>Ga0209655_10000725_pt1 | contig 12560 bp, 10 predicted proteins | sample BogFormECP03_OM2_FD_188236 | JGI IMG/M metagenome (GOLD analysis project Ga0209655, IMG submission 188236) | Bog forest soil microbial communities from Calvert Island, British Columbia, Canada - ECP03_OM2 (SPAdes) (version 2) | ecosystem: Environmental > Aquatic > Freshwater > Wetlands > Bog ...
GTGTCAAATCTTTTGACTCTGTTACACCACCCCGCGCTTCAGCTCCTCGATCGGATAGAAAGTGCCACGCCAAAAGATCCCGCCCTGCCGCAACGTCACGTAGGTTGACCGCGCTACCATCCACACAAAAATCAAAGCTCCCAGCGGTTGGGTCACCGCGTACAAAGGCGACTCTTCGAATTCCAATGCCGCGCCAACCTGCGCCAGCACCGGCAGCACAATCGCGGTCAGCGCAAATATCCGCGCCCAGCCGTGCACAAACGGCAAAGCCACCCAAGGCAGCACGAACATCAGCAACATCCCCGTCACCTGCAAGCAAGCCGCCCATAAGCGAAAGCCCATCGCAGCGTAGAAATTTTTCGTTGTTCCGCGGATAATATTTCCCACTCCCGCGTGCCAATGAACTCGCACCGCCCGCCCCGCCTTGGCCACGCCCGAGCGCAGGCCCGCTTCCTTCACCAGTTTGCCGACCTTCACGTCGTCCACCACTTCCATCGCGAGACGCCGGTGCATGCCCATCTTTTCGTAGGCGCTGCGGCGGATCAATTGAAACGCTCCGACTCCGACGTACGCGCTCGATCGCGGATCGCTCACGCGCCACGGCCGCACGCCCATCAGAAACGCCAGCGCAAAAAACGTCATCACGATTTTTTCGCCCACCGTGAACATTTCGGCGTGGCACAGCAGCGTCAGGTGATCCCAATGTTTTTCTTCCGCGAGTGCGATGGTCGAGCGCAATACCTCCGGTTCGAAACGCACGTCGGCGTCTGTAAGCACCAGCCACTTGCCGCCGGAATGTTCGAACGCCGTTTGCAGCCCGTGCGGTTTGCCCAGCCAGCCGGCGGGAAGGGAAGTGACGTGCACCACTTTCAGGCGGAAATTCTCGCGCGCGGCCGCGTCCAGAATGCTGCCGGTCGCGTCTGCGGAGCGATCATCAACGGCAATCACTTCATAGTCCGGATAATCCTGCGCCAGAAAAGTCTGGAGCGCCGCCGGCAATTTCTCAGCCTCATCCAACGCCGAAAATAAAATCGAAACGCGCGGCAGGTCGGCGGCGGCGCTTGCGTGCTCGCTGCGGTTAGTCGCGGGCGGTCGCACAGTATTCAGCGCAGGAATGACTAACGCGCCGCGCGCCAAATCAATCGCCGCCAGCAACCACGCGAACGCGATCACCCCCAGGAATCCCGGCCAGAACCAGTGCAATTGTAAATTTCTCCCAGCGCGCCTCGAGCGAACACGCTATGCTATCACTTTGCATGTCGCGCTCTGTTTCCATCGTCGGCGCAGGACGCCTGGGCCGCGCGCTCGGCCGCTCTCTACGCCGCCTGGGATGGCGCATTGGCGCGGTGGTCACGCGCTCCGCGGCTCATTCCCGCGCGGCGGTCCGCGCAATTGGCGCGGGGCGGCCGTTCGCCACACTCACAAGCGAAGTAATGGATGCCGATGTTATTCTGTTACTGACGCCGGACGATGTTTTGGCGGATGTCGCGCGCCGGTTGGCGAAGATTGCAGGCGCGAAATGCTGCGGCAAAATCGTGTTGCACGGCAGCGGCGCGCTGGACAATGAAGTATTGCGGGCGCTGGCGCGCTGCGGCGCGGCTACCGGTTCGATTCACCCGATGCAAACATTTACAAACAATTCGCAGCCCAAGCTGCAGGGCGTGATTTTCGCCATCGAAGGTGATCGGCGCGCGCGTCGTGCCGCTGGCGCAATTGCTCGTGCTCTTGGCGGCATTCCTGTGGCAGTCGCGAGCAGCAGCAAGCCTGCTTATCACGCGGCGGGCACGTTGGTAGCCGGTCACGCGCTGGCACTGACTGAAGCCGCCGCGCAAACGCTCATCAAGGTTGGTTTTTCGCGCGCCCAATCCGTGCAGACGTTGCTGCCCCTGATGCGCCAGATGCTCGACAATTTCGAAACGCACGGCCCTCGCGCCGCATGGACCGGCCCTGCTTCGCGCGGCGATTACGCCACGGTGAAAAAGCATCAACGCGCTTTGCGCCGCCATCCGCGGGAGTTCGGTGATTCGTACGCCGCGCTGCTGCGCCTATCGGCTCGTGTGCTGGCGAAGAACCCGGCGGCAACTCTGAAAAAGCTCGATCGCGCTCTGAAAAATTCCAGGAGGAACTCGCAGTGAAGAATCTGCACATCCCAGTTGAACACGCGACGCTCGCCAACGGCCTGCGCGTGGTGATTTCGCCGGACCGCTCGGCGCCGGTCGTCACCGTCGGGGTTTACTATCAGATCGGTTTTCGGCTGGAGCCGCGCGGCCGCAGCGGATTCGCGCATCTTTTCGAGCACATGATGTTCCAAGGCTCGGAAAATGCCGGAAAGATGGAACACATTCGCCTGATTAATTCCTCCGGCGGCATGCTGAACGGCACCACCAATTACGACATCACCAATTATTTCGAGTCGGTGCCATCGAATGCGCTGGAGCGCGTGCTGTGGCTGGAAGCCGATCGCATGCGCGCGCTGAAAGTGGACGACGAAAATCTGCGCAACCAGCGCGACGTGGTGAAGGAAGAAGTACGCGTCAACGTGATGAACCAGCCCTACGGCGGCTTTCCCTGGCTCGACCTGCCGCCCGTGGCCTTCCGCAATTGGCCCAACGCGCACAATTTCTACGGCGATTTTGCCGATCTCGATGCCGCGACGCTCGCCGACGTACAGACTTTTTTTCGTACTTACTACTCGCCGAACAACGCCGTCCTGTTGATGGTGGGCGACCTCGATCCCGCGGAAGGTTTCGCGCTGGCCAAGCGCCATTTCGAAAATATTCCCACGCACCCGCTGCCGCCGCGCGCGGATGTGACGGAGCCGCCGCAAACCGAAGAGCGCCGCGGCGAGGTCGTCGAAAAATTCGGCCCGCTGCCGGCCATCGCCATCGGCTACACCATGCCGGATCGCCGCAACCCTGATTGGTACGCCGCGTCCATTCTGGATAACGCGCTGCACGGCGGGCGCGTGGGCCGCATCTACCGGCGGCTGGTGCTGGAAAAACAAATTGCCGTGGAAACCGACGGCGGCGCGGACATCATCGAAACCAACGGCCCCACGCAAATGGTGACGCGCATTTTTCACAAGCCGGAATTCACCAGCGAGGAAACCATCGCCGCGTTCGACGAAATCATTCGCGAAATTCAGGAGCAGGGAATCAGCGAAGACGAGCTGGCGCCCGTGAAAGTGAAACTGCGCGCCGATTACTACTCCAATCTCGAAGGCGGAATGGGAGCACACATGCCACGCTTCGGTCTGATGCATTATCTTGCTTGCTTTACTTTGTTCGACGGCGATCCGGGCAGAATCAACACGATTCTCGATGGCTTCCAGGCCGTCACGCCTGCGCAGGTGCAAGCCGCCGCGCGAAAATATCTGGTCCCGGGGCATCGCGCGATCGTACTTCGCCGTCCCGTTGCAAAGGAAGTGGCCGCATGAGCGGAACAACTACCAAACCCATGACCGCGACAGCCAGTTCTGCGGCGGCCGCGCAACCGGCAGCGAACTCGGTCCCCGCTCTCGGCCCCGAACGTCCCGTCGCCTGGCCGCAGCGCGCGGTGCGCACTCTGCCCAACGGTATGCAAGTGGTGCTCGCCGAATTGCGCACGTTCCCGAAGATTTCCGCGCAGCTTTTCTTTCGCAGCGGCAATGCCAGCGTCGCGCACAGCACGCCGGGGCTCGCGGAATTGACGGCCGCGGTAGTGCGCACCGGCACCGCTTCGCGCTCCAGCCGCCAAATTGAGGAAGATCTGCGGCGCATGGGGGCGGACCTGGGCTCTCATGCCGGCGCGGATTCCAGCGCCATCTCCATTTCCGGGCTGGCGGAATTTTCCGAAGGCATTTTCGATCTGCTGGGCGATCTGGCGCGCAACGCTTCGTTTCCCACCGAGGAATTCGAGCGCGAGCGCGGCCGCAAAATCGAAGGCTTGCGCATCGAACGCACCACGCCGGGATTTCTGGCGAGCGAACGCTTCCGCCGCGTCATTTTCGGCCAGCATCCGTATGCAATTGTCTCGCCGGCCGAAGAGCAGGTGGCCGCGATCGAGCATCCGCAGCTCGAGCATTTTTACCGCCACAATTATTCGCCGGCGAACGCGTTGCTCATCGTCGTCGGTGATTTTTCCGCTGACGCCATGTTCGCGCAAATCGAGAAAGTTTTCGGCAGCTGGGCCGCGCCGGCGCCGCGCGCGATGATTTCGCTCGCCCCGCCGCGCCACAGCGGCCGCAAAGTTCACCTCGTGCATCTTCCCGGCAGCGTGCAAACGCAAATCGTGCTCGGCAATCTGGCCATCACCCGCCGCGATCCGGATTGGTTTCGCCTGGTGCTGGCGAATTCGATTTATGGGGGCGCGTTCCATTCGCGGCTGGTGATCAATATCCGCGAGCAGAAGGGTTACACCTACAGCCCGGGCAGTGGCCTGCAGTCGCTGCGGCAGCACGGCTATTTCAGCGTGCACGCCGCGGTGCGCAACGAAGTAGCTGCCGCGGCGCTCACCGAAATATTTTATGAAATGGACCGCATGCGCTCGCTGCCCGTCACTGTGGAAGAACTGGAGAGCGCGCGCAGCTACCTGACCGGGGTGTTTTCGCTGGGTGTGGCGACGCAGGATGGTCTTCTCGGCCAGATCTCCACCATCTATTTGGACCACTTGCCCGAAGACCATCTGGAAACCTATCGCCAGAAAGTGCGCGCGCTCACGGCCGACGATATTCTGCTCGCCGCGCGCCGCCACTTCGATTCCGCCAACGCGCAAATCGTGCTGGTGGGCGACCGGGCGCAAATCGCGGAACAAGCCGCGCTTTTCGGCGAAGTCACCGCGTACGACGCGCAGGGAGCGACTCTCTAAGTCACACGTTTTGCTGGAGGCGATTTGGTGGACCGTGCTTTTCGACGCATCGCGCCCCCGCGGAGGGGGTTTCGCCTTTGGCTCCTGGAGAACTATCGCCTCCTCTATACGTTGGACCTGATCGCCGCGTATGCGTCCTTGATGGCTTATTTTGCCTCTCTGGTATTGGCTGGCGGACCGAGCATCTTATCCAAAATCGCACTTGGAATATTGATTGGCTCAGCGGGAATTGCCGCACTACCTTTCGCCGTTCGTAGTAGTTCTGCAAATGTTGAGGGTTCTTTCCGCAGCGCGTTGCTGGTTCGCCGTTCGAAAAAGACCGTACGCGTGGAGGTAATCGTTGCTGCGGTACTATGGACGCTTATCGCCATTGTGGTGGTATCGATATTTCTCGGTTTCCACGTACATTTGCACCGATGAGACTGAAACTTATCTGGCTCCGGCACCGCTGGTTTCCGCTTTTAGCGGCGGCGCTATTGTCCACGGCAATCGCCGGAGCGCAGGGGAAGCAGCCGCCCGCGCATCCGCTGGATCTGAACGTCGCCAACGTCAAGGAACTCGAGCAGGTTCCCGGCATCGGCCCTAAGACTGCCCAGGCTATCGTGGATTTCCGGCATAAGAGCGGACGATTCCGGCGCGTCGAAGATTTGCTGGCGATCAAGGGAATCAGCCAAGGCAAACTCGAAAAGATGCGTCCGTACTTGAAGATCACGCCACCGCCGCCGCCGCACAAACCGCCTCAGCCATAATCCATGTCCATTTCTGGCCGCACGCTTCGGTTTACCTCGGTGCGCTCGGCGCCATATGTTTGGCCTTGCCTTCCAACCCGCCGGCAAACGAAAATCAATTCTCGGAGACATACATGTTAACGAAGAAGATTTGTCTTTCAGTTGCAGCAGTGCTGGTACTGATCCTCGCGACGCTCGCCACGAGCAGCGCCACGAAGCCCGCAACGAGCGGCGCATCCGCTTCCGGCATCGCACCCACCTCCGGATATCATTTGCTGAAGAAAATCCCGCTGGGCGGCGAAGGTGGCTGGGATTATCTCGCGTTCGATTCGCCCACGCGCCGCCTGTTCATTTCGCGGGCCACAAAAGTGGTGGTCCTCAACGTGGACACCGGCACCGTCGCCGGCGAAATTCCCAATACCGACGGGGTGCACGGCATCGCCTTTGCGCCCGAACTCGATCGCGGCTTCACTTCCAACGGCCGAGCCAACACCGTCACAATTTTCGACCTGCAATCGCTGCAAATCATCGGTAGTGCGAAAACCGGCATGAACCCCGACGCCATCGTTTACGATCCGGCATCGAAGCGCGTCTTCACCATGAATGGCCACAGCAACGATGCCACCGCGATTGATGCCGCCACCGGCAATGTGCTCGGAACGATCCCGGTGACCGGCAAGCCGGAATTCGCGGTGGCGGATGGCGCGGGGCACGTGTACGTGAACATCGAGGACAAAAGCGAGGAACTGCAGATTGACACGCAAAATCTGAAGGTGACGGCGCAGTGGCCGCTCGCGCCGTGCCAGGAACCGTCAGGACTCGCGATGGACGTCGCGCATCGCCGGCTTTTCGCCGGCTGCCACAATCAAATGATGGCCGTGGTGGACGCTGATTCCGGAAAAGTGATTGCCACGCCCGCGATTGGCGACGGAGTGGACGCCGATGCATTCGATCCCGGCACCGGATTTGCGTTTGCTTCCAACGGACAGAGCGCCACGCTAACGGTGGTGCACGAAGATGCGCCGGACAAATTTTCAGTGGTGGAAAATGTGGCGACGCAACGCGGCGCGCGCACCATGGCGCTGGATCCGAAATCGCACGAGGTTTATCTGGTCACCGCCGACTTCGCGCCCGCGCCGCCATCCGCGAACGAAAATCCCAAGCCGCGCATGATGGCGGTGCCGGGGTCGTTCGTAGTGCTGATCTATGGTAAGTGACCGCGCTAAGTGACGGCGAGCCGCCGAAATAGAACTATTGACGGACAACCGCCGATGAAGACCCGCTGAAGAACGGCCGCTGAAGAACACTCGTACTGAGCGTTACAAATTTTGGTGGCTGGATTTCGTTGCGTCAATCGCCAGCGGCACTTGGTCGGCAATTTCCAGGCCGTAGCCTTCCAGCGCTATAACTTTTCGCGGGTGATTGGTGAGCACGCGAATCCGCCGCAATCCCAGATCAATCAATATTTGCGCGCCGATGCCGCTTTCGCGCTGCACCAGCCGCTGGCGTCCCAAATCCTGCTCCACTTCCTCGCGCGCGTGAAAACGTATGCGCGGCAGCTCGCCGTTCTCGGTTTCGCGCGGCGCGTCAATCTGGAATCCGCGGCCGGTGTGATGCAGATAGACAAACACGCCGCGATCTTCCTTGGCAATCGCAGCGAGTGAACGCTCGATGACCGCGTGGCAATCGCAGGCCGTCGAGCCGAAAACGTCGCCGGTGAGGCAATGCGAATGGACGCGCACCAGCGGCGGGCCGGATTTGGCGAGGTCGGCCAGCTCGCCACGCACCAGCGCCACGTGCAACTCGTGGTCCGCATCGTTCGAATACGCAATCATGCGGAAATTTCCATGCCGCGTGGGCAGCACGGATTCGGCGATGCGCCGCACGTGCCGCTCGTGCTGCATGCGGTAACGGATGAGGTCCGCGACGGTCAGCAGCTTCATCGAATGCAAACGGCAAAATTCCACCAGCTGCGGAATGCGCGCCATGGTGCCGTCGTCGTTCATGATTTCGCAGATCACGCCGGAATGGTCCAGGCCCGCGAGCCGCGCCAGATCCACGGAAGCTTCCGTTTGTCCCGCGCGCACCAGCACGCCGCCGTTGCGCGCGCGCAAGGTGTAAACGTGGCCCGGCCGCGCGAGATCTTCGGGATGAGTGTTGGGGCTGGTGGCCGCAAGTATGGTGGTGGCGCGATCCGCGGCGCTGGTGCCGGTGGTGGTGCCGCGGCGCGCGTCAATCGGCTCGCAAAAAGGCGTGCCGAACATGGAAGTATTGCGCGGAGTGATGGGCGCCAGGGCCAGCGCATCGCAGCGCTGCTCCGTCATCGCCAGGCAAATCAGGCCGCGGCCAAATTTCGCCATGAAGTTGATGGCTTCGGGCGTGACTTTTTCGGCGGCCATGGTCAGGTCGCCTTCGTTCTCGCGGTCTTCATCGTCCACCAGGACGATCATGCGTCCCGCGCGTATGTCTTCCATCGCTTCTTCCACGCTGGCGAATGGTGGTTTTCTGTCGGTCATCTCGCTCCCCTAGCTATTCCTCAAATATACCACCGGGCCGTCTGGGAAGCGTGCTTGGTGAGTAGAACCCATCTTATAAATATTCGGCCGCGAGATAAAAGGGCGGCTTCAGGGGCTAAAGCCCGTTCTTTTGCAGGCGTTGCGGCGGGGCTGAAGCCCCGCCCTTCCGATCCAAACTATTTATGAGATGGCTTCCAGTGATTGGTGATTCGCAATCGGTGAAACCGGGCGAACACCGGATGGGCTAGCCGGCCGCTTTTTTTTGGCTTGTCCGTGCAGCCAGTGCCGAACCCGTGATTCGTCAATTGTGACTTACGGCGCGCAAATCTCGGGTCGGGGTATAATCGCGGTCAATCTATGCCCCTCCTTCCAGGCTCGCATCTCGGCCCTTACGAAATCGGAACGCTGCTGGGCGCCGGCGGCATGGGCGAAGTGTATCGCGCGCGCGACCCGCGCCTGGATCGCGCGGTGGCGATCAAAATACTGCCTGCCGAATTATCCGCGGACGCGGATCATCTGCATCGCTTCGAACGCGAGGCGCGCTCGGCCTCGGCGCTGAATCACCCCAACATCGTCACCATCTACGAGCTGGCGCACGACGGTTCCACGCGCTACATCGCGATGGAATTAATCGAAGGGCAGACGTTGCGTCAACTGCTGGCATCCGGCACGCTGCCGATACGCAAGGCCATCGAAATCGCCGCGCAAGTTGCCGAAGGTCTCGCCAAGGCACACGAAGCGGGCATCGCGCACCGCGACCTGAAGCCAGACAACTTGATGATCTCCAGCGACGGATTCGTCAAGATTCTGGACTTTGGGCTGGCCAAAGTGGCAACGCGCGCCCCAGAGCAGCAAGAAACGCGCGAACTTTCCGGGTGGCAGACGCAAGCGGGCGTCGTAGTGGGCACGGTGCAATACATGTCGCCGGAGCAGGCCAGCGGCGCGCCATTCGACTTTCGCTCGGACCAGTACTCGTTCGGCCTGGTGCTCTACGAAATGGTGACGGGCAAGCGCGCGTTTCCGCGCAAAACCGTCGCTGAGACGCTCGTCGCCATCATCCGCGAACAAGCCGAGCCGATCGCCGTGCAAAATCCCGACGCGCCCGCGCCGCTATGTTGGGCCATCGAGCGTTGCCTGGCGAAAGATCCCGATAAGCGTTACGTCTCGACGCGTGATCTGGCGCGCGAGCTTGCGGCCATTCGCGATCGCTTCTCGGAAAAACCAGCCAGGCAAGCGGAGCCTCGCCCCGCAAATATTCCGGTGCAGCGGACCGTGTTCGTGGGGCGCGAAAAGGAAATTGCCGCCGCCAAGGAATTGCTGCTCGCGAAAGATGTGCGCCTGGTCACCGTCACCGGCATGGGCGGAATTGGCAAGACGCGCCTGGCGGTGGAAATCGGCGGCGGGCTGCTGGAACATTTTCCCGGCGGTATTCATTTTGTGCCGCTTTCGCCGCTGCGCGATGCCGCGCTGGTTACTTCCGTAATCGTGCAGACGTTAGGCATCCGCGAAGCGGGAGGCCAGTCGCCGCTGGAACTTCTCAAGAAATATTTCCAGGATGCGCCGGACGCGCCGGTGCTTTTCCTGCTGGATAATTTCGAGCACCTGATGCCAGCCGCGCCGCTCGTTGCGGATCTGCTGGCCATCGCACCTAATCTGAAAATCCTGGTCACCAGCCGCGCGGCGCTGCATGTTTACGGCGAGCGCGAATTTCCCGTACCGGCGCTGGGCGTGCCGGAGGCGCAGGCGAAATCGTCGCTCGACGCGCTGTCACAATTCCCAGCGGTTGCGCTGTTCGTGCAACGCGCCGTCGCCGCCAAGCCGGATTTTGAATTGAACCAGCAGAACGCTTCGGCGGTGATCGAAATTTGCGCGCGCTTGGACGGCCTGCCGCTCGCCATCGAACTGGCCGCCGCCCGCGTGAAAGTTCTTTCGCCCTCCGCGATGCGCACACGCCTGGCCAGCCGCTTGCAACTGCTAACCGGCGGCGCGCGCGATTTGCCGCAGCGGCAGCAGACGCTGCGCGCGGCGTTCGATTGGAGCCACGATCTGCTGAGCGCGGCCGAGCAGAAGCTGTTTCGCAGATTATCGGTGTTTGTTGGCGGCTGCACGCTGGAAGGAGTCGAAGCGGTGTGCGACACCAAGAGCGACCTGGAACTGGACCTGCTCGACGGCATGTCTTCCATGGTGGATAAAAGCTTGCTGCAACAGTTCGAGCAAGCCAACGGTGAGCCGCGCTTCGTGATGCTGGAAACCATTCGCGAGTATGCGCGGGGAAAACTGGAAGACAGCGGCGAGGATGCCGCGACGAAGCGCGCGCACGCTGCTTATTGCCTGGTGCTGGCTGAAGAAGCGGCGGCGCCCGGCGGTGCGGAAGGTGCGGAGGGGCGGGAACGCGTCGCGCTGGAACATGATAATTTTCGCGCCAGCCTGGACTGGCTCACGGAGACCGGAGACGCGAATTGGGGCCTGCGCCTGGGCACGGCGCTGTTTCGTTTCTGGGAGTCGGGCGAATATCTCGCGGAAGGCCGCGACCGCCTCGGCAAACTGCTGCAGATGCCGTCAGCCGCCGCTCCCACGAAAGCTCGCGCGCGCGCGGTCTTTGCCGCGGGCGTGCTCGCCAGCGAGCAGGGAGAAATGGAGGCGGCGGATGCGCTGATGATGGAAAGCCTGGTAATCGCCCGGCAGTTGGGAGATCAGCAGGGCGCTGCCGTGTCTCTGAACGCGCGCGCCGTGCACGCACGGGACCAGGGCAAGCTCGCGCTGGCGCACTCCCTGTTCCAGGAAAGCCTGGCGCTGTGGAAAGAATTGGGCGACCTGAAAGCCATGGCGCGCGCTTTGAGCAATCTCGCGAGCGTGTTGAAGATGCAGGGGGAATTCGATCTGGCACGCTCGCTCTGCGGGGAGTGCCTGGCAATTTTCCAGGGGCTGGGCGATCGCACCGGAGTGGCGTGGTCGCTGAACAATCAGGGAGACGTGGAGCGCGATCAGGGCAATTCCGCGGCCGCGCGCGCGTTGTACGAACAGGCGCTGGGAACTTTCCGCGAGCTTGATGATCGTTGGGGCATTGCCGGCACGCTGGCAGATCTGGGAAATCTGGCGCGTGAACAGCGGAATTGTTCCGCGGCGCTGCCTTTGTATCGCGAAAGCCTGAAAATTTTTCAGGAGTTGGATCACAAGCGCGGCATTGCGCGGCTGCTGGAAGGTTGCGCGTGCTCCGCAGCGGTGGAGCAGCAGGCCGAGCGTGCGCTGCGGCTGGCGGGCGCCGCGGCGGCGTTGCGCAAAAGCATTGGCGCGCCACTGACTCCCGCGGAGCAGGCCAAGCTGGAAGCAATTCTGGAACCGGCGCGGCAGGCGTTGGCCAACACGGCGAGCGCCACGGCGTGGCTTGGCGGCTGGGATATGCCGCTGGATAAAGTGATCGAAGAGGTGCTGACGCCGGAGGCCGCGTCGCAGGCGGATTAGCGCTCGCTCCGCGGCCAAGATTTTGACTTTGTAGCGGCCGCCTGCTTTTTACTTTTAGGCGGGCGTATTTGGCCTGGCTCTGTCTTGGAATTCGCAGCGGCCAGGGCTTACTCCGCGGTTGAGGGATCGATCAGGCGGCGCACCGCCGAGACACGATTGCAGGGAATTCCCGCGCGCTTGGCGTGCTCCTGCACGGTCGCTTCGTCTGGCGCGAGATACACGCAGTACACTTTGTTGCCGGTGACGTAGCTGTGCAGCCACTGAATCTGTGGGCCGATAGACCGCAGTGAGCTTATGGATGTCTGCGACATTTCGCGCAGCTGCGCATCGGTTAGTTCGCCCGCTCCTGGAACTTCGCGTTCGATCACGTATTTGGGCATGAGGATTCTCCGGTAGCTTGGTCATGCTAGCATGCGGGTGCGGGCGCTTCAAGAACGCCGGGCCTGTGCTGCTTCCAAAGTTGCGCGCGAAGTTGCGGCCGACGTTGCTCATGAAGTTGCGGCCGACGGTGCGGTCGAAGTTGCTCATGAAGTTGCGCCGGACGCGGAATTCTGGCGCGCGAAATTTGCGCAGCAAAAGAGGGGATCATGGATCTTCGTTCGCTGCAAAAACCGTTGAAAGAGCAGTACCGTGCGGACCCTGGCGCCTCGCGCATCACGATTCGCGCGAAAGGGGCGCAGACTGGGGCGCCGATTGCGTGCTCGGTGGACATTGGGCGGGCCATCCACCAGGCCGAAGCGCATAAGGGAGTGGGGGGCGCGGGGGCGGGGGCTTGTTCCGGCGACTTGCTGCTTGGGGCGCTGGCCGCTTGCGCGCAGATTACTTGCCAGATGGTGGCGGCGGCGATGAACATTCCCACGGAGCGCATTGAGGTTACGGTGGAAGGGGATTTGGATTTGCGCGGCACACTGGGCATATCGAAAGAGGTGCCGGTGGGCTTCGAGAACATTCGTGTGAACTTTGACATCGCCGCGCCCGGCGCTAGCGCGGAACAGATCGCCGCGCTGCG
>Ga0209655_10000728_pt1 | contig 12554 bp, 15 predicted proteins | sample BogFormECP03_OM2_FD_188236 | JGI IMG/M metagenome (GOLD analysis project Ga0209655, IMG submission 188236) | Bog forest soil microbial communities from Calvert Island, British Columbia, Canada - ECP03_OM2 (SPAdes) (version 2) | ecosystem: Environmental > Aquatic > Freshwater > Wetlands > Bog ...
CGTGGGAAGCGCCTGAGGCAACAAATGTCGGAGGAGTAGCGCAGTTCGTCACGTCGCCGGAATTAATGCCTATGGAGAACTGCACTCCCGAGCATTGCGAGGTGCTGGCTGGAATGTCTGCCGCCAAGATGGAAGATGGAACGAAAGACGTTCCGTTGTCCCTGAAATAGTGGCCCGCTGTCGGCGTGGTTTCGGTGTACGTGCCGTTCGATAGGTTCGTGATGATGTTGTTAAAAGTACTGTTTCCGGTGAATGTATTATTTCCGGTGAATGTATTGTTTGTCCCAAGAATCGAACTCGAACTAGCTAAAACGATCCACACGCATGGCAGCACAGTAGAGCAGTAATGCACAGCGCCATCCGTCAAATTCACATAGAACGATCCCTGCTGCGCGCCAATGATCTCCGAATCAGAGTACGCCGCAGTCCCGGTGTTGACCTTCACCTGGATAGCTGGCGGGATCACGGAACCGGAAATGCTCTGCGACGCGCCGGAGATAGTCAGATTCACTAAGTAACAGCCATTCGCGACGGTAATGGCGGCAGGGCAGACTTGAACGGTCCAAAGACTGCCTGCCGGAGAGATTGTCGCGTTACTCGGTACAATAAGCCCAGAAAATGCACCTACGGTGTTAAGAGGAGACGAAATTGTCGTGTTGATATTAAAAGGTACGCCACCGTTGAAGTACGGGCCAAATGGGTTAGACGGGGAAGGCCGGAACGTAAACGTAATCGTGCCGCCATTCCAAGATTGCCCGCCGGAATCTGTGATCGTTCCGCTCACAATCGTAGTCGTCTGCGCGAACGCCGGAGCGGCGAAGAACAGCGCAAGAATGAGTACGATATATTTCATGCCCACCAGTAAGGCGTCTCCCCGTCGGGAATACATAGAATCCAGTATGCTTCAGCCACGGTTTTTTCCTTTCGGAGCTTTCATACTCGTACGCTCAAGGGAATCTTCATACTTTCTCCATTTAACTCCAATACGCCCCGCTAAAATCATCTCAATACCCATCGCCACGAGGTGCTGGTCATGGTACGGTGCCTTTGGATGCGAACCTGGGTCCTCATCATCTTGGTGCGCAAGGTCGAAGCGGTCTACTTGTTTTTGTGTCACTCCGGCAATCTGGCAAAGAACAACTTCAATAAGTTCATGGATGGCAACAAGAATGTTATAAACCCAGTTCCCTGTATCAGCCACCTGAATTACGAGGCACCCCTCGCCCGAGAAAAACCAATCTCCAACAGTCCGATAACGCATCTCTTTCGGAACGACGGTCTCGATTTTAACGCTATGAATCATGCTCGCAACCAGCCTTCTTCCTTCAGCTTCGCGTACCGGCGCGCAACGTTCGAGTGGATGTCCGTTCGGTACTGACCGTTAGGAACTTTCACCGCCTTCAGCATGTCGTAGCAGCCTTCGAATGCCTGGCCAATAGTCTCTCCGAAACACATTGGCGAACCAATCCACCCGCAAATCCCCGCGCTTTCGAGATCGTTCGACTCTCCACGCCGCCGAACGTCGTAGACGAAAAACTTGTCGAGCATCTTCTCGGTAAGCCCGTGTATCGGTACGCCTTCCTTGAAATATTTTTTAGGCAGTCCTTCATTCGGATATGGGGGGATCGACAATCTAACCGACGCGCAAAACATATGATGCGGAGTAAGGTCCGGTATTACAGCTCCGGTCGCGACGCGAAAGAGGAAGTCCCCGAAATCCACCGGCAAGAGCTTCGTCAGAAGAGCCGTCGCGTCGTAACCGAAGCGCGCGCAAAACTCCAGCCCCCAAGCCCCGGAGCCGTTAACAATCGTGTTTAGATCGATAGGCCCAACATAGCCCATCTCGATCAGCGGCTCGACGCACTTCTTTAGCCCTTTCTCGAAAATGACATTATCACGCGGCGGCATCCAGCAAAGCGAACCGGAGCATCCGGTATTTGGGCCAAGATCGCCGTTCAAGAACTTCTTCACTTCAAGCGTATGATTTAGAGCGCAATAACCGTCTTTTGTAATATAAACTTCGGTTGAAACTTCCGTCCCCTCGACAACTTCCTGAAGGATGAACTCTTTCTGCGGCGCCTGCCTGAAAAGCACGTCGAAGTAGCGCAGCATGTCTTCCGCGCTCTTCGATACGTATGTCGTGGACTTGTCAGCTTGTTCACCAATCGGTTTAAAGACTTGCCGGGTATTGCGCTGCTTGATGTAACGAATCGCATCCGCTGGATTCGTGAATTGCTCCCACGGAGAGACAGAGATGCCGCACTTCTGCATAAACTCAAGCGCAAAGATGCGATCCTCTTCGAGCCGGTCCGCAAGCATGCTATCGCCTATCGTCGGCGTCAGTTCGCGCGTCGCGTCGGCCATCTTCCCCTGCCCCGTTACGTCAAAGACGGCAAGGTCGTAATCCTCCGCAGGAGAGAGCGAATCACTGGCGTTGACAAGACCAGCGAGAGCCTGACCGCATTGCGGCTCGGATATAGAGACAGCAACGTCGTGACCAGATTGAGAGAGGAACCATGCGAGCCAGTTCCCCTCTCCGTATAGAGATGGAAAACAGATTTGCACTGCGTATTTTCTCCGAGTTACTTCGGCTTCGATACGTGCTTCTGCCCGTACTGGCGGACCATCTTCCCGACTTCATGGTCCTGAATCCCGGTGCGGGTACGCATCTGCGTGAACTCCGTAGCGCCGCCGCCAATTGCGTTCGCAATAGGAGCGCCGCCAACATCCATGCCCCCATCACGAACCGGAGAGGTCGTACTTTCTCCGTCAATGATGTGAGTTGCAGCCTCACCGTACTTCTTTGCATCTTCGTGACTTCCCATAAAGCTCATAGAGCCTCCTTGATTTTAACTGCTCGAAAATCGTTAACAGCCCGTATCCTGCGGCTTCGCTCCAGGTGCCGGTCTATCCCCCGGCGTAAACGTCCGGTCAGACCATACTTCGGTAGAACGATGAATCCCGCTCCTCGTACGCCCCATGCTCGACTCGATCTCGGTCTCGCCGATCTTCACCGGCACATCCGGCGAGCTGTGCGTCAACGGGGTTGACTTGCTGCTCTTCGGCTTCGTAACTTTCGCTCCGGGTACGTGTTCGCTCATTGTGCTATACTCCTCTCGTGTTTTGGCTAGCCCTCACCGCTTACTATCTCGCTCCGGTCGTTGGTATTCTAATTCTACTCTACGTCAGTTGCCGAATCGTGAAGCACGTATTTAAGGCAAAGTAAAGTGCTTCCCGGCCTCGTAGCCTAACCCTCCCGCCGCGCCCGCTCCTCCGGCAATAGCTGCGCGTTTTGCCCACTTGCGCAGCAAACTCTTCGGCGCATCACGCGCGAACTTGTTCACCGACTTCTGTGTTGCCTTTGACGCTGCCGCAAGATCACTATATTGCTTATCAAATGGTGCCGATTCAGGAACTATCTTGCGCGTTTCTTTGCTAATTGCACGGCGTAACTCCGTAGCAACGTCCTTGAAAGTTTTAACCGTGCCCTCCGAGGCGAAGTTTGCAAAATCATCCAGGCCACGACGAATCGCCCATGCCTGATTCGGAGTTAGCTTATCGAGATCGGCAATCATTTTCATGTATGGAACTTCCTCGAAAACGTTTGGTTTGCCTAGCGCCTTGTTTACGATCTGCGATAATCGCTGGCGTGTTTGCGCTTGTAAATTCTTGTCAGGAATCTGTTTGAAAATATCATCAACCGTTTGCCGCAAACTAACTGTCTTTCCCTGCTGCGTTGCCGCACTAAACGATGCTTCAAGCTGTTTACCTGCAGCGTCCTTCGCTTTCACAATGGCAGAGTTGCGTTCAATAGGATTCATCTTAGCGAGCGCTTTCTCGTCAATTCCCGCCTTTTGGACGCCGCGCGCGGGATTCGTGACAAATTCATCCATCGCTTCAGGAGCTTTGCCAACACGAATATCTTCAGCCCCGACACCTAGAATTTTGTTGATACGCGCAAGAGGGTCGGCTTTGCTAAGAATTTTAGAGCCCGCCGCGCCGACGAGTTCTCCTCCACCTTCTAGTGCTGAGTACGTAGCTCCGGTTTTAACAGCTTCTTTAACATCTACTTTCCCAGTCCCGGCAGCTTGCCCAGCTATATTACCAACTCCGGCACCGGCACCCGAACCAAGCATACGCATAAGAAACCCAGCAATGCCTTTAACTCCCGCACCACCCTCCGCGCCTATGGTTGAACCGACCATCTCCATCCCGGTTTTTCCGCCTTGTGCGTAACCCTTCTTCCCAGCTTCCTCAAACTTCTTTCCTTCTCCCGAAGGAACATCAACAAACATCGGAGGTCCGCCAATTCCTTGTTGCATTGCTCGTTCCGTAGGCTGCGCTTGCGTCAACGGTTTCGCTACCGACACCTGCGCCTGCTTCACCGCATCAGGTCTTTGCGACTCAGGGGACGCGCCGATTCCTTTTTTCTTAAAGTAGGAGATCGCCGCCTGCTTGTCAGTCCCGGCAGGAAATTGATAAGTTTTCCCGTCCGGCCCTTGAACTGTTACCCCATCAGGCATTACTTCATATCCTCCGGCTTAACTACAATCACGTCACTCTTTGCTGGCGGCGTTGTCTTCCCCGGATGCGCAATGCCAGTCTTTAGAATCTTCACTTGATTGTCGAACGCATCGAGCTGTTTGTTCATCATCTTTGCATCACCGGAGCGAATGCCGGGAATCATCGCTCGAATTGCCGTGCGAAGGTCTTGCGCCCCGGTGCCCATGCCAGCCACGTTGCGTAATGACATCGCGCGCTCGTTCAGTTGCCTAACCCAGATTACAAAGTCTTGCTGCTTGTCCGTCAAGTCCTGAGTTGCGAGCGTGGAAAGCTCGGTATTAGCAAGCGACGGATCATCGGTCTCCATCGCATAATGAAGCTTCGCGATTTGAGCTGTATTGAACGGCTTGTCGAGCGCGTTGATGGCTTCGCGCGTGTTCTTCGAAGCTACCTGAATATCATTGATCTGCGCCTCGCGTGGTTTGAGCTTCACGCCTTCACTTGCACCAGCCTGTCCTTGCTCAATAGCCGACTTCGCAGTCGTATAATACACATTCCCGTCGGCATCCATAACCTGAACAGGACGATACTCGTTGAAAGCTTTCGCACGCGCTTCGCCGGAAGCTCCCGCCATCCTATCCTTAATACTCTCAGCGTTCTTGCCCCACTTCGCGAGAGCCGAAGCGTACTCCGGGTCGCTGCGTCCTTTCTTAAAGTCCTTCGGGTCTGGTGGATCACCAATCTGTGAAGCAATAATCGGGTCAACCTTTAGAAGTTGCTTCTCATGAAGTCCGTCTACCGCCCCCGTAAACATTTTCGCGTCAGCGTCACTCCACTCCGCATCGCCTGGCTGTACCGGCCTCCCTCCGTGAAACACACCTTGAGGGACACCGTTCAGCATATAGACTTGCCCCTCTTTCGCAGGAGACTTACCACCCTTAATGCTTTGCCCCGTATCCGCGTCACGAACCATATGCGCGTCTTTCCGGTCGAACCTGTTCACAGCCCACACAGTCCCGCTGCCATCATTGGCAGGAACGTACTGATACTTATCTCGCGCAGCCATTACCGACTTCTCTACATCGGCAATCGTCTTGACCGTGTTAATGTCCACAGCCCCTTGCGTCGTAGGAGCCTTTGCCGCAATCTCTTTCGACATCGCCGACTTTTGCGCGTCATCAAGCTGTGGCTGCTGCTTTTGGCCAATAAGCTTCTGGAATATCGACTTAATACCCGTCGCTGCTTGCTGTTTTTTCTGAGCATCTTGCTGCTTTGCATCGGCGGTTTGCTGCGTCTTCGCAGCTACTTTCTTTAGCGCCTCACCGTAAACAGTCGTCTTCTCGGGGTTCAACCAGTCTTGATTGAGCGCCTTCGCCATGTTTTTGAGCTTCTTCGGGTCGCCGAATACAAGATCGACTTTCTTTTGTGCAGCCGCCTGTCCCTGCTTGTCTCCAGACGCTTGTGCGGCATAAAGTTCGTTGAGCGCCGAACCTGCATACTCCCAGTCGGCTTGCGCTTTCATTACCTGTTGCTCTTTGCTTTTGGCTACGGCGGTCTTGATATTCGCAGCGATACCGGCCAGGAGACGCTGCTTCCCCCACGCATGAGGATTCCCAGTGTTCATGCCGATCTGCGTGGCAGCCTGAAAATCCCCGCCCTGTCCCGCAGGACGCGGTGCCGGTTGCCCGGCAAATTGTTTCTTCTGAGCCGCTTGAACGAGCATCGCAAGAATCTTCTTCGTTTGCTCTTCAATCGGGGCAGCCGCCGCTTGCGGGGACGGAGCAGATGGCGGAGCCGGTTGTATCTGTGCAGGGTTCACAATGCCGCCTGCTGTCGATTGTTGAGCCATAGTTTCCATTATAATCCTGCCGCCGCTCCTGCTATCGAATCGAGAATCCCCGTGTCAGCGCTTGGGTTAATCGCCGAAATGCCTTGCGATACTCCCGCCACTGCTGTACCGCCAAGATTTAGACCTTGCAGTACGGAATCCAACGTAGACGGTGAAGACGCAATACGTTTCGCGTTCGTATCTTCAACGTTGAGCAGAGTATTCATATAATTGCTGACTGCCTGTTCATACATCTGAGACGAGATTTGCCCTTCGTTCAGATTCACTTGCGAAAGATAATCAGCTAGACCGAGTTGCGAACCTGATCCAAAGCGATTACCGCTCGCGCTGAACTGGCTCATCAAGTTCTCTTCGCCAGATTGAATTCCCGGCTGTAACGAAGCCAGAACGCTGTTGAGTGCCTCCTGGCTGTAACCCGCTCCACCTTCTAGAAAACTGATAAGCGCCTCGGCGCCACCGAACCCGTACGTCTTCTTAAGTGTGCTGAAAAGCTGCTGCCACTGCTGCGGGCTCATGTTCCCGAACGTGCTGTTAATACCCGTACCTGTCGAACCGGGAGCGGGCGTACCGCCGATCGCTGTCGTGCCTGTCGTAGCGTACGGGCTGGAGTTCGCAGGAAAAGCTGGCGTCGTAGCTGGCGTCGTAGCACTAGTAGCCGGAGTACTTGCTGACACTGAATACGGATTACTGTTCGTCGCCGTAGCATTTGGGCTGGTTGAGATGTTCGGGAATAACGGATTTGCCCCGGCAGGACTCGTGCCAAGCACGGAATCAAGTGCCAACTGGTTACCGGTCGGGTTCATCGCGCCGCTAGTAATCGGGTTCGCTATGCTGCCCATTAGTACCTCGATACCATCGGCGAAATCTGAATCGTACTCACGCGCCGATCCCGTTCTTGTTGCAATACCTTCGCCTTGATAAGCCCCGGCCTGCCCATCACACCATCTTTCGTCATGCTGTCCGGGTCGCCGAATACCAACTTGTGAAGAAAATCTGCCTGCTCATTCCACCGCAGCGCGACTGCCCCGCGCTCTGCGGCTGCGTAGCCGATAATGTCGTGCCAGTCGGGTGGAATATAGGCCGGAGATATAAGCAAATTATCATCATTAAACGGATGACGAATCTGATACGGCAAATAAACGGCGTAGTTTTGCCCTGGCTGCGAACCGAACCAAAACTGCGTTCCGAAGCGCGTGTACTTGAACGGGATGCCGCCGGGAACGTTAAGCAGCGGAGCAATCGCCTTTGGCGTCAGATAATCCATAGGGTAAGCTATCTGATTCGACGAGTTGGACGGGCCGGTAAACGTCGTATTCAGAAAGATCACCGGGTCTTCCGTCAGCGTCACGTCGTCGCCGGGGTTTATAAATGAACTGACAGGATAAGAATAGCTGCTGGCAACGCCGTTCATCGTGGAGCCAAGACCAGGCCCGATAGTCACGAGCGGAGGATTCGGCTGCCGCAGCTCTTCAAACACATTGTCAGCCGTGATCTCTCGCAGCGCATCGCGAAGCCACCGCGACGGCCGCATCTCGGGGTTTGTCTGCGTCTCGCTTACATCCGAGCGGTTCTGTAGCGCAGCCACAACTCTATTGATTAGGCCGTTAATCGTTATCGTCGATGAGCCTGGAAGATTCATTATGCTGCCAGTAAAATCTCCGCCGGAGTCGAAGCCCCGGAAGCGGTCAATGTCACCGCCGTCAACCCATTTGTTACCCCGCTAATTGCCGTACCTGCGCTCTCAGTCGTTTGGAAATACTGATACACGCCGCCAGGGGCAATAATCTCTCCGCTGCCAGCAGTCCCTCCATTGGGCGTAACAGTCACGAGAATGTTATTTGTCGTGTGCAGATTTTTGACATAGCAGACATAGATGATAGTCGCTGGAAGAACCAAGTTCGATGCGCCAACACCAACTTGGTAAAACGAATCGTAGAAAGAAACCGTCGCGGTCAGCGAAGGATTATTAAGATTCGTCGAAACCGGCGTTGGCGACGGTGAAAGCGTCGTGTTCGTTACACTAAGCGTCGCACTGAGTAGAATCGTTAGGTTCGGCATCGTTCCTCCGCTACACTAAAATCAAATTGTACGCCGCAGTCGCCGTCGTACAGCGAAGCGTCACGGCGGTCTTCGTCCACGGTGTTGCCGGGGACCTGTAGAGCAACCCGCCGTTATTCGTGTCCTGGCTGTTTATCGTTATCGGGATGCGCCCCAGTATATGACTCACCGTAAAATCCGTGTTTGGAGCCGCCGGCGTCGTCCCCGCAGACTTCGAGCACTTAATGTTTACACCTTGCTCGGTGTTATTCATCTGCGTGCCATACTCGATATTCCCGGCTAAGACGCGCGAATGATTCGTCAGCCAATCGTAAAGCGTCTTCGGCGTGATACCACCGATAGATTGTCGTTGCGGCTTCAATTCATCTCCTGCCCAACTTCTACACGGCCACAAAGAACTAGCTTCGCAATCGAAAGCGGTCCGCCCCCAGCAGCACGCTTAATCGTGAGCTGCGGCAACTGTGTCGCCGGGAAGTTAATGCCCACGATCTTCGTCATCAGCCGCCCCGTCGGAGTTGCATTCCCGAGGCTCGCCGAAACACTCTGAGTGATTACCGCCCCGGCGTCTGTCGTTCCTGTCATCATAAGAGTAATAGCTACAACCCCTAAATCTCTGTACGTAATGACCGCCTGCCCTATCGTAGGCGTCCGGCCCGGAAGAACTTCTTCCATCTTGAACGAATAAAACGACGAAGCAATTGGGTCGTCATACCCGCCTGCCGGGTCAAACGCATAGAAGCCTATCGCTCCGCCCTGCGTGCTCTGCATAGGATAGAGCGTCAATCGCGCGTTTGTCGCTACGCCACCATTGCTTGCGCTCATACGTAGTGATGCCCTCCGCCGCCACCGGACCCGCCTCCATTATTGCCTCCGCCTCCGCCAGTTCCGCCTCCGCTGCCACCGGAAGTTGCCGTGCCAGGAGGCTGCGCCCCGACAGGCAAGCTCGATAAGACGCCGGTCCAGACTTCTTCACAACGCCCCGTAATAATCAGATTCGGCGTGTCCCACGCCTGCCATCCTTTATCCTCGATGTTATAAATATAATTGCGCGTGAAAGTCGTTAACGGAACCGAAATCCGGTAAGTCATGTACACATAACCAAGGCGCTCGGTAGGGACAAGCGACGCCACGGGGTTGCCGCTCGCCATCGCCAAATCGGCCATAATCGCATCGCGCGCCGTTCCACCTATAGGGTCGAAGCTCGACACGCCCATCTGGTAAATCTGCTCTACTGATACAAAGCACACAATCGACCCGTAAGACGCGATGCTCCACGGGTAAACGTTTCCAATGCCGTGATTCGAAGCCCATAAATGATCGAACTGGAACGGCGTCTGGCTGCTCCCTGTCGGCGTGAAGAACGTTATCCCGTTCGCGCGAAAGAGGTAGCCACAAACACCGATAGTCGCCAGCCCGGTGATAATATCCGGCACGTCGAGAAAATCATCGAAACCAGCGCTCGTATTCTGAGCTGGGTCCCAAATAGTCGGTATGCCGTTCGCACTCCACCACAACCGCTGAGGAAACGTATAAAGCGTGCCAGCCGTCGCGGAGTTCACGCCTAACTGATCAAGCACGGAAACATTCGCAATTAGAATCTGATCGTTCAACTCGCCGATGTACAGACCGCCAATAGCAAGCGGCCCCGTGCTGCCGGTAATCACGGTAGGCGCGTCGGTCTTCGATACTCCGGCATAAGATGACGACACCGAAGCGTCGGAGAATGTCTGCGTCCCAAACGGAGCAAGCGCAATACCATCCCACGCCGCCAAGAACGGTGCTCCATTCAAGTAGTAAAGTATGTTGGCGAACGCCTGATAAGACACCGGCGTATTCGCTTGCATCGCCGGTCCGCCGATGATCGACCACGGAGACTGCGCCCCCGGAGGCTGGCCTAGAGGCGCTAACTGAAACAACCCTCGCGCATTCCACCCTACCGTATGCTGTACGCTATTCGAATCCAGAAAGCTGAACGTCCCGAGGCCGGGATTGATATTGTCCATCCCTGCATATTGCTGAATAAAGGCAGGACGGCTGCGAAGCTCTTTGTTTCTAGTTTGGAAATTATTAGCCGCAGGCGTAGCGTTGTCAGCAACGCTTATCTCAGGCTGCTGAACGTCGAGACCGGCAGTAAAATCGCTGTACGTGATCTCGAAATATCCATTCTTCCCGAACTTGACTGCCACATGCCCACCTTCAGTTAATCGTAAGCTGCACGGTTCCAGCGACAAGCGTGTTCAGCACTAAACCGTTCTGGATGTAATAGATTTTTCCGTATACGTACCCCATACCGGAAGTGTTCGCCGCCGACGTGCTCGGGTTCCAAACTACGTTTCCCCAGCCATCGGTTAATAGCAAACTGCCAGGAGCGACACCTGGCTGGTTCCAAAGAATCTGCTCGCACCGTATCGGAGGTCCGAGAAAAACCATCGAGAAAATACTTCCAAGAGCGCCACCGGCTGCCGTTGTATAGTTCTGCTGGCGATTCTTAAGAAGCAAAGTCGTTGCCGAAGGAACTGCCAGGATGCGGTACGGTCCATTGTAATTCGTTGTCCCTTGAATGCTGATCGGGTTATAACCTGGGTTTGTATACCCATGCCCGGCGCTCGTCGTAACGAGAATCGAATCGACGTTGTTAGCGATACTAGTAATAGTTACCGTCGTAGCTACGTCAGCAGTTGTAAGCAGCCACGGATTTGCAGCAATCTGAGCCATTGTTCCTCAGTTATAGTTATACGAACACTTCAAAAAGAAACCAAGAACATCAACCGTTCCCGTCCCGTTCGTGAAGTCAAACTCAACGGTTACCGCCGTGTCGGGAGTAACGACAAAGCTCTGATTCGCAACAGGAACCGGCACTGGAATGACATATGGCGTAGCAGATGCCGCCGTAGCGAGTCCGTTCGTAGCGCTAGGGATAAGGGCCACCGGCACAGGCGCGACTCCATTTACATAAGGAGTAGCGTAAAGAGCAACGAGAGGGACCGTGATCGCCGTCGTGTTGACGATATACGCCACGTCAAGCTGCTTAATCAGAATCCCCTTCGGCCTTGCTACCGTCTGAGGAGTGAGCTGCGATAGGCCCGTAAACGGTGGGCGACCAGAAGCTCCATATGGAGTCGTGAAGTTATTTGCGCCAACAGGAAATACGTTCGTATGGCTGTTCGTAAGCACCTTGACAACCATCGCCGTGGCGCTCGTGATCGAAGAAATTTGCTGAAACTCCTGCACGCCAGACGCTACCGTGTCGATAACAATGTACTGACCGGCGGAAAAACCGACTGTGCTTATGACGTTGATCGTAACGAGTAAACCGGGGCCGGTGATAGAGCCGGTCGAAAGTGTATTCGGACTATTAATGGCAAGGTTTTGCGAACCGCCGGCGCGAAGCGAGCCGAAGAACTCAAGCGCATCGTCTTGCACGCCGGTGCGAAAGACCATGCTCGACACGCCGCCCATAATGACGTAGGTGCCGCCCGAAGCTGTTGCGCGTAAGGAAAACTCACCGGCAGCAATGCGCGTCAACGCATTCGCACCGCTGGCACCTGTTGCGAGAATGTCTGCGCCCGGCAGAAGAGGAATCATCCCATCCGGGAATGGCGTATCTTGACTCTTCGTTCCTGTAGATCGTGACATCTATTTTTCCTCCCAGCCGGTCTATACTTCGCTCGGCCACATGGATATGTCGAGGTGCTAATATGTTCCGCTGCTTGCCGGTATATTCTCCATCTGACTGGCTACGTCAACCGGGTTTACCATCTTCGGGTCCGGTACCAACTCTTGCCGGTCAAGCACTACTTCTCTCGCCCAACGAAGCTCAAGCGCACCGTTAATAGAAACATCCTTACAACCATAAACCTCGTTCGTACAGACAAGAAGACCGGCATCCCACTCGCACATCTCGACCGGGACCTTGCGCTCGCATCTGGCGCAAGTGCAATAGGTGTACTCCATGTAGCCGCGCCAGATCATTCACTCACAGGCTCCTCGACTGTGGCAGTTTCCGGTGCTCCTGCTTCGGACTCGACTTCAGGTACCGGAGCAGGAGCCTCGGTTTGCGGGGGCAAAGTTTCATCGACCAATTCTCCGGTCGAAATCCCTGACAATCCTTGCAAGTGCCTCGCTAAGTACAATGACGCATCGT
>Ga0209655_10000730_pt1 | contig 12545 bp, 7 predicted proteins | sample BogFormECP03_OM2_FD_188236 | JGI IMG/M metagenome (GOLD analysis project Ga0209655, IMG submission 188236) | Bog forest soil microbial communities from Calvert Island, British Columbia, Canada - ECP03_OM2 (SPAdes) (version 2) | ecosystem: Environmental > Aquatic > Freshwater > Wetlands > Bog ...
GATTATGAAGTCCAAAGGCGTGGAGTTTGCGGCGGAGCCAAAAAAGGAATCCTGGGGGACGTCGGCGATCTTCCAAGATCCAGACGGCAATAAGTTCGTGCTCTCCAGCAGGTAACAGAAGACGGCGCGGTCAGCGGCAACGCCTCTTCTTTTTTTTGAATTATCCGGAATGCGAAAGTCGGTCGGAACGGTCTTTAATTCGGCGCGGGAGAATCAAGCGTTTCCTTGAAGTTCGCTTTCCGAGCGCGCTATGACGGCGCAAGCTAGACAATTTCCAATAACGTTTACGGCGGTGCGCGCCATGTCCATCAGCGCATCGATGCCCAGAATGATGAAGATCGGCTCAGTGGGCAGATGAAACAAAGACGCGGTGGCTAGCAGCACGACAAGCGTTGCACGGGGAACTCCCGCTACGCCTTTGCTCGTCAACATAAGCGTGAAAACCATGACGAGCTGCTGTCCCCAGGACATATGGATCCCCGCGGCTTGCGCAACAAATATCGACGCCAGTGCCAGATAGACGGACGATCCGTCCATGTTGAAACTGTATCCGGCAGGGATTACGAAGGCGACGATCCGCCGCGGCACGCCGAACGCCTCCATCTCTTCCATCGCGCGCGGGAGAGCCGCTTCGGAAGTGCTGGTCGCAAAGGCAATCGTAGCCGGTTCGGCTACCGCGCGAAGAAAGCGCGCAAGCGGAAGGCGCGCCGATAATGCGATGGGAAGCAGCACCAGCAGCAGGAATACGATCAGTGCGGCATATCCCGTCATCAAGAGCTTTCCCAGCGGCAATAACACGGCGATTCCCATGTGGCCGACTGTATAGGCCATTGCCGCGCCAACACCGACCGGCGCGAAATACATCACCAGGTTCGTGAAGGAAAACATCGTCGCGCTTAGCGACTCGCAGAACTTCAACATGGGCTCGCGCTTTGCCTGTGGCAGCAGCGCCAGCGCGATTCCGAAAAGGAGTGCAAACACAGCGACCTGCAGGATTTGGTTTTCGGCGATGGACTTCGCGATATTCTCGGGGAAGATATGCAAGAGAAAATCTTGCCAGCGCATCGGCTCCGCATTTTGTGCCGCTGCAACGGTTGGCTCAGCCGACATCTTTAGCCCTTCGCCTGCGCGGCTGATGTTGATCGCTCCCACGCCAATGAAAAGCGCCAGAGTCGTTACGACTTCGAAATAGACGAGGCTTTTCAATCCAATGCGACCAACACTGCGCAGATTCCCGTGGCCAGCTATCCCCGTCACCAACGTGCCGAGTATTAGCGGCGCGACGATCACTTTGATCAAACGCAGAAAAATGTCGCTCAGTACGCGCAGATGTTCAGCGAGCTGCGGCCGGTCCAATCCAATTTCTCCGCCCAGCAGCATGGAGAAGAAGATCCAATATGTCAGCGAAGCCCCGCGCAATCCCGCGGCTCCAATCAAGGCCAGGCCAGCCCAACGCAGAACGGTGTACCAAACCTGAGGACCGAGCAAAACTGCCAGCGCCACGCCCAGCAAGAACAATAGAACGCCCGCTATGGTAAGCGTTCGCTGTGCTGTCGAACGCGGTTCGGGCGGCGAAACATTCGTAACCGGACTACTCATCATGAATCCTCTTGAGTCTCACCGTCGGCGCCCCTTTGAAACGTTCATCGCGATTGTCGACTGTCCGCCAAATCTTGCTGGACGTCTCAGCCATCTGTTATCGTGTCGAATATGCCATCGATCAAAAATCTGGAATGCTCGCGCTGCAAAACCTCGGTCTCGGCTGAACGCCCTCAGACCGTTTGTCCAAAGTGCCAAGGCGCGTTTTACGTTCGTTACGATCTTCAGCAGCTTTATGGGCCGGCTGCGCGCGACGTTCTTGTGACCCAGGACCCCGCGTCGACTTGGTCGGGCATGTGGCGCTATCGCGCCGTGCTTCCGGCCGTTGAGCCGGTCACCTTGGGCGAAGGCTGGACGCCAATGTTGCGAAGCCGGCGCCATCCCGGAGTTTTCCTCAAGGAGGAAGGGGCAAATCCCACCGGCACGTTTAAAGCGCGCGGACTTGCGCTCGCGGTCACCATGGCTCGCCACTACGGCTTGCGAAAACTCGCGGTTCCTTCCGCGGGAAACGCGGCCGGGGCGCTTGCCGCTTACGCCGCTGCCGCCGGAATCGAAGCCCATATCTTCATGCCGCGGGACGTCCCCTTCGCCAATTACGTCGAGGCCGTAGCCTACGGCGCAAACGTCACGTTGGTCAACGGCCTAATTTCAGATTGCGGCCGGATGGTTGCGGAGCGAAAGGAGAAGGAAGGCTGGTTCGACGTCTCCACGTTGAAGGAGCCATTTCGCATCGAAGGCAAGAAAACGATGGGTTACGAACTGGTGGAACAACTCGGCTGGAAATATCCCGATGCGGTCATCTATCCTGCGGGCGGCGGCGTGGGATTGATCGGCATGTGGAAAGCGTTCGCTGAACTGGAAGAGCTCGGCTGGGTACAGTCGGGCAAGCGGCCGCGCATGATCGCGGTGCAGTCTTCAGGCTGTGCTCCGGTGGTTCGCGCGTTCGAAAACAAAGCGGGAGCGAGTGAAATGTGGCAGAACGCGGAAACTTTCGCTGCCGGCCTGCGCGTCCCCAAGCCTTACGGAGATTACATCATGCTCGAGATACTGCGCGAGTCCGCAGGCGTCGCCATCGCCGTGCCCGATGAAGAGATTCTTGCCTCTCTGAAGGACTGGGCGCGCAGCGAAGGAATCTTTCTCTCTCCGGAAGGGGCGGCTGCAACCGCCGCATATAAAAACCTGATCGCTACGGGTTTTCTGAAGCCTGCAGACCGCGTGGTCGTGTTCAACACCGGCGCGGGCCTGAAGTACACCGACGTGACGGCTCAAGCCATGAATGTAAATCGTCCGGCCGACTCCGCATGACCGGGGCCGGCACAAAACCCAAACCTCGGCAGAATCCGGCATGGCGTACAAAAAAACGAAGGCCATTCTTGAATCTGCGGTAGGCAACTCCGCGCCGGGCAAGATAACGGAACGACACGCGCCATCTCTGTCTTCGCCTCAGCGCTCCAAAATGTCCTTGTAGCTGTTGAGGGCGACTTTTTTAGGCTGGCGGTCCAGGACAAAGTCCACCGTTCGCGTGGAATTTCCGACGATCCCGATTTGGCCGAGGCGCACCATGCCGTTTCCAAAATCGGCGAAGACCGGAACGAACATCGCGAAGTGGTTGTCTACTTCGCTCTGCGTGACCTCTGCGTGCACTTTGAACTTGCCTCCGTCGGCCGGCTGCAATTCGTACTTGAAATGATAGCGTGGCACCTGCGTGCCATAGACCCACTCATTGAAAAACCAATCGAGCCGACCGTTTTGCTGAAGGTCCATTTGCTTAGTCATGTGCTTTTCGGCGATGGTTTTGAACGATTCGGTGGAGGCGGGAGTGTCGTGGTACGTCGCCATGAAGTCGTGCATCATGTCAATGAAAGCCTGGTCTCGATTGTCGCCGTGATCGCCATACATGAGCGAGCGCAGCATCAGCAACACGTAGGCGCCTTTGGAATAGGTGTCGCCTTGATACGCTTGGGCGGAACGCGGAGAGTTCAGCCTCAACCCCAGCCACAGCGGGCCAGCATCGTTCGGCGAAACGCCAAAATTATTTTTTTCAAGGACGCGCACTCTCTGGCGTTCCCAGAAATCGATGTAGTCCTTCTCCCACTTCTTCCCTACAGCTTGCTGCAAAAACAGTCCCGCGGCAAATTCCGCAAAGCCTTCGGAGAGCCACTGATCGTGATAAGACGCCCAGCCGACGCCATGACCGAACCACTGGTGCGCCACCTCGTGCGGTGTGACTTCCTGCACGAAGCCGGTGAATTTTTTGTTGATTTGGCCAAACAACAGCCAGCGCTGCGTCGAGTCGATAAACGCGGAAATCGGCAGGTACACCAAGCCGGGCCACGATTGTCCGAAGGCGAAGTCCGGCTGTTCAGTGATATACACATTATCGTACGGCGCCTTACCGAAAAAAATCGTACACACTTGCATTTGCGCCCGAGTCTGGTCCAGAGCGTACTTGGTCATGGCAGTAGGCGACATACCGCCCAACGCGCCGTTTTCATAAGCCTTCAGATTGTCCGGCAAATCCGTCAAATAAAATCCGGAGATGTTGTAGTGCGTGATGGTGTCGGGATAATCCATCTTTTTGTATTGACCGTAATTGAAGCCCGCAATCGCGACCGGTACCGGCGTCACCCAATGCGACACCGCAAACCCCGCTTCGGTGCTTTGACTCTCGAGCTTGCCGACGCTGACCACAATGTTCGAGGGCGGAACTTTGAAGGTGAGATCGTACAGCGTCTTTTCGCCGAAACCATTTAGATTCGGATACCAGGATTCGCGCGCGCCTACGTAGTAACTTCCATTGCCCGCATTGACGAGAACCTTGTCACCGACGTACTCGACGCTGATCGAATGGTCCTGCCCCATCGCAGGGGCTTCGTCCAGGATGGCGTAGAACGATCCATCTTGCTTTCTGTTCTCCTGAATGAAATGCAGATCTTGGCCGTTCTGGTCGGTCACGCGAGTGACGCGCAGATTAGGCAGCAGCCCGAATTTCATTACTCGTTCGCCGGGGATCAGCGGTTCGAACGTAACCGTGGCGCGACTCTGCAGATGATCGTTCTTCGCGATTACGGTTTCGATGTTGTAGCGTTTCGTGGCAAACAGACGTTTATCCTCGCGGGAGTTTGCCGTGTGCGACTCCATCTCGCTTATCAAATGTTGGGAGTACCAGACACCGTCGTCCAATTCCCCGCCGTTGAAATTGACCAGCGCCACTTCTTCCGGAGAATACATCTGCGGCAGCCCGCCCACGCGCGTGCGCATGAAGAATCGCAGATCCTTGTGCGGCGTGCCGCGCATGTAGGCGTTGAGAAACGGAGGATGTTTCGGATTGTAGATCGCGGAGAGTACGTCGGCGTCGACGTTGTCGATGGTTTCGCCCTCGAGTAAGTCTTGCGTCAGACCTTCGGGAATTTCGTGCCGGTGGCGCACTCTATCCTTCCAATGCTGAAACACTGTAACGGTTTCTTGCGGAGTCTCCGTTTTTGCGCCCAGCGCCCCGGCGAATTGCGGGTACTGGTTACCGCTAAAGCGGAAGACGACTTCGGTGAAGTCCTCCTCGGTGGTCGGGCCGCCGGCGCGGCGAACCATCTCGCGTGTGTCGATGGCACCGAGCGGTTTCAGCGTGAAGTGTCCCTGGCCGACGAAAATAGCGCCGGTTTCAAATTTGTTGACCAGAGGCAGCAGAGTGATCGTTCCGGATTTCAACTGGAAAGTTCCCACGTCCAATGTCAGCGTGAAATTATCGCAGTGGTAGGTTTCGCCGAGGCCAATATTGCGGAGTTGGCGGTAGAAATCGTCTGAATTCGCGAACCCCGTACTTTTTTCGCTGACGGTGACACGAGTCTGCTGCGCGGCGATGGTCAGGCTGAGCGGGAGGTCCGCCGCGCCCTTCAGGTCCACTGTGGTGACGAGGTCGTCGAAGCCCTCCTTGGCCACCCGAACCGAGTATTTCCCCGGATTCAGATTCGGCGCTGCGAATTTGCCGGATTCATCGGACGTGAGCACCATCGCCTGCGACAAGTCGCCGCCGCTGATTTCGATGTGGGCTCCCGCGACGACTGCGCCAGACGGATCTTTCACCGTGCCGGAAATCGTGTCAGCACGCAAGTACGTGGCGAGCGCCAGGCAAAAGAGCGTCAAGATTGATGCATAGAAGAAGGGAAGTCGCCCGAGGTGCCGGAACGTTTTAGAGGCGACAGTTGAGTTGCGTTTACAATAGCTAGCTTGCGTTTTGTCGGCTCGGGTCACAGGTTCCCTGAGAAAATCGGCTCGCGATGCGTTGCCCTGCTATGCCTTCATCGGTCTTGATGTGCTGCTCCGTTAACACGGGAGTCTCAACGGTTCGGTGACAGTTGCAGCGAAACGTCGCGCGGGAAGCAATAGCCGCAGTGAACTTAATTATACAATAGGTTTATACCCCAGGTAGTAACGCAGGTACTTGGTCCTCCGTGTCGAAGTTCAACGTATTCTTCGAAAACGGCGCCTAGATGCCGGAAGGTCAGTTGAAGATCTGAAAGTGTCGCACGTTTCCAGTGGGCGCCCGCGAGATGCTTCTCGGAAAAAGCGCCGTAGGCTTCCAAAAACGCTTGTCGCGCAGAACTTTCGTCGGCAGCTTCCGCCTCGCTCAACATATTAATCCCACGACGTATGTCCGCGACTTGCGGCATCGTGTTCCGCGCTCGCTCCCGCCGACGGATTTGACACTACGCGCCTCAGCCGCTACGCTCGTCGCGATGAAAATTATCGTCGCAGACAAAATCAGCGAGCGCGGAATCGAACTCCTGCGCGATACAGGCTGGCAGATTGTTCTCCCGGTCGCAGCAGCGCTGCCCAACGAGATCACCGACGCTGATGGACTGATCGTCCGCAGCGCCACGCGCGTCACTGCCGAGCTTCTCGACAGAGCCGAGCGCCTTCGCGTTGTGGGGCGCGCGGGAGTTGGCGTGGATAACGTGGACATGGACGCAGCCACCCGCCGCGGCGTCCTGGTAATGAACACGCCCGGCGGAAACGCCGTCAGCGTGGCCGAACACACGTTCGCGCTCATGCTGGCGCTCGCGCGCTCCGTGCCGCAATCCAATGCCGCAATCCAGGCGGGGCGCTGGGAAAAATCCTCCACCGGAATGGAACTGCGCGGCAAAACGCTGGGCCTTGTGGGGCTCGGGCGCGTGGGCACCGAAGTAGCCAGACGCGGGCGCGCGCTCGAAATGAAAGTGCTGGCTTACGACCCCTACGTGACGCAAGCGGCTGCGCGCGAACTGGACGTCGAGTTGATTCCGTTCGAAGATTTGCTGCGCCGTTCGGACGTGATTTCGCTGCACACCGCTCTAAGCCCCGCGACGGAAAAAATGATTAATGGTGCGGCCCTGGCGCAGATGAAGCGTGGCGCGCGCTTGATCAATTGCGCTCGCGGGGAACTGATCGACGAAGCCGCGCTCGCCGAGGCGCTGCGCTCAGGCCACTTGGCCGGCGCCGCTGTGGACACGTTTGCGCAGGAGCCGCCGAAAAATTCTCCGCTGATCGGATTGGCAAACTTCATTGCCACTCCGCATATCGGCGGGTCTACAGCGGAAGCGCAGGAAGAAGTGGGAACTCTGATCGCGCAGCAAGTTCGCGAGTATCTCGGCGAGGGCCTGATTCGCAACGCCGTAAATATGCCCGCGCTTTCCGCCGAACAATACCGCCTCTTGCGTCCTTACCTCGAACTTGGCGAACGCCTCGGCCTGCTGGTTGCCCAGGCTGCTCCTTCGGCCAGCTTCAGCCGCATCCGGATTCGTTATGCGGGAGAGCCGGCCGAGCTGGGCTCGCACGTTATCCGCAGCGCGGTTCTTATCGGCGTGCTGAACTCCGTGCTGGACGAAAAGGTGAACCTGGTAAATGCTTCGCAAGCTGCTGCCGCGCGTGGCTTGATTGTGGAAGAAACCACGCGGCGTCGGGAGCGTGGCTTCCCGAATACACTCGAAGTCGCCGCAGTCGACGGGGGCGCCGAACTTACCGTCGAAGGAACTGTGGTTCAAGACGGCTCACCGCGAATTCTCTCGCTCGACGGCATCCCGCTCGAAGCTCCGCTGGAAGGCACTCTGTTGTTGACGCGAAATCGCGACGTTCCCGGGGTGATTGGAATGATCGGAACCGCACTCGGGAATCTCGGCGTGAATATCGCCACGTTCGCGCTGGGCCGCCGCACCCCGGTGCATGGAGCCGAAGCCGTCGCGCTAGTGCGCCTCGATGGGAAGGTCGATCCCTCGATTCTAGAAAATATCCGCGCCATTCCTTCCATCACTGAAGCGCGCTTAATTCGTCTCCCGGAGCTGCCAAAGGAACGCGTGCCCTCGCACTAGGACCGATGCTGAGCCAAATCGATTGAGGAACTCCCCAGAAAAGGTGCAACAAAAGCGGGGCAGGTTGCGGTCGGTGCCGATGCGCGATAAACTCTTTGGCAGTCGGTAGCAATTTTCGGGGCGTAGCGCAGCCTGGCTAGCGCGCCTGGTTCGGGACCAGGAGGCCGGTGGTTCAAATCCACTCGCCCCGACCACTCTTTCACGCACTTCTCTCTATCCGCAGCCCTCATATAATGAGCAATACCTCAGAGCGAATCGAGAAATCGCTCTAGTGCATTATGCGGGGCTCGATCGCCCGCGGCGGTTTCCGGCAAAGAAGGCACAGGAAGTGTTAACCGGGCACTGCTCACACTTCGGCTTGGTGCGCTTGCAGAGTTCCTGGCCGTGGCGTTTCAGCAGCAAATACGCGCGGACGAGGGGGTCGAACTTCTGCGGAATTTCCGCCTCGATGGCCTTTTGTGCTTCGCGGTATGTCACGCTATAGTTCTCGCGCTCTTGCCCGTGCTGAATGCGCACCAGTACGTGCGGGCAATTGGACGGAACGGCGGCTATAGGTGCGAGGCCCGCAAAGAGGAGTATGCGGTCGGCGCCTGGATCGGCGATATTTGGAAACTTCTTAAGGATCTTCCGCACTTGGGCAATGGGTCCGACCAGGGCCGCGCGCAGATCGCCGCCAAACTCGTCCTTCACGCGTACCGCGATTTCCTTCAGCCGCATGGCTCTTAATTCCGGCACCATGCCGCCCGGTTTCAATGCGCTCGCGAGACTTGCAGGATCCGCAGCGAGGAGTTGCTCCGGCTCGACCCCAATCTCCCGGTTGAGTATTTCCCAGCCTCTGGTGCACGCGGCATCACTAGCCGGATACCCGCAATGCCACCACACCAGAAAAAGATACGGATCGGTTGGCCAGTTTGGTTCCTGGGCGCCGTAAAAGGACTCCAACTGTTTTAGGATTTTGAGGATGCTTACGCGTGCTCGGCGCATGTGACGCTGATTCTCCACCTGCTGTTAAACGGGGATTATCGCAGAAAGATCGGCGTAAGACAGGTGGCAGTTACGGCCGGTGAGCCGGGGCAACTTCCGGTTGCGAATCTAGAAGTTTGTAGTGAGCCGCAGTGCGAAGCTGCGCGAGGGGCCAATGGCGTTACCGGAGAAAAGCCCTCCGAAGTCGATAACGTTTAGGACGTTGTTAAGGTTCTGGCCGTCAGCTTGAATCCGCATATTCAAACGCTCCGACTTGTAAATATCCGCACCTGCCGATGCATTCACCTGAAACGCAGGAAAGATACGGCTGCGAGTAAAGTTGATGCGATCCACGACTTGTTGGCCGTAAATCTGGGCTACTCCCGCGACGCATTGAGCTTGAGTTTCGCCGTCCGGGCACTGAAAATCGAACGGGAGACCGGTGTCGTATTGAATTCCGCCGGCGATCCACAGGCGCGGAGTGATCTGATAGCGTACGCGGCCGCGAACGGTGTTGCGTTGATCCTGCGAATCCGGGAGATGACCTGTGGTGGGTATCACCGCGTCGTCTCCGAGAAACAGGCCGCCCGTCACTGGAAACCAAGCATTGCCGACGGTCCAGGAATAACTTAAGAAACCCGAAAAGTGGTGCCAATCGGGAACGGCGAGCTTCGCTTCCGCGCCATAAATGACGGCCTTGCGGAACGCAATGGGATAGCTGATGGTCGTATTATCGATCTGATCGTCGTCCGCATAGTTGTTCACCAGCCGGCGAAAATAGTTGGCGTCCAGTCTCAGCTTTCCGAAAAAAGCTTTTGTCAAACCGGCTTCATAGTAGTTTCCTTCGGAAGGCTCCACAGGCAATTGGAGGGAAATTGGGTTTAGCGACGTCGCGGCTGTTGAACTTGAAACCAGAATGTTCTCGAAAGAGGGCGTCTGAAAGACTCTGTCGTAGGAAAAATGCAGCACGAGGCCCGCGGATGGAAAATAGCGTGAAATCGAGAAACGAGGGTCCACCGACTGCCGGTTCAATATGAGCTGATAATGATCCCAACGAAGCCCTGCGCTGATTGTCCAATTTCCCAGGTGGATCAAATCCTGAACGAATGCAGACTGTTCGAGATCCGGGCGATTCGCTAAGAAGCTGAAAGTAGGAGGCGTGCCAGGATCGAATTGGGTGGGATCCGTAATAACAAATCTGAAATTCTCGTTCAGGAAAGCGTTGTCGGACTCGACCCCGAACTTAAACTCGTGCCGGCCGTGAACTGCGGTGACCGTGCCCTTGAAATATCCTTCGCGAAAAAAGTTGTGCTGGAAGACCTCTAAGGGAGTCGAATTCGCATTCGAGTCGAAATCATTGGCGTTGTTGCGGACCATGGCGCGAAAATCGGCTACCACGTGAGTTGAAAAAGTGTGTTGGTAGCTGGCGATTCCCATGGTCTCGATATTGTTGGCCGTTAGGCGCTGTCCGGCGGCTTGCTGCACCATTTCATTGGGGATGTCGTAGCGCGCCACTTCGTGGCGAACGATAAAGCTTAGGCGATCGTTAGGCGTCAGGTTGAGCTGGTAATGGACCGAAAAATCACCCAGCGTGCCGGTGTTGGAGAAATTTTCGGGAACTACGGGGTTCAGATAATGATCCGTCATGCTGCCGCTTGCGCTGAAGCCCAGCGTATTCTTGCCCCAGACGTACTGCCCTTGGGTAAACGCGCCCGCCGAATCAAAGCTGCCCCCGGAAAGCACTACTTGGCCGTGAAAACCAGCCTGCGAATCTTGAAGCGTATTGACCTCGACTACGCCTCCCAGTTTTCGTCCGTACTCCGCGGGAAAGCCTGCAGTGTAGATGCTCAACGATTGTACGTCGTCCGCTTCAATCTCCGGTCCGAAGCTGGGCGAACGATTATCGGTGAGAGGGATGCCGTCCACGACAAACTGAGTTTGGTACTCGGAACCTCGCGGATGCAGGACGGCGTTGCCTTCATATAGCCAGCCCGGTTGCGAATTCACCAAATCCTGCAAGGAACGGCCCGGAAGAGAGCTCAGCCTGTTTTGAATGACGTCTGAGCCTATCTGGCTAACGGAGCCTGCTTGATCGGGGTCAATCAGTGTATTGGCCGCGCTAACCGTAACGGATTGATTTACCGTAGGTAGCTTGAGCTGGATTGCGTATTCGGTCGGAAGCGAGGAACGAATCTCCACGGATTCGGAGACGACCGCAAAGCCAGGCTGGCGAATCTCGAGTTGGTAGACGCCATAAGGCAGGCGCAGCACGTCCAGAGTGCCCTGATCGCTGGTTGAGAGAGTGTTCCGATATTGATTCGCCTCGCTGATAATCTGAACGCTCGTTTTCACGCCAAGGCCGGACGGGTCGCTCACTTTAAGGCGCAACTCACCGCTGTTGCTTTGGCAAAAGAGCGGCACGGCGCAGATGAAAAAAAGAGCTGCAAATCTCTTCATGAAGACTCGGCTTCCCCTTTTCCCCGTTGATTCTCGCGATGTCGATATAAGGTTAGCAGACGTCGCCCACAGGTATGTGGTCCACTGACGGTGCATTCGCCCTTTTGTTCACCCTCGATTTGAATATTCCGTTTGCCGTCGTCTTGTTCAGCCTTTCTTTTTGATGTCTCTGGAAAGTTTCCGGACAAATCCAAAAAACATTGAACGGAACGCTGGGGAAGGGAATATATATACAGGGACCTATGGGAACTCTTCCGACGGATGCGATCAATTCGCTGCCTTTTCCGGCCACTGCCGCGGCCAAGTTGTCGGCGACGCCGTCCGAGATCGAATGCGAGCTCATCAACCTTTTTGACCAATTTCGTAGTCCGCTTTTTCGTTACGCACTCTCGTTCGGTATAACCGTGCATGACGCGGAAGAAGTCACCCAGGAAGTCTTCCTGTCCCTCTTCCGGCACCTGCAATTGCGCAAGTCTCGGCGGAACCTTCGCGGCTGGATTTTTTGCGTCGCGCATAATCTTGCTCTCAAGCACCGCTACGCAAACCAGCGATCGCGCGACATGATGGCGTCCGACTGGACGATTGTTGAAAGACACCTGGACCCGTCGCCGAGTCCCGAAGAGCAGGTGTCATCTGCCCAAAGACGGCAGCGCTTGCTCGCCGTTCTTCATGCCCTTCCGGAAGCAGACCAATGTTGCCTCCGCCTGCGCGCCGAGGGCCTTCGCTACCGGGAAATAGCAGCAGTCCTTGGTATTTCGCTGGGAGCCGTATCGATATCTCTTACGGGATCACTCGCGCGTTTGATACGTGCAGATCGGAGATGAAGCTATGCTGAGCGGCGGGTTTCACTTGGCGGATCAAGAGCTGCTCGCAGCGGCGGACGGCGAACTTTCCACTCGTCGCGCTGCCCAAGTCCGCGCTCACCTTGTCTCCTGCTGGGACTGCCGCGCTCGGATGGCTGAGATCGAAGGGACCATCGCCGATTTCGTGCGAGCTCATCGGCAGGCTGTCGATCCTCAAGTCCCCCCCATCGCCGGTCCACGTGCTCGGTTGAGGGCTCAACTTGCCGAACTAGCAGCCAAGTCTAAACCTGGTCCTTGGCGGCAGTTCTTCCATCTCCCTTCAGCCGCTCGCGCTGCGGCGTACATCTGCGTGATATTTCTTGTTGCTGCGGCGGGTGGCAAG
>Ga0209655_10000731_pt1 | contig 12522 bp, 11 predicted proteins | sample BogFormECP03_OM2_FD_188236 | JGI IMG/M metagenome (GOLD analysis project Ga0209655, IMG submission 188236) | Bog forest soil microbial communities from Calvert Island, British Columbia, Canada - ECP03_OM2 (SPAdes) (version 2) | ecosystem: Environmental > Aquatic > Freshwater > Wetlands > Bog ...
GGCGGATTTTCAGAAGAAATATTCGTACTTCCCTGCGATGAGCAAGCCGGTGATTGGGGCGATCAACGGTCCTGCAGTGGGTTTGGGACTGGTGATTGCGTTGTATTGCGATTTGCGTTTCGCTTCGGATGCGGCGCGATTTAGCACGGCGTTTGCGCGGCGCGGATTAATTGCCGAGTACGGGATGGCTTGGATGTTGCCGCGGCTGGTGGGTCATGCGAACGCGCTGGATTTATTATTTTCCGCGCGATTGATTGACGCAGCGGACGCGTTTCGCATGGGGCTGGCGAATCAGGTTTATCCGCAAGACGTGTTTCAGGAAAAGGTGCGGGAATACGCGGCGGAGCTGGCTGCGAATGTGAGCCCGCGGTCATTGCGCGTGATCAAGCGGCAGGTTTATGACGCGATGTTCCAGCCGCTGGGAGAAGCCTTCGAAATCGCGGAGCGGGAAATGCTGGCGAGTTTGCAGTGCGAGGATTTTAAAGAGGGCGTGGCGCATTTTGTGGAGAAGCGCGCGCCGGTTTTCACTGGAAAATAATCGGGACCTATGAACTTTGAGCCGAGCGCGAAGACCAAGGAACTGCAGCAGCGGCTGCAGAAGTTTATGGACGCGCACGTGTATCCGAACGAGCAGCGATTCGAGGAAGAAACGGCGCGCGAACCGTGGAAGCCGACGCGCATCGTCGAAGAGTTGAAGGTCAAAGCGCGCGGCGAGGGGTTGTGGAATTTGTTTTTGCCGGAGGATCCTGGCGGGGCGGGGTTGAGCAACCTGGAATATGCGCCGCTGTGCGAAATCATGGGGCGCAGCCACATGGCGGCGGAGGTTTTTAATTGTTCGGCGCCGGATACGGGGAATATGGAGGTGCTCGCGCGTTATGGCACGGTGGAGCAGAAGGATAAATGGTTGCAGCCGCTGCTGGCGGGGGAAATTCGCTCGTGCTTTTCGATGACAGAGCCGGACGTGGCGTCTTCGGATGCGACGAACATTGCGGCGAGCATCGCGCGTCGCGGGGATGAGTACGTTATTAATGGACGGAAGTGGTGGTCGTCAGGAGCCGGCGATCCGCGCTGCAAAATCGCGATTTTTATGGGAAAGAGCGATCCTGCGGCTGCGGCGCACAAACAGCAGTCCATGATTCTGGTGCCGCTGGATACGCCGGGCGTGAAGATCGTGCGACTGCTGAAGGTTTTCGGTTACGACCATGCGCCGCACGGGCATGCGGAAATTGATTTTGAAAATGTGCGCGTGCCGGCGGCGAATATGCTGTTGGGTGAAGGGCGCGGATTCGAAATTGCGCAGGGGCGATTGGGGCCGGGGCGAATTCATCATTGCATGCGCTGCATTGGCCTGGCGGAGCGGGCGCTGGAAGCGATGTGCAAGCGCGTGCAGGCGCGAGTGGCTTTTGGGAAAGCGCTGGCCGAGCAGGGCACGATTCGCGCGGGGATTGCGGAATCGCGGATGGAGATCGAGCAGGCGCGGCTGCTGACGTTGAAGGCGGCTTATATGATGGATACGGTGGGAAACAAAGCGGCGCGCGCCGAGATTGCGATGATCAAAGTGGTGGCGCCGAACGTGACGCTGCGCGTGCTGGATCGCGCGATACAGGCGCACGGGGGCGCGGGAGTTTCGCAGGATACTTTTTTGGCTAGCGCATGGGCCGCGGTGCGGACTTTGCGATTGGCGGATGGGCCGGATGAGGTGCACATCGAATCGGTGGCGAAGTGGGAGTTGGCGAAGGGTGGTAAACCGGCTGGGACTTCGGCGGGGCGTTAGTTTTTTGGTGGGCGTGAACGCGTGAGATTTGTGCGGGTCCGCGAATGGAAGATCTTTGATGCCGCTAGTTCTGAAAAATCCGCAGGCGCTGCAAGAATTTGTGGGCAAGGAAATCGGCGTGACCGAATGGTTTCGCGTCACGCAAGAGCGCATTGTGCAGTTCGCGGCAGCTACCGAGGACCGGCAGTGGATCCATGTGGATGCGGCGCGGGCTGCTCGCGAGTCGCCTTACGGAGCGACAATCGCGCACGGGTTTTTGACGCTTTCGTTGATCAGCCATTTGGTGCACGGGGTGATGCAGATTGAAGGCGGCATGCGGCTGGCGGTGAATTATGGGTTGAATCGCGTGCGGTTCCCTGCCGCGGTGCGAGCGGAATCGCGGATTCGGGCGCGGGTGGGGCTTCTGGCGTTGAAGGAACTTGCGGATTGCGTGGAAGCAGTATTTAGCGTCGCGGTCGAGATCGAGGGGGCCGAAAAACCCGGCTGTGTGGCGGAGTGGATAGTTCGGTATTACGTTTGATTGGGCCGCGTTTCCGCTGACTGCAGTTCCCTTCCCCAAGTGCACGCGCTCGACGTGACTGCGAGGCTAGGCCGAGACCGTGGCTTCTCGGAGGAAGCGGGCGGCTTCTTCGGGGGGCGTGGGATTGATGTAGAAGCCGGTGCCCCATTCGAAGCCGGCGACCTTCGTTAGTTTCGGCATCATTTCGATGTGCCAGTGGTAGTGGTCGTTGATTTCTTCGCCGATGGGCGAGGTGTGGATCACGTAATTGTAAGAAGGAAAGGCCAGCGCGGCGTCCAGGCGGCCCAGAAAATCGCGCAGCACGCGGGCGAGATGCGCGTAGTAGGGCGCGGGCATATTTTCAAACGATGAACTGTGCTGGCGCGGAAGAATCCAGGTCTCGAAAGGAAAGCGCGGGGCGTAGGGCGCGAGCGCAATGAAATGATCGCTCTCGATAATCATGCGCGAACCGGTTTCGATTTCCTGGCGGATCATGTCGCAGAAAATGCAGCGCTCTTTTTGCTCGTAGTAGTGTTTGGCGCTGTCCACTTCGTCGCGGACGCGATTGGGAACGATCGGAAGCGCGATGAGCTGCGAGTGAGTATGTTCGACAGTAGCGCCGGCTGGCTCGCCGTGATTTTTGAAAATTAAAATGTAGCGGAAGCGACGATCGTTTTTCAGGTCGAGCATGCGGTCGCGGTAAGCCCACAGAACTTCTTCCACACCTTTTTCGTTGAGCACGGCAAGAGTTTTCTGGTGGTCCGGCGATTCGATGATTACTTCGTGCGCGCCGACTCCATTCATGCGATCGAAGAGGCCTTCGCCTTCGCGGTCGAGTCCGCCTTCGATGCCCAGTGCGGGGAATTTATTGGGAACCACGCGGACCGTCCATCCGGGAGTGTCTTTGCCCCCGCCGTTGCGTCCGTAGGCGAGGATTTCCTTAGGCGTCTTGCCTTCGTTGCCCGGGCAGAAGGGACAGACGGCCGGGCTGCCTTTAATGTGCACGCTCTCGCGCACGAAATCCATGGGGCGCTTGCCGCGGTCGGTGGAGATGATGACCCAGCGTCCGGTGATGGGGTCCTTGCGAAGCTCCGGCAAATCTTCCTCCTCGGTGTTGCGCTTGAATATTCTACTACGGCCGATGCTGTTGCTGGGTCGCGTTGAACGCGCCTTTGTGCAGGCGGACTACGGGCTTCTGGCCGGGGCGCGTTTCGATCGCCAGGACGTCGAAGCGGCAGGGGGCGGTTTCGATGTGACGCGCGCGCAGAAATTGGCGAGCCATGCGCGAAAGGTTTCGGCGTTTTTCCCAGTTCACGGCTTCTTCGGGCGTGAGCGGGGCGGGCCGGGACGACGGTTGCGACGATCGGGCGGGGTCGGCGATAGTGCGCGTCTTTACTTCGACGAAGGCGAGCGTCTGGCCGTCGTAGCCGACCATATCAATTTCGCCTTTGATTCCTGGGGACGTGAAATTGCGGGCAACGAGGACGTAACCGTGGCGGCGCAGGTACCAGTAGGCGTAAGTTTCACCGCGGATGCCCGTTTGGCGCGCGCGATGTTTGGCGGGATCGCCAGCGGCATCGGTGGGCGTGTGTGCAGATGGAGTTGTGCCCAGGCCCTTGCGGGCGGCGAAGTCAACTACCGCGAAAATAAAACGGGCTAGCACCGGTGGAAAAACCTACTTCACGACTTCGAGTTCCCATTCGACTGTCTTGCCGCGAATGACGAAGCACAAATAATACTCCCAGAACTTGCGAAACCAGCGGAAATGATTCACCAGGAACTGAAAGCCGAGAGCGCGCCAGATGCGCAGCAGGGTGACGTGCACGCGGCGCTCGCGGAATTGCGCGGGAGCGTAGTAATCGTACTCCGCGGGCTTCTCGCTGAAAAACCACAGCGAAAAACTGGAGAGATGCCAGCGGTGCGCGGGGCTGCAGTAAGAGGCGTGATCGGTGTAGTGCGGCGTCATGATCACGACGCGCGCGCCGGGCTTGGCGACGCGATGTGCTTCGGCGAGCACTTTAAAAATGTCGTCCACTTCTTCGATCATGTGGATCAGGCGAACCTCGTCGAAGGTGCTGTCGCCGAAAGGCGTGCGCGTCCAATCGCAGAGGACGTCGGCCTGGCCGGCGGCGCTCATATCGATGCCGATCGAGCCGGGATATTTTTTTCTGCCGCAGCCGACGTCGAGAATTCGAGGTTTGGAGTTAGTTGCAATGATTGGACGTGCCTGCATGGTTTGTGCGGATTGCGCGCTCATTTCTTGCGCCCTCCGATCCACATCATGGGCGTCCATTCGCCCGCGGTGTCTAGCACTTCGAGTCCCACCGATTCACATTGTTGCACGGCTTCATCAGGACGGATGGAGCGGCCTTGCCACGTATCGAGATAGCGCAGGCGGACGAATGGGATTTTGAAGCTCGGAGTTTTTTTGTCGCGATCACGATAGCGGTCTGGGAATCCGGCTTCGAGCATCAGGCGGCCAAGTGGCAAGGTCCAGAGACCTTTCATGTGCAGGCGAACAATTCCGCCGGGGCGCAGCACGCGGGCAGCTTCCCGAAAATAATTGAATATGGCGCGCTTGTCCGGGACGTGCTGGAAGACGGCGAAGGACCAGACGAAGTCCACGCTGTCGTTCGCGATACCAGCGAGATCGGCGCCGGAGACGGCTTGAAATTGGGCGCGGGGCAAATTGTAGCTGGAGGCTTTGCGGATCATTTCTGGGGAGACGTCCACGCCGATGTATTGGGCGAAGTCCTGGGTCATCCAGCGGGCGATGCGTCCAATGCCGCAGCCGATTTCGAGGGCGGTTTTTCCGCGCGGGTCGAAAGACATCTTTTGAAGGAACGGCGTGACGTAGAGATCGTAGTCCGCTTTGCCGGAGGCGAAAAACGCGTCCTCTTCGTTGGGGACGTCGGGCCAGTTGATGTAGGCGCGGGCATTTTCGCGCGCGCGAGTGTCCCAATCGCGGCGGATGGCATCGAGCCAGGATTTTTCGGCGTTGGGAGATGCGTTGGTCATGCAGCGTTCCAGTTTTTTCTCAGCAGCGCGAACGGTGAGATCACTTGATGACCTCGAAGGTGAACTCCATCAATTTTCCGCGGATTACGAAGCTCAGATAGTGCTCCCAGAATTGGCGGAAGAAGCGGCTGCGGTTGACGAGGAATTCGAAGCCTAACGTGCGCCAGAGATTTAGCAATCGCAGGTTGAGGTTCACCTCGCGCATGCGGACTTTGGTGTACCACATATCGCGGCCATGCATTCCGCCGGGATAAAAATACAGAAACGAATAGGTGTTCAAGTGCCAGCGATGGGTGGGATCGCGGAAAGAACTGTAATCCGTGTAGTGCGGAGTGGCGATGAAGATGGTGCCGCCGGGTTTGGTGACGCGGTGAAATTCTTCCATGGTGGCGATGATGTCCGCGACGTGTTCGATGATGTGTTCGGCGCGAAGTTGGTCGAAGGAATTATCGCGGAAGGGCAAGCCGCCATGGTCCAGATGGCAGAGCACGTCGGCAGCGGTGGATGGATTCATATCGAGGCCGATCGAGCCGGGATATTTTGTCGGACCGCAGCCTACGTCGAGAATGCGCGGCAAAGCAGCTCCTGTAGTGAAATTTGACAGCAAATTTCAGTGTCTTACTAACGCGAAAAATGACGCGGTAAACAAAATAGCACAGGCCCACACCTGCGGGCCTGTGCTAATTGCAAGCCGTTGAGCGCCCGTGCGGCGGCGCGTTTGCTTACATCGAGCGTTCGATTTCCGTGATGCAAGCGTCCACGGTGCGCACTGCGAATTCGGCCTGCTCTTCGTCAATCAGGAGCGGAGGGCAGAAACGCAGCGTGGTATCGCCCGAGCCCAGTATCAGCAGGCCTTTGTGGAAGGCCATCTGCACCAGGCGGTTGCGCAAGTCGGGAGCGCGCTCTTTGGTTTTTTGATCGCGCACGATTTCGATGCCGATCATCAGGCCTCTGCCGCGGACTTCGCCGACGATCTTGTGGCGCGTGGACCAATCGGCGGTCAAGCCGCGGATGAATTCGCCCATTTGCGCGGCGTTCGAAATGTAATTCCGTTCGAGCAGGCCGATCGTCGCAAGCGACGCAGCGATGCAAACGGGATTACCGCCGAAGGTGGAAGCGTGCGCGCCGGGAGTCCAATTCATCACGCTGGAGCGCGCGATGATGGCGCTGAGCGGCATGCCTGAAGCAATTCCCTTCGCGGTGCAGATGATGTCCGGCTCGATACCGGCGTGATCGGAGGCCCACCATTTGCCGGTGCGCCCCATGCCGGACTGCACTTCGTCGCAGACGAGCAGGATGCCGTGCTTGCGGCAGATGCGTTGCAGGCCCTGCAAGAATTCCGCGGGCGCGGGGAGATAGCCGCCTTCGCCTTGGATAGGTTCGATGAAAATTCCGGCGACTTCTTCGGGGTCTACGCGGCGGCGGAACAGTTCATTTTCGAGATAGGAGAGGCAATCGGCGGAGGCAGTCTCGGGACGAACTCCGTAGGTGCCGCGATAGGTGTCTGGAAACGGCATGTGGAAGACGCCGGAGAGCAGCGTGCCGAAACCTTTGCGCTGGACGGCGCGGCTAGCCGTCAAGGAAAGCGCGCCCATGGTGCGGCCGTGGAACGAACCGTGGAAGGCGATCAGCTTGTCGCGCTTGGTGTGAAATTTCACCAGCTTGATGGCTGCTTCGATCGCTTCGGCGCCGGAATTTCCGAAATAAACGCGCTTGGCTTCCTTGCCGGGAGCGATTGCCGCCAATTTCTCGGCGAGTTCAACCATGCTGGGATAGTAGAAATCCGTGCCCGACATGTGAATCAGCTCGGCGGCTTGCTTTTGGATCGCGGCGACAACTTCGGGATGGCAATGTCCGGTAGCAACGACGGCGATGCCGGCGGCGAAATCGAGGAAAGTGTTGCCGTCAACGTCTTCCACGGTGGCACCGCGGCCGATTTTGGCCACGAGGGGATAGTCGCGAGTATACGAGGGCGAGACCACGTGATGGTCGCGCTCGACGAGTTTCTTGGCCTTCGGACCTGGCAATTCGGTGATGAGGTGGGGCAACTTCGAATCAACTTTCGTGTCTGTCACATGCATTACATCCTCCAGAAGAGAATTTTGGGATTCAGCGCGCACACCGGTTTCCGCCGGGCGCAACATGAGTGCGGGAGAAGGAGGAAGCTTACTTAATCAACGCCGAAGAGATTGGGGCGCTCGTGCGAGGGCTGGCTATGCAGCGAGAGGTCGAGTTTTGCCGAGATGCTCATTTGTATTTCCAACGGACAGTACCGTCACGCGTGTCTTCAAGAATGATACCAGAGTTCAGAAGTTCCTGGCGTATTTCATCGGAACGTTTGAAATCGCGGCGTTTTTTGGCGGCATTGCGTTCGGCGATGAGCTGCTCGATTTTTTCGGGAGTCCAGCGTGCCGGCCCGGAGCCGAAGCCGAGTTCGCGAAGCTTTTCATCGTCATCATCGGCAAGGACGGCGAGGATGGCGTCGAATTTTTCCATGGTGGCAAGGACTTCGGGCGCGTCCTGTTGCAGGAATTCGCCGCGATCCATGGCGGTATTTATATCGCGTACCAGATCGAAGATGGCCGCGAGCGAGAAGGCGGTATTTAGATCGTCCGCGAGGCCGGCATCGAAATCGGCGAGGGCTTGTGCGGCGCGCTTGGCGATTTGCGGATTGGAGCCGGCGGCGAACTGTTCGGTCTTCAGGCGCGTGACGAAATTGCGCAGGCGTGCGACGGAGTTGGCGGCCTGCGTCAGGCTATCGGCGGTGAAGTTGAGCTGGCGGCGATACGGCACGGAGAGCAGCAGGTAGCGGATGGAGGAAGGTTTCGTTCCTTTGGCGAAGAGATCGCGCAACGTGAAGAAATTACCGAGCGACTTCGACATTTTCTCGCCGTCCACGATCAAGTGCTCGGCGTGCAGCCAGATTTTCACGAAAGGCTTGCCGGTCGCGGGCTCGCTTTCGGCGATTTCGTTTTCGTGGTGCGGGAAGGCGAGGTCAATGCCTCCGGTGTGAATGTCCAGAGTTTCGCCGAGATATTTCATGGCCATGGCGGCGCACTCGATGTGCCAGCCGGGACGGCCGGGGCCGATGCTTGCCTCCCAGAAATGTTCGCCGGGTTTGGGAGCTTTCCAGAGAGCGAAATCGCGGGCGTCGTCTTTTTCGTAGCGATCGTTGTCCACACGGGCGCCGGCTTTCATGCCGCCCAGATCTATTTTGGAGAGCTTGCCGTAATCCGGAAATTTGGCGATGCGGTAGTAGATGGAACCTTCGCTGGGATAGGTGAGGCCTTTTTCCTGGAGGCGGGAAATGAGCGCGACCATGTCTTGGATATGGTCGGTGGCGCGCACGGTTTCTTCGGGTTGTTGAAGATGCAGCGCGCTCATATCTTCGAAGAAAGCCTGGACGTATTTTTCGGTGTATTCGCGGATGGAGACCCCGGCAGCGGCGGCATTCTGGATGATGCGATCGTCCACGTCGGTGAGGTTCATAACCTGGAGGACTCGAAGGCCGCGGGAAAGCAGAAAGCGCCGTAGTACGTCCTGGAAGACGAAGGTACGAAAATTGCCGATATGAGCATAGTCGTAGACCGTCGGGCCGCAGCTGTAGATGCGGACTTCGCCCTTGTGGAGGGGTTGGAGGGGCTCGAGGCGGCCGGAGAGCGTGTTGTGGAGGCGTATGTCGGTCATTTTCAGGACATTGGCAAGAGGACGATTGTAGCTGAGGGGCGGGTTTGGGGCAAAGGGCGGAATGGAAATGCAATTGCACATAGGTAAAGAGGAAAACAGCCACGGAAGGCTGATGGTACTTACGGTACTTCCGCACAACATACGGACGAATGCGCTCAACGAGCGCGAAGGAATGAACGAGGGCTCGCGGCGGAGGATCTGGCGCGAGGTTGCAACGGGGAAGATATGAAAAAGACGCTATTGCTGGTAAGTTTCCTGACTCTGGCCGGAGCAGTTCATGGGCAGGTGGTAGCTTCGCCTGGCGGATCGCTGAATGGCGCTGGATCGCTCAACAACGCCAGCAGCCTCGGCAGTGGCGGCGGCAACCTCAACGGTGCCGGAAGCATAAACGGGGCGTATGCAGGACCAACGGCGGCAACCCCCAGCGCTCCGGGTGCGGCGTTGGACCGCAGCGTCAACCAGAATTCAAAAAATCCCGGGGAATACGTGCCCTCGCGATTTACGAGCTATGGCGAAGCGGTGGCGTTGGGCGTGGTGGAATCAGGGATGCGCCCGCTGACGGTGGCGGAAGCGGCGCGGCTGGCGCAAACGCAGAAGAAGAACGCAGAACAGAAGCGTGTGATTGTGTTGGATAAAGACGACGATGGAAAGTTGGTAATCGCGCCGGCGTCGAAGAAGTAGGCAGGCTCTAAAGTCAGGGTGAAGGTGCGCGGCGGGCTGTGGGACTTGGGTATTGAGTGTTGCGCGGGGCAGGCGCGACGAGCAGCAAGTCCCTCAGACGCTGCCGCCGGTGTGGGATGACACGGGCGCGGTTTTGTGCGTGAGTTACGGCTCGTTTCCTCCGTGATAGGCTCTTGTGCGAAATTCCTACGGCAATAGCTGAACGCGCCGGCTGGCGATGGTGCAGTCGCCTTCGCCGAAGGAAGTTGCGGTTAGCGGGCGAGATTTGAGCAGGAACATGCCCTCGAGCGGGAGGGCGTAGGTCACGTCGAGAACATAAACTTCCACAGGTTTTCCCACGGGCAGAGTAAAGCTGACTTCCACGCCCTTCGCGGGCATCGCGTAAAAATCGTAGGCATACCAGCCGTTTCTGTATTGGCGAACTCTTTCAGTTTGCGGCTGCAGCGGCTCGTCCGCGGCGACCACAGATTCGATGCGCGAGTCTGGCGGGAACATGAGCAGCGCTTTGGAGGCCCCCCGTTCGGAGCGCAACAGAGTGCGGTAGCGCCGTTTGGCAGGAAGCTCTGAGGATTCGAGAATGGTGAAGGTAGGAGGCGCGACCTCGACGTGCGGGGCGGCGGCGAAAAATGCGGAGGCCGGAATCCAGGGGAATGCACCGGATTCCTGCGCGCGGAAATTGGTGGCGAGGCGAATTGGTTCGGGCAAATGGCCGGAGGCGGGATAGACAACCCATTGCGAATTGCCGGAGTCGGCTTCCTGGACGTATTGCAGGTTGACGTGCTCGGGAGCTTTGGCGGAAAACGCGGGGACGACGATGGCACCGAAGGACGCGAGAAGCATCGTCGCGCCAGCCAGCCACGGCAGCGCGACGAACGAGACGCCGCGGGCGCGCTGCGCTTCGGCGCAGAGCGGAGCGAGCGGGCTAAGGAGCAACGCGACCAGTACGGCGATCAATGGCAACGCGCGGCCGCCGAACCCCTGATACAGCAAGAGTGCGAGCGGAAATCCCGCGATCGCCGAAACTGCCAGCGGGATGATGGCGGCAAGCGATGCAGACTTGGGGCGAAAAACCAGGAGCAACCCTGCGAGCGCTGCCGCGCACGTGGTGACGAGAAAAAAGTAGCTGACGCCGGGAATGCGCGCGGCGAGCGCGATGGAGAGCATTGCCCACCAAATCCATGTGCCGGACCATAGGCCGAAAAATCCGGCGCGCGAGCAAAAGCGCAGCACGGTGAAAGATAGCAACACGATCGCCAGAGACCAGAAAGCGATTTGTGCGGGATGAGGATGCGCGGTCCAGGGAACGGGCATGGCGCCGGCTTCGCGCAAAATGAAATTCAGAAGAAACGCGAAGCTAGCGACGACGAGGATGGAGACGAACCATGCAAGAAATCCCCAGAGAAATTCCAAAGCGGAGAGGCGCTTCTTGTGCAAGAGCCAGGCGATTTCGAGCAGCAGGAGAAATGCGGCGGACACGGCGATCGCGAGAGTGCGCGTGGCGGGCCAGCGGACGGTCCAGCTGCCGAGCAGATCGAAATAGACAGCTTCGGATTTTGGAGGACTGGAAATGTCGGCGTTGGCGAAGGCCTGGACGGAACTGAGGGCGTTGTCGCCGTGATGTTGCAGCGTCGCGGGATCGGCATTGCCGATATTGTCGAGTGGCGTGTGGTATTGGACTACGTCGCGGATGTTGGCGAAATTCAGACCTTGATATCCGGCGGCTTTGAAGACCGTGAAGTCGGTGTCGTTGGGGAATTGCTTGTACGCGGTATAAAAAATGGAGCTGGTCACCGGATGCGCGGCGTATCGCGCGAACAGGCTCACTGCCCATTCATTGGCATCGCCGGTTTCGAACATCAGGCTGGGGCCAGAGGTGCCGCGACTTTCGATGTTGACGACGGTGCGGACGTCTTTGGCCCAAGGATGCTGATTGACGAAGACGCGAGCGCCGAGGAGGCCGGCTTCTTCGCCGTCATCCACGAGAAAAATGATGGGGTGGCGCGGCTGCGGAAGCGATTTGCAGATGCGCGCGATTTCGAGGACGGTTGCGGCGCCGGCTCCGTCGTCGAAAGCGCCGGGACCGGCCGGGACGGAATCGTAATGCGCGGCTATGAGCACCGCGGGACCTGACTCTGTGCCGTCGAGGCGCGCCAGGACATTTTGGACCGTGCCGCAGTCGCCTCGTTCATCGCAGGCGAAACCGGTTTGTACCGTGGGAGAGTAGCCTGCACTGGAAAGTTCATCGAGGACGCGGCCACGGACAACGTCGTTTTGCGCGCTGCCAGTAGAATGCGGAACGCCGTCGCCGACAAGGCGATTGAGAATTTCACGGGCGCGCGCGGCTGAAAATTCAGTGGCGGGGACAGTGGCGGGCTGGGGTGCGGGAGGCCGCAAACCTTCAAAAGAAAGGAAAAAAACGGCTGCGAGAATGATTAGTACGGCGAACGCGTGGTTGGAAGTTGGTCCGGGATCCTGAGGCAAGCGCGCCTCCTGCTGGGGGATGCTAAGTTGAGGATGGTTGTAAGTCAATGAAGAAGAAAGTGATGGGGGCAAGTGATTAGTGATGAGTGATTAGAGATTGATGGTCTGGCGATCGTTTGTCGGTGCTCGGCTCTGGGCACGGTTGGTTGGGTCTGGCGAGGAATTCAGCGACTTGAGGGAAAAAGCATTGGCGAGTGGCTGGTGCCTACAAACCTTTGGATTTCGTGGTACTGGGGGCTGGGTGCAGTTGGCAATTGAGCACTAGGGGATGTGTAAAAACAGCAAAAGCGGGCTTTACACTGCTGGCGGCGCGTGCTACTTTTTATTCCCGTAACCGCCGTCCCGGAAGCGCCAGGCGGAAGGGCCCTTGATTATTGACCCT
>Ga0209655_10000732_pt1 | contig 12495 bp, 16 predicted proteins | sample BogFormECP03_OM2_FD_188236 | JGI IMG/M metagenome (GOLD analysis project Ga0209655, IMG submission 188236) | Bog forest soil microbial communities from Calvert Island, British Columbia, Canada - ECP03_OM2 (SPAdes) (version 2) | ecosystem: Environmental > Aquatic > Freshwater > Wetlands > Bog ...
CCCGCCGCTGCGGCGGATTTGACCCTTTCCAGCTCGGCAATGCGCTCGACCAGCGCCGATTCCTCGCTGGCCGGGTCGACAACCGCCAATGTCTCGAACATACGTTCGATTCTACACCGCGACGGCGACAAGAATGGTCCTCACATCGAAGGCATCTTTATCGTCTACAGAGCAGGGAGCGAAGGGAGGACAGATCTGATGCTGTCGACCCGATGGGACAAGCGCGTCGACGCCGCCGACTGGACGGCCATCGCCGCCGCAGTCGACGATTACGGCGGATCGCTGCTGCCCCGGTTGCTGACGCCCGCGGAGACCCAAAGGCTGCGCAACCTCTACGCCAGAGATCAGCTGTTCCGCGCCACCATCGACATGGAGCCTCGTCGATACGGCTCGGGCCAGTATCGGTATTTCCACGCTCCCTATCCCGAACCGATCGAGCACCTCAAACAGGCGCTGTATCCGCGGCTGTTGCCCATCGCCCGGGATTGGTGGGCCCGACTGGGCCGCGACGCGCCGTGGCCGGACAGCCTCGACGAATGGCTGGATATGTGTCATGCCGCCGGCCAGAAGAGATCGACGGCCCTTGTGCTCAAGTACGGGACAAACGATTGGAATGCCCTACACCGAGACCTGTACGGGGACTTGGTGTTTCCGCTTCAAGTAGTGATCAACCTCAGTGACTCGGACACCGAATACACCGGCGGGGAATTCATGCTCGTCGAGCAGCGGCCGCGGGCCCAATCACGCGGCACCACTACCCAATTGCCGCAGGGGCACGGTTACCTGTTCACCACCCGGGACCGCCCGGTCCGGTCGGCTCGCGGCTGGTCGGCCGCACCGGTGCGCCATGGCCTGTCCGTCGTACGGTCGGGCGAGCGCTACGCGCTGGGGCTCATCTTTCACGACGCTGCCTAAGTCGACCGATCGCCTGGCAGCTACCCGGTTGGAGTCGCATCCGATGCCGGTTGCGGGACGGATGCCGCCGGATCGGCGACCTCCGTTGTGCGAGGAACTGAATCGCGGCCCAGCGCAATCGTGGCGGCTGTCATCGCGGCGACCGCTACCCCCAGTATCAGCGCTCCGGAACCCCGGACAACCAAATGCTCACCGAGTATCACGACACCCAGTAGCACCGCCACCATGGGCTCACCGACGAGCATGACCGGTACGGATGCTTGCAATGCGCCGGCATGAAATGCCGACTGCTGCAATACCGTTACCGCGACGGCGAGCACGATGAGCAAATACGGCGCCGGCACCGTCAGTAGCCCACGCCACCCGTGCATGGCGAGGTGGTGAACGCTGACTTTCGTCAGAACCGCGATCACGCCCACCAACACAGCGACGGCGGTGGCCAACAGCATGGCACGCGTTCGACCAAGGGTTCGATGGGCCGCCACCACACAGAGAATCACCACCGGGACCGCGCCCGCCAGCGCCACGCTCCACGCCGGTACGGGCGGACGATAGTGGCCTTCGCGCGGCTGTCCGACCAGAACGAAAATAGTAAGCGCCGCGGTCAGCAACAGCGCCCAACACCAATCGGCCGCAGTTACATGCTGTTTGGAGAACCTCGCACCCAGCGGCAGCACGAACAACAGTGCGGACACCAGCAGTGGCTGCACAAGCAACAACGATCCATGTGCCAACGCGATGGCCTGGAACGCATACCCGCCGACCGCAACCAGTGTTCCCGCCCACCATGCGGGCTGGCGGACCCACGATGTCACGATCGCGCCCGCGTCGTCCCGGTGAGCTGCCTCGGCTTGGATCGCGCGCTGCCGGATAACAATTCCCACCGCAGCAAAGAACGCAGCAAGCAGTGCCGATCCGATCGCCACCGCGTGATGTGCCGCCCACTCCATGAATACCTGCCTACCTGAATGCCCGCGATGTCTAACTCAGATATCCGGTTTGGTTCACCAGTCGCACCGATGACGCGCCGTCCGGGTAAAACTCGGCGATGCTCAACGATGCCAGGTCGAGGTGTAACCGGTAAAGGATTCCTGGCCCGGCGTCGAGGGCCTGGCGTAGCAGCATCTTGATCGGAGTCACATGCGAGACAACCAACACCGTGGTGCCGCCGTACTCTGCCACGATGCGGTCTCGCGCCCGGCAGACCCGCTGGTTCACATGATCGAAGCTTTCCCCGCCCGGCGGTTCTGTGCTGGTGTCGCGCAGCCATCGCCGATGCAATTCGGGATCGTGCTCGGCGGCCTCCGCGAACGTCAAGCCTTCCCATCCGCCGAAGTCGGTCTCGATCAGGTCGTCGTCGACGGTCAAGTCCAACCCCAGCGCTTTAGCCGCAGCCGTCGCGGTGTCGAAGCAGCGTTGCAATGGCGAGGCGACCACCGCCGAGATCCCGCCACGCTGGGCGAGATACCGGGCCGCCGCGTCGGCCTGCTGCCGGCCGAGCTCGGTCAGCCCCGGGTTGCCTCGGCCCGAATAGCGCCGCTGCACCGACAGCTCGGTCTGGCCGTGACGCAGCAGCAACAGCCGGGTGGCAGTACCGCGCGCGCCGGTCCAGCCCGGCGGCGACGGTCTCTCGCTTGCTTGGGCGGCCATCGCTGAATTGCCGCTCTGTGCCTGCTCTTCCGCCGCTGCGTCCATCGCCTCGTTGGCCAACCGATCGGCGTAGGAGTTCTCTGCTCGCGGAATCCACGTGTAGCTGACCCGCTCGAACCGCGACGCCAGTGCGCGGGCCCGGGCGTTGAGCTCCGCGAGGTCGGGATGTTTGACCTTCCAACGCCCGGACATCTGCTCGACCACCAGCTTGGAATCCATTGCCACCGCGACCTCGGCGGCGTTCAGCTTGGCCGCCTCCTCTAAACCTGCGATCAGGCCGCGATACTCCGCGACGTTGTTGGTGGCATGCCCGATGGCCTGCTTGCTCTCGGCCAACACGGTCGAGCGGTCCGCTGTCCAGACCACCGATCCGTAGCCCGCGGGCCCCGGATTACCGCGCGACCCGCCATCGGCTTCGACGATCACCTTCACTGGTTACCGCCCTTGACTCGCAACAAGATTGCGCCGCATTCAGGACACCGCAGCACATCGTCTTCTGCGGCCGCCGCGATCCTCGCCAGCTCGCCGCGATCGATCTCGATCCGGCAGGCCCCGCAGCGACGGCCCTGCAGTGGTCCCGCACCCGGGCCGCCGCCGGCACGTTGCCGCTCGTAAAGCGCGATCAGATCGGGATCCAACGCCGCGGTGAGTTCATCGCGACGTGTCGCGTATTGCTGACGAGTTTGCTCGATTTCGCCGAGTACACCGTCAAGAGCCTGCTGCGCAGCGGCCGAATCGGCTTGCAGCGCTTCGATCGTCGCCATCTCAGCGGTCTGTTGCGCTTGCAGCTGCTCGCGGCGTTCCATCACCTCCAACAACGAATCCTCCAAGCTGGACTGGCGGCGTTGCAACGTCTCCAACTCGTGCTGTAATTCGGATAGTTGCTTGGCGTCGCCGACCGATTGCAGCAGCGATCGGTCGCGGTCTTCCCGTTGGCGCACCGCGTCGATCTCCGATTCGAAGCGCGAGACCTCGCCGTCCAAGTCTTCCAACGCAATCTGCAGAGCCCCAAGCCGGTCATTGACGGCGACCTGCTCGGTTTGCATTCGCTCGTAGTCTTGACGCTCGGGCAGGTGGCTGGCGCGGTGCGTGATCTTCGAAAGTTCAGCATCCAGCTCCGCAACTTCGAGCAGCGAACGCTGCTGCGCGACTGCGGCTTTCATCAGTAGTTACTCCCGCCGGGGTCGTCGACGTTCCATGGATCGGTACGAATGGGGCACACTCGCACCGAGAGGTCGGCGCCGAAAACCGACCGCAAGGTATCTGCAGCTTGTTCGCACCAAGGGTATTCGCTGGCCCAATGTGCGACATCGATCAACGCCACATCTGACGCTCGGCGGTGCTCGTCAGCGGGGTGATGGCGGAGGTCTGCCGTGACATAAGCCTGCACGCCGGCGGCCGCCACGACTTCCAGCAGCGAATCGCCGGCGCCTCCGCATACCGCGACCCGGGACACGGTCATGTTCGGATCGCCCGCGGCGCGTATCCCCCACGACGTCTGCGGCAGACCCGATCCGACTCGAGAGACGAATGTGCTCAACGACTCTGGCTGTGGCAATGACCCGATCCGGCCCAATCCGGCGTCGGCGGGTGGGGGCGCCAACGCGAAGATGTCGAATGCGGGCTCCTCGTATGGATGCGCCGCGCGCATCGCCGACAGCACTGCCCGCCGTGCCCGCGCAGGCGCGATGACCTCGACTCGGTCCTCGACAACTTGCTCAACGGCGCCGACGCTGCCGATGGCCGGTGAAGCCCCGTCGCCCGGCAGGAACTGACCGGTGCCGGTGACGCTCCAACTGCACCCCGAGTAGTCGCCGATTTGACCGGCGCCGGCCGCAAACACCGCTGCCCGCACCGCCTCCGCGTTCGCCGGCGGTACGAATATCACCCACTTGTCCAGCTCGGATACCGCGGGCGACGGCTCCAACACCGCCTCGACGGTCAGCCCAAGCGCATGCGCCAATGCATCAGATACGCCCGGCGATGCGGAGTCGGCGTTGGTGTGTGCGGTGAACAGCGAACGGCCAGAACGAATCAGCCGGTGTACCAGCGCCCCCTTGGCGGTACTGGCCGCCACCGTATCCACGCCGCGCAACAGCAGCGGATGGTGGGCCAGCAGCAGGCCGCCGTCGGGAACCTGGTCGACCACTGCCGCCGTGGCGTCGACTGCGATCGTCACCGAACTCAGCACGTCGTCGGGGTCGCCGCAGACCAACCCGACCGAATCCCACGACTGGGCGAGCCCGGGCGGGTAGGCCTCGTCGAGCACGTCGATGACTCCCGCCAGCCGCACGGTCATCGAAGTACCCCGCTCATGGCAACGTCGGCGATCGCCTCAACGAGCACCGGCCACTCCGGCCGGACCGCGGCCCGCAGATATTGCCCGTCAAGGCCGACGAAAGTGTCACATCGGCGCACGGCAATTCCTCTGGTGTGCAGGTGTTTTCGCATTAATTCAGCGTCCGGGACGGTGAACAGGACGAATGGCGCATTGCCATCGACTGGTTCGACACCCGCCGACCGCAGGCCGGACACCATCTCGCTGCGCAACGCCGCCAGGCGGCGGGCACCGGCCGCGGCTTCGGCCACCGCGTCGGGTGCACAACAGACCGCGATCGCTGTCAGTTGCAGCGTGCCCACCGGCCAATGGGCCCGTTGAGCGGTCAGCCCAGCCAACACGTCAGGCGCACCCAGGGCGTAGCCGACCCGCAGGCCCGCCAACGACCACGTCTTGGTCAGGCTGCGCAGTACCAGCACGTCGGGCAGCGGCTCGTCGGCCAGCGATTCCGGCTCGCCGGGAATCGAATCGGCGAACGCCTCGTCCACCACCACAGTCCGCCCGGGTCGGCGCAGCGCGAGGATCTGCTCGCGGGTATGCAAAACCGACGTCGGGTTGGTCGGGTTGCCGACCACGACGAGATCGGCGTCGTCGGGCACCTGGACGCCTGCTAGGCCGAACGGCCGCTCGAGCACGACGTGCTGCACATGGACACCCGCCGACCTCAGCGCGACAGCCGGTTCGGTGAACGATGGCGCGATCACCCCCGCCAGCGTCGGGCGAAGGTTGGGAAGTAACGCGAAGCCCTCGGCCGTTCCGGTCAGCAGTGCGACTTCGTCACGTGCCCGACCATGACGGGCCGCGACGGCCTGTATCGCCGCGGACTCGTCGTCGGCGCCGGGATAGCGGGCCAGGTCCGGCAACCGTGCGGCCAGCCGCTGTACCAGCCAGGCTGGCGGTTGTGCATGACGAACGTTGACGGCGAAATCGAGCATGCCCGGTTCGGCGGCCTGATCGCCGTGGTAGCGCGCCGCCGCGAGCGGAATCGATGCGCTCGGATCCAGAATCGCCACGTCTGAAACCCTAACGACCTCGCGGCGAGGCCAGGTATGTGGGGACACGGTCAATGGCAGGTCGCGCCATCTAGGACAATAGGGACGTGACAGGCACGGTCTCCGCCGCTTCGCGGCCGGCCCCCCAGCTGGTGATCTTCGATCTCGACGGCACCCTCACCGACTCCGCTGACGGGATCGTGGCCAGCTTCCGTCACGCGCTGGATCAGATCGGCGCCGCCGCGCCCGAGGGCGACCTGGCCAGCCGGATCGTCGGCCCTCCCATGCACCACACCCTGTCCGCGATGGGGCTGGGCGAGCACGCCGATGCCGCGATCGCCGCCTACCGCGCCGACTACACCACCCGCGGCTGGGCGATGAACAGCCTCTTCGACGGGATCGGGCCCTTGCTGGCCGATCTGCGGGCCGCGGGCATCCGGCTCGCCGTGGCCACCTCGAAGGCGGAGCCGACCGCACGCCGGATCCTGGCGCATTTCGGGCTGGACGACCATTTCGAGGTCGTCGCGGGAGCCAGCGTCGACGGCACCCGCGCCACCAAAGCTGACGTACTGGCCCACGCATTGGCACAACTGCAGCCGCTGCCGGAGCGCGTGCTCATGGTCGGCGACCGCCTCCACGACGTCGAAGGCGCGGCCGCACACGGCATCGACGCGGTCGTGGTCGGCTGGGGATACGGCCGGGCCGACTTCGCCGACGGCACCGCCACGAACGGTCCGGTGCATGTCGCGACGATCGCCGAGCTGCGGAGGGCCCTGGGTGTCTGATTCGAAGCTGCACATCACGTTCGTGTGCACCGGCAACATCTGCCGGTCGCCGATGGCCGAGAAGATGTTCGCCCACCAGATCTGCCAGCGCGGGCTGCACGACGCCGTGCGAGTGACCAGTGCAGGCACCGCCGGCTGGCATGTCGGCAAGCGCGCCGACGAACGAGCCAACCGGGTGCTGCACGAGCACGGCTACCCCACCGACCATTGCGCCGCGCAGATCGGCATCGACCACATCGAGGCCGACCTGGTGGTCGCGCTGGCCCGCAACCACGTGTGGCTGCTGCAGCAACTGGGTGTCGACACCGACCGAATCCGGATGCTGCGGTCCTTCGACCCCCGATCCGGTGCTTATGTCCTCGACGTCGACGACCCTTATTACGGCGACCACGACGACTTCGAAGCGGTCTTCGCCGCCATCGAGGCTTCCTTGCCGGGTCTGCACACCTGGGTCCACGAGCGGCTTGCCCAGGACGGACACCCCTGATGGGTCGCCTGACCTTCCTGTTGCGACCGGGCTGGGTGGCGCTGGCTGTGGTGGTGGTCGCATTCACGTACCTGTGTTTCAGCGTGCTCGCGCCGTGGCAGCTCGGCAAGAACACCAAGACGTCGCGGGAGAACGACCAGATCCAGCAATCCCTGACGACTGCACCGGCTCCGCTGAAAACTTTGTTACCGCAGCAAGATTCATCGGCTCCCGACGCGCAGTGGCGCAGAGTGACCGCGACTGGCCACTACCTGCCGGATAAACAACTGCTGGTCCGGTTGCGGGTGGCCGACGGGGATCCGGCGCTGGAGGTGCTGGTGCCGTTCATGGTCGACGGCGGCCACAGCGTTTTGGTCGACCGGGGCTACGTGCGGCCCGAGCAGGGGTCGCGGCTACCGCCGATTCCCCCGGCTCCGCACGAGACGGTGACTATCACGGCGCGCCTGCGCGATTCCGAACAGCCGGTGCTGGACAAGCAGTCATTTATCAGTGACGGCGTGCGGCAGGTGTATTCGATCGACGTCAGCCAGATAGCGACGTTCATGGCGGTTCCGCTGGCCGGGTCGTACCTGCAGTTGGTCGAGAACCAGCCCGGCGGGCTCGGGGTAATCGGGCTCCCCCACCTGGACGCTGGGCCGTTCCTGTCCTACGGCATCCAGTGGATCACGTTCGGCGTCGTCGCACCGATTCTGCTGGGCTATTTCGTGTATGCCGAGATCCGGGCGCGCCGCGCCGAGAAGAGCCAGACGTCGCCCACCAAGCCCAGCGAGCCCGGCGATCCCACCGACAAGCCCGTGCCGGCGACCGTCGAAGAGAAACTCATCGACCGCTATGGACGGCGGCGCTGAGGGCCACGCACAACACCGCCGCCGCCTGCACCGCCCGCGAGAGCCGCACCGCGCGGCGCAGGTCGGCCACCGATGGCGGCACTCCCTCGCCGAGGGTGGGCCGGATCTGCAGCTCGTACCGGTAGGCAGTGGGGCCGCCTAGCCGCACGCCCAGTGCACCCGCGAACGCCGCCTCGACCACGCCGGCGTTGGGGCTGGGATGCCGGGCGGCGTCACGACCCCAGGCGCGCACCGCACCCGACGGCGATCCGCCGACGATCGGCGCGCACAGCACGACCAGCGCAGCGGTCACCCGCGCGGCGACATAGTTGGCTGCGTCATCCAGACGTGCTGCGGCCCAACCGAATCGGGCATAGCGCGGCGAGCGGTGGCCGACCATCGAGTCGAGTGTGTTGACGGCGCGGTACGCGAGGACCGCGGGCACGCCGCCCACCGTCGCCCACAGCAGCGGCGCAACAGTGGCGTCAGAGGTGTTCTCGGCAACCGATTCCACCGCGGCGCGGGTCAGTCCTGCGGCGTCGAGCAGTGCCGGGTCGCGGCCGCACAGTGCGGGCAGCAGCCGTCTGGCGCCCTCGACATCGTCGCGGCTCACCAGGTCACCCATCGCCAGGCCGGTGCGCGCCAGGGTTGTTCCGCCCAGCGCCATCCACGTTGCCACCGCTGTCGCAGCGGCGGACCACAGCCGCCCGCCGCGCCGAGCGTGCCGCTGCAACCCGGCGCCGAGCAGGCTCACTGCGCCGACCAGGATGCCGACGTGGGCGACGCCGCCGATCCGGCTGTCGCGGTAAGTGACCCGCTCCACCGCCGCTGCCGCGACGCCGAATCCTGCGACCGGATGACCCGTCCGCGGGTCGGCCAGCACGAGGTCGGCCAGGTAGCCGGCCAGCACACCGACGACCCGGGTATGCCGCGTCGCGCCAAACACTCCGGCAGCGTCTCACACGTGGTCTACTCGGTTGATGGAGCCTTCTGGTGGGCTTTCTGGTGGGAATGAGCCGCCATGAAGCGGCACGCCACCCGGGTCGCCGACCTGCTGAATCCCGCGGCAGTGTTGCTACCCGCCGCGAATGTGATCATGCAGCTGTCGTTGCCGGGTGTCGGCTATGGCGTGTTGGAAAGCCCCGTCGACAGCGGCAACGTCTATAAGCATCCGTTCAAACGGGCGCGTACCACCGGCACGTATTTGGCTGTCGCAACCATCGGCACCGAGTCGGACCGCGAACTCATCCGCGCCGAAGTCGACACCGCGCACCGACAAGTGAGATCGACGGCGTCAAGCCCGGTCTCCTACAACGCCTTCGATCCCGCGCTGCAGCTGTGGGTGGCCGCCTGTCTGTACCGCTATTTCGTCGACCAGCACGAGTTTCTGGACGGGCCGCTCGACGAGGCCACCGCGGACGCGGTGTACCTCGACGCCAAACGACTGGGTACCACCCTTCAAGTGCGCGAAGGGATGTGGCCACCGGACCGGGTCGCGTTCGACGACTACTGGAAGCGCTCGCTGGATGACCTGCGCATCGATCCGCCGGTGCGCGAGCACCTGCACGGGGTGGCAACGATGGCGTTCCTACCGCGTCCGCTGCACGCGCTCGCAGGATCGTTCAACATGTTCGCGACGACCGGGTTCCTGGCGCCGGAGTTCCGCATGATGATGGGGCTGGAGTGGGCGCAATCCCAGCAGCGCCGGTTCGAGTGGCTGCTGGCCGCGCTGCGGCTGGCCGATCGGTTGATCCCACACCAGGCGTGGATCCTTGGATATCGGCTCTACCTGTGGGATATGCGGTTTCGCGCGCGACGCGGCTGGCGAATCGTTTAACGCCTAGCTGGTCAGGATCACCAACACGATGGCGGCCATGCTCAGCAGCGCCATCACAAACCACGGCTGCAGAATCAGGGGGCGCTCGCGGGCTTCATCGGTCTTCGCCGGAAGGGAGGTTGTGCGCTCGGGCGTCAGCTGTGAAGTCATGTATCAAGCATGACTAATTAGCCGACCGAAGTAAATGTGGCGCTCGCCTCATCGATGCGGCATTGTGACCTAGATCACACTGCGAGAAGAAAGGAACCACAGCGGTGACCTTCCCGGGACTCAACCACGTGGCAATCACCGTGCGCGACATGAAAATCAGCGGCCCGTGGTATCAGACGCTGTTCGGGGCCGACCCGATACTTGACGAGCACACCGCTGCCGGCTTCCGGCACCTGGTGTGGCTGCTCGACGGCGGCACGGTATTCGGAATCCACCAGCACGAGCGGTCGGCGCCAGACGAGCGATTCAGCGAGTTCCGGGTGGGCCTGGACCACGTCGGCTTCGGCTGCGCCAACCGTGCGGAGTTGGAGACTCGGATGGCCCGACTCAACGAGCTCGGTGTTCAGCACGGCGGGATCGTGGACGCGCCCTACGGCTCGGGTTTGAGCTTTCGCGACCCCGACGGCATTGCGCTCGAGTTCTTCGCACCGCCCGGCTGAGCGACCGACGGCGTCCGGGGAAGCAACCCCAGCGCCCGTCACGATGTGTCAGCATTACGACGTGAGCTTTCGCCGAATCCCGCATTTCCTGGCCGCTGGGATGGTGGCCACCTCGATGGCGCTGCTGAGCGCACCGATCAGCATCGGTCCCGCCTCCGCTGCTCCGTGCCCCGACGTTGAGGTGACGTTCGCCCGTGCCACCACGGAGCCCCCTGGTGTCGGCGTGGTCGGACAGGAATTTATCGATTCACTGCGCTCGCAGGTTGGGGGCAAGTCCATCGCGGTGTATCCGGTCAACTACCCGGCCTCGGACGATTTCGCCCCATCCGTCAACGCGGGCACTAGTGATGCGAACGCGCACGTCCAGTCCATGATCGCGAATTGCCCCAACACCAAGATGGTGCTCGGTGGCTACTCGCAGGGCGCGCTCGTGATCGATCAGATCACCATCGCCCAGGCTCCGGTAGCGGGCTTCGTCCCCGAGACGCTATCGGCAGACCAGGCCGATCACGTTGCGGCGCTCGCCCTCTTCGGGAATCCCTCGGACAGATATCTGGGCGCGTCGGTAAGCACGGTCAGCCCGTGGTACGGGGCTAAAGCCATTGACCTGTGTGCGCCCGGCGATCCGGTCTGCAGCCCAGGCGCACTGTTTACGGTGCCGACGCACGACGAGATGTTCTCCCCGGAACACCTCTCTTATCCGCATTCCGGAATGCCCGCTCAGGCTGCGACTTTCGTCGCAAGTCACCTGTAGCCAGGGGTCATGCGCGCGGTCGTCATCACCAAGCACGGTCCTCCGTCGGTGCTCAAGGTGCAGGATCGTCCCGACCCCCCGCCCCCGTCGCCCGGCCAGGTGCGTATTGCGGTGCGCGCTGCCGGAGTGAACTTCGCCGACCACCTCGCCCGCGTAGGGCTGTACCCCGATGCGCCGAAAGTGCCGAGCGTCGTCGGCTATGAGGTGGCCGGGACGATCGAGGCCGTCGGAGACGGCGTCGATCCGGCCCGCATCGGCGAGCGGGTCTTGGCCGGAACACGTTTCGGCGGCTACGCCGAGATCGTCAACGCCGCCGCGGACGACACCGTGGCGCTTCCGGAGTCGATGAGCTTCGAGCAGGGCGCCGCGGTCCCGGTCAACTATGCGACGGCGTGGGCGGCGCTGCACGGTTACGGCTCGCTGCGCGCCGGCGAGCGCGTGTTGGTGCACGCGGCCGCTGGCGGCGTCGGCATCGCGGCGATCCAGCTGGCCAAGGCCGCGGGCGCGATCGTGGACGGCACCGCATCACCGGGCAAGCACGGCCAGCTCGCCGCGCTGGGCATCGACCGCGCCATCGACTACCGCCGCGACGGGTGGTGGAGAGGCCTGCAGCCGTACGACATCGTGCTGGACGCGTTGGGTGGCACATCGCTGCGGCGGTCGTTCGACCTGCTACGTCCGGGCGGACGGCTGGTGGCCTACGGCCTCTCATCGTTGCAGCAAGGCGAAAAGCGGTCGCTGCGGCGGGCGGCGCCACAGGCGCTGGCGATGGTGCGCGGGTTCAACCTGATCAACCAGCTCAACGAATCCAAGACCGTCATCGGCCTCAACATGCTGCGGCTGTGGGACGAGCGCGGCACGCTCGAACCCTGGATAGGACCACTGTCAGGGGCGCTTTCCGACGGCACGGCAGCCCCGGTAGTGCACGCCGCGGTGCCGTTCGCCGATGCCCCTGAAGCGCACCGAATCCTCGCGGCGCGCGAGAACGTCGGCAAGGTGGTGCTAGTCCCGTGAGCCGGCGACCGCAGTCATTCCCTCGACCAGACGTGCGCCTTAGCTGTCATCCTTAGTCTCGTGGCCGAAGCCAAACACGTCGTGTTGATTCACGGCGCCTGGAGCCGTGGGGAGCAGTTGGCTCCGGCCCGCGCTGCATTCGAAGAGCGGGGCTACACGGCGCACACCCCGACGCTGCGCCATCACGAACTTCCCTCGCACGAGGGCGCGATGAAAGTCGCCTCACTGAGCCTTCGCGACTACACC
>Ga0209655_10000733_pt1 | contig 12487 bp, 7 predicted proteins | sample BogFormECP03_OM2_FD_188236 | JGI IMG/M metagenome (GOLD analysis project Ga0209655, IMG submission 188236) | Bog forest soil microbial communities from Calvert Island, British Columbia, Canada - ECP03_OM2 (SPAdes) (version 2) | ecosystem: Environmental > Aquatic > Freshwater > Wetlands > Bog ...
ACATTCGAGCATGTCCCCGCGGGATGGCGAATCGCCGCGGAACTTGCTCCCGGCAAGGCGGAGAACACCTTCACTGCCGACAGCTACGACCATCTCGTTGATGCGCCGATCGAAGCGGGAACATTTTCGGAGTTCGGATTCGACGAGTCCAACGCGCACTTTCGCGTAGTGATCGATGCGAAAGATTTCAGCAAGCCGCAATTCGAGAATGATCTGCGCCGCATCGTGAAATATGAGCTGAGCCTGATGGGTGGACCGCCGTTCCCCGAGTACACGTTCTTCTTCCACATCGGTCCGTATCTCCAAGTTGGCGGTGGCGGAATGGAACATTCCAACTGCACCGCCATTTCCGCGAGTTCCGAGCCCGGCGCGATCGCCATTGCCGCCCACGAATTCTTTCACGTTTGGAATGTAAAGCGCATACGCCCGCAAGCGCTCGAGCCCGTGGACTATACGAAGGAACAGTACACGCGCGCGTTATGGTTTGCCGAAGGCGTGACCAGTACCTACGCTGCGTTCGCACAGGTGCGCTCGGGCGTCTGGAACGCGCCGCAATTTTACGGCGATCTTGCAGACCAGTTGCAGCGGCTCGATTCGAGCCCCGCGCGGAAGTGGCAGAGCGTCGAGGAATCAAGCCTGGACGCCTGGCTCGAAAAGTACGACCCCTATTATTCCCCAGAGCGCAGCATTTCGTATTACAACAAGGGCCAGATTTTGGGCGTGCTGCTGGATATCGCTATTCGCGATGACACGGACAATAAGAAATCCCTCGACGACGTGATGCGCGCCATGAACGAGCAATTCGCCAAGCGTGGGCGCTTCTATAACGAGAGCACCGACGTGCGCGCGACGATCGAACAGGTAACCGGACAGCCCTTCGAGGATTTTTTCCGCCGCTACGTGAGTGGCGTGGATGATTTGCCCTACGATGATTTCCTGACCCGCGCCGGCCTGCGATTGAATCGCTCGAATCAGACTCGCGCGGCCTACGGCTTTGCGATTGGACGCGGACCAGGGTCTGGATGGGTGGTGTCAGACGTTACGACAGGAAGCGCCGCGGAATCGGCCGGCTTGCGTCGCGGCGATGAAATCTTGCAGATTAATGGCGAAAGCCCGTCCCCGGCGCAGTTTCGCTGGCTGCGCGAGCGAGCTCCAGGCGACACGATTTCGATGAGAATTCGGCGCAGCTCGCAGGAGCAGGACGTTTCTTTGAAACTCGGCGCGCGCGATGAGACGCAATACTCGATCGAAGAAATTGCCAAACCCTCGAACAAGCAACGCCGCATCCGCGAAGGCATGTTGCGCGGATCGACGAACTGACCCGCGATGATCCGCACGATCATCGTGATCGTGTACCTGGCCATCGCCATCTTCTTGCTTCTTCCGTTTTACATTCTCTATAGCGCCATCACCGGCAATCCCGATCCCATGTATCAGGTGGCCATGAAAGCGCTGCGCCTGGTGCTGAAAATTGCCGGAATTCGCGTGCACGTGGAAGGGACGGAAAATATTCCCGCGCGCACCTGCATTTTCGTTTCGAATCACGTGAGCAATGTGGATCCGCCGGCGCTGGCGCCCTACATTCCGCGGCGCGTCGCGATTTTGGCGAAGAAAGAAGTCTTTCGCATTCCGGTGCTAGCCACCGCACTGCGACAGGTGCGCATATTGCCGGTAGATCGCGGCAATAAAGAAGAAGCGTCCGCCGCGGTGGATCAGGCGGTGCAGTATTTGCGCGAGGGCACTTCGTATTTGGTATTCGCCGAAGGCACGCGCAGCCGGGATGCGCATTTGAAGCCATTTAAGAATGGCACTTTTGTAATGGCCATCGAGGCAGGCGTCATGGTCGTACCAGTTTCGCTAGCGGGCACGCAGAAAATGATGCGCAAAGGCGAATGGTTCGTCCGCCCTGGCGAGATGACCGTGCGATTCGGCCTCGCGGTAGATGCTGCGCAGTACACGCAAGACCAAAGAGACGAATTGCGAAAGCGCGTATTCGAGCTAGTAGCCGCGGGATTACCCGAGGACCAACGCCCGGTCGAAATGTAAGGGACGAGCGCACCTTCGCCAGCAAATGCCGCGTCTATGAATTGCGCTTCTTTACGTTCGCGCCCGCAATTGCGCCACTTCCTCCTTCAACTCCCGCACCTGCTTCTGAAGTTCCGGCAGGCGGCTAAAAACCGCAACCGACTTCAGCCAATTCTTGTGCTCGATCACCGGCGATCCGGAATAAAGCGCCCCGGCGGGAACATCATTCGGCACCCCACTCTGCGGCGTAATCACGGCCCCATCGCCGATGGATAAATGTCCCACCACTCCGACTTGTCCCGTAAGCACGCAGTTGTTTCCCACTTTCGCCGAACCCGCGATGCCCACCTGCGCGCAGAGCAAAGTGTTCTCGCCCACCTTCACTGCGTGCGCCACGTGAACCAGATTGTCGATCTTAGCTCCGTTGCCGATATGCGTTTCGCCCATGGTAGCCCGGTCCAGCGCGCTATTGGCCTGTATTTCCACGTCGTCGCCGATCACCGCGATCCCAGTCTGCGGAATTTTGTACCAACTGCCATCGGCCTGCTTCGCGAATCCAAAACCGTCCGAGCCGACCACCGCCCCGTTCTGCAGGGTGACGCGATGGCCGATGCGCACGCCTTCCCGAACCACCGTGTGCGAATGAGCCATGAAGTCATCGCCGATCGAAGCGCCACGGTAAATGGTCACAAAGCTGTGCAGCACAGCATCGTTGCCGATGGCTACATTTTCGCTGACCACGCAGTAGGGGCCAATATGCGCGTTCGCTCCAATGCGCGCTGAAGAGGAAATGCTGGCAGTAGGATGAATGCCCGGCGCATATTTTGGCGGCTCATGAAAAATGCTGAGGGCCCGTGCGAAATCCAGATAAGGATTTGTCGAACGCAACACAGCTACGGGCATCGGGCCATCATCCGGCGCCGCCAGAATCGCGGAAGCTTTGGTGCTCGCAGCGGCGGCTCGGTAGCGGCGATTGCTCAGAAAAGTCAGCTGCCCGTTCGCGGCGTCCTCAATACCCGACACACCCGTAATTTCGATGTTGGCATCGCCTTCAAGTACGCAGCCAAGCCGTTCGGCAAGCTCGCCGAGTTTCATAGGATTCTCCTCGAAGTCCGGCGATCAATTTACATCAGTTTGGAAGAATGCGAAGCAGGGGGTAGGTGCGTGCCTCAACAAAAACCCGGAGCGGCGAAGCTATTCTTCAAACAATTTTGGCTGCGCAGAAGCAGCCGCAGTAGCGGGCCGCGCCAACCGCTTCGCCGCGCCCACCACCCCCAACACCTTCACTTCGGTCAGCGCCGAACGGGGCACGTAAACTCGAGAACAATTCCCATGCAGATCTGGCGGAATAAACTGAATCCCGCGATCCAAAATTTCCAAAAGCTCATTCGACACGATACCTTCCAGCGTCTCGCGATCCCGAAAGGTTAGCCTTAGCCACAGGCCTTCCAGTTTGGGGCGGCTCAGGAAGGATTTGCGCTCGGGCTGGTAAGGCTGATTCAGGTCATCCACGAAATAGACGGCCTTAATATCGTCGGCAGGTACAGCTTGATGCTCGCCGTCAGGAGTAAGCAGGTCGAGGGTTTCAGTCCCAGGCAGGTCTGCGGGGTTTACGTAGCCTTTATGCGCCGTCAGGTCCAGCAGCAGTACCACGACCTTCTTCCGAGTGGGCGTGCTCGAGCGGTTCTTCACTCAAAGCTCAGTTCGGCGCGGCAGTTGCGAAAATCACAAGGTTATGTTATCTTTATGCGAAATAATTGTCAAGTTGTTGGTGATAAAAGAGTTAGCGACGGAGAACTGCGCGATTGACCGAACACCGGCAGGTCCTGCAATCCGCCTCAACCATCACTTTAGCCACAGTTATCAGCCGTATTCTCGGATACTTACGGGACCAACGCATCACCCTCCTGCTGGGAACCTCGGTCGCCGCCGACTCCTTCATTCTCGCCTTCCGCATTCCCAATTTGCTACGCCGGCTGATCGGCGAGGGAGCGCTAAGCGGCTCCTTCGTCCCGGTATTCACCGGTTACTTGGCCCGAAAACCAAAGCAGGAAGTCTGGGAATTTGCCGATCGTGCCTTTTGGACGCTGCTTTTAGTCCTGGCACCGGTAACCGCACTCGGGGTGATTTTCTCGAAGCAGTTGATCTACCTATTCACCGCCTTTGGCGCCAATCATCTCGATTGGGGCCTCGCGGTTTATCTCAACCGGATCATTTTTCCCTATGTGCTTTTTATAGGACTGGCAGCGTTGGCGATGGGAATCCTGAATAGCTTGCGGGTGTTCGGCTTGCCGGCTTCTACTCCCATCGTGTTCAACCTGACCCTGATTCTGTTTTCGACTGCGGTGATTTACCGCCCGGTAGTGAACTGGGCGCCCGCGCAGTATCGGACTCCAGCGGTGGCCCTGGCAGTGGGAGTTCTCGTCGGCGGCGCGCTGCAATTTTTCATGCAGGTGCCTGCGCTGGTGCGCCGCGGAATGCGATTCCGGTTTCAGCCAGCTTTGAACGATGCCGGAGTACGCGCGGTCGGGCGATTGATACTGCCGGCGTTTTTGGGCGCCGGCCTGTATCAGATCAATTTTTTCATCAACACAATTTTCGCGATGTCTCCGAAAATGCCGGCTGGAAGCATTACCTCGCTGTATGTAGCGGATCGAGTGGTCGAGTTGGTGCTCGGGAGCTTTGCGATCGCGATTTCCACCGCGCTGCTGCCCACACTTTCGCAGCAGGCCCACGAAGGAAGATTCCCAGACATGGCGGCGACCTTCGGCTTCGCGCTGCGCGTCGTCTCGTTCGTAACGCTTCCCGCGGCGGCCGGGTTGATCGTGCTACGCGCGCCGATCGTGAGGGTGCTCTTTCAGCATGGCCGCTTCGAAGCCAGTTCGACCGCGCTCACTTTGCGCCCCCTGCTTTTCTACTCGCTCGGATTGCCCGCGTTCGCTGCGGTGAAGCTGCTCGTGCCGGTATTTTATTCGCTGCACGACACGGTCACACCGATGCGCGTTGCGGCCGTAGCTCTCGGCGTGAACATCGCCGGAAACTTGATTTTTCTGCACTGGCTCTGGCGATCGCTTTCTAATGGCGGACCCGCACTGGCCACATCGCTAGCGGCATACATCAACATAGGCGCGCTGTTCGTCATTTTTCGGCGGCGCTTCGGCCGAGTCGGAGGCTGGGCGCTTCTTGGCTCTTTCGCGCGCACCGTTGCATGCGTATTCGCAATGTCGGTCGCGTGCGTGGGAATGTTGCGCTGGGTGAATTTCGATTCGCTCCACCACTTTGTGGTTCAAGCGGGAATGTTGGCGGGAATGATTTTGGTCTCGGTGGGGATTTATCTACTCTCGGCGCGGGCGCTGGGCTGCGACGAACTCGACGAAGTGATCGGGTACGTGCGAAATGTCGCGGGTGTACGAAGCGCGGCGTAGCGTCAGCGCGGCCGAAGTTTAGGCTGCATCGGATTAGAATTCTGCGGAGGCCTGGTTGCAAGGCGTGATTCACGAATTTCTAAGCTATCTGCGCGTCGAGAAAGGCGTCTCGATGAACACCCATGACGCCTATCGCCGCGACGTCGAGAAATTCCAGGAATTCGCCGCCAAGAAGCGACTTACGCTCGAGCAAGCCTCGCGCGACACCATCGTCGATTTCCTGCGCTCGCTCTACGATCGCAAACTTGACAGCCGCTCGGTCGCTCGCCATCTCGTAACGCTTCGCCAATTCTTCCGTTTCGTCCTCATCGAAGGCTACGTGAAGGAAGATCCCACAGAAACCGTGGAATCGCCGCGCTTCCGCATGGGCCTGCCGATGTTTTTAAACGTCGAGGAAGTGGACCGCCTCCTCGCCGTTCCCGATGCCGGCACGATCATCGGCTTGCGCGATAAAGCCATGATCGAAGTAATGTATTCAGCGGGCCTGCGCGTTTCCGAATTGTGCGGCCTGCGCCTCAGCGATATTCATTTTGATTCCGGCTATCTCCGCTGCATGGGGAAGGGCAGCAAAGAGCGTCTGGTTCCCATCGGCCGCAAGGCTATGGAAGTAGTTCAGCTTTATCTTCGCGAATCGCGACCCAAGCTTTTGCGCGATCACTCGACGGAACTTTTGTTTCTGAATCGCCACGGAGGCGGCTGCTCGCGTCACGGATTTTGGAAAACAGTTTCGGATTTCGGCCGGAAGGCGGGTCTGCGGAAGAAATTAAAGCCGCACATGCTGCGTCACAGCTTTGCCACTCATCTTTTGGATCGCGGCGCCGATTTGCGCGCGGTGCAAATGATGCTGGGCCATACCGACATTGCAACGACGCAGATTTACACGCACGTAGTAGAAGAACGGCTCAAGCAAGTATATCGCGCACATCATCCGCGAGCGTAAATGGGCGCGAGCGTAAGCGGCTCGCCGGAACGGAATCGCGCGCGATTTCGCGTACAGGCCAGGTAAAGCATTCCGGGCTCGTTGGGGGCCTCGCAATGGAATTCTATTTGCCAAATGGTGGAGGCGGAAGCACACATGCCTGATTACATGTTCTTGCTGGAAAGCCGGTTGTCTCCCGAACAGCGCGCGGCGCTCGTTCGCGTGCAGGAATTGGCACGCGCCCAGGACTCCAACGTCTATCTCACCGGCGGAGCCGTGCGCGACCTGATCTCCGGAATGCCGATTCGCGATCTGGATTTCACTATTGAAGGAAATCCGCAGCGCATCGTTCGCGAACTCGAAAAAGGTGGCGCGCGAATCGTCTCCGAAGACGAAAAGCTGCGCCACTACGAGGTCGTCTTCGCCGGAGATGCGGACGGCTCCATTTCCGCCGCGCGCGATGAAGTGTACGAGCGGCCCGGCGCCAAGCCCGAAGTCCGCTGGTCCACGGTGATGGAGGATTTGCGCCGTCGCGATTTTTCTCTAAATGCGGTAGCGATCTCGCTGAATCCGGCATCCCGCGGCCTGCTGCTCGATCCCACCAACGGCCTCGCCGATCTCGAAAAGCGCGAAACCCGTTCGCTCTCGATTCACGCGTTCACCAATCAGCCCATCCGCCTCATGCGCATCTTGCGCTATAGCGTGCGCATGGATTTCAAGATGGAGCAGCGCACCCAGGAATGGTTCGATCTCGCCATCGGCCGCAAGCTGCACGAAAATCTTGACCCCGCGCAAGTGGGACGCGAAGTTCTGCATCTCGGCCGCGAAGACAATCCCGCGGGAGTCCTGAAGCAATGGGAGACGCACGGATTGATCGCCGCGATTCATCCGCAGCTCGAACGCCGTCATCCGGATTACGATGGGTTTACGCGTCTAAGCCGCGCCCGTGAAAGTTTCTTGTCGGTCGGAATCCGGCCGCGCCTCGTATATTCGACCGTCTATTTTCTTTTGAAGCGGCTAAAGGATCGCGAATGCGCCGCGGCGCTGCGTCATCTGGAGCTACCTGCGAAGGTGATCGATGCTTTCAACGGCCTCGTTCCAGAAACTGAGAAGGTTTTGAAGATTCTCAAGAATCGCAAGACTGACTCGGCGAAAGACGCCTATTTTTTCCTTGAAACTGTGCCCGTCGAACGCTTGGCTTTCTTGCAGGCGGAGTATGGCGACACGAAAGCAGTAGCCAAGATTCGAAACTATCTGCAGAAATGGCGCCCGCTGCGTTCCAGCATGCCGGTGGCAGAGCTGGATTCGCTAGGAGTTCCGCGCGGCCCGAAATTCGACAATATCCTGGAAGATTTCTTCGAGGCGCAACTCAAAGGTAAAGGCCGCGACCCCATCGAGCGCACCAAGATCCTGAAAAAGCTAGCCGGAATCAAAGACGAGCCGAAGAAGGAAGAAAAGAAAAAGCCCAAGAGCAAAGACAAGGGCGAGGCCAAGGCGGGCGCAGTCGCCGCACCACCTTCGGGTAGCGAAGCCAAGGCCGGCAAGGCCGCTCCCGCAAAGGTTGCCGTGCCAGCTTCACATCCGGCAGCCGCAAAAAAGCCCGCGGAGCAAAAGAAGCCGGCTGCCAAGCCTGCGGCGAAAAAATCGAAAGCGCGCCGTTGAGGGTCGTTCCAGCATCGCTGTCGCGATTGCCCGCCCGCGCGACGCATAGCGAACTCTTGCACAGGGGTTTAGAATAGATTCCCGCATGGCTCACTCGAACTTTGTACATCTCCATCTGCACACCGATTTCTCGCTGCTCGACGGGGCCTGCGATATCGGCGAACTCGTGGACGAAGCCGCACGCCGCGGCATGCCCGCCGTCGCCGTAACCGATCACGGCAATCTTTTCGCCGCCGCGAATTTTTATCACGAAGCCACAACCCGCGGCGTAAAGCCCATCATCGGCTGCGAAGTTTATGTGGCGCCGGGCAGCCACAAGACGCGCGGCGCAGACGCAGAGCGCTCAAATCATCTAGTCCTGCTATGCGAAAACGACGAGGGCTACCGCAATCTAATCAAGCTGGTCTCCACCGGCTATCTGGATGGCTTCTATTACAAGCCGCGCGTTGATCACGACCTGCTCGCGAAACACGGTAAGGGCCTGATCGCACTTTCGGCCTGCCTGCGAGGTGAAGTCACCGAAGCGGTGAGCGAAGGGAAGTTGGACAAGGCCCGCGAGTCGGCCTACCGCCTGCGCGATATTTTCGGAAAAGGGAATTTTTTCCTGGAAGTGCAGGATCAGGGCCTCCCAATCGAAAAGGGCGTGAATCGCGATCTCGTGCAACTCTCGCGCGAAACCGGAATCCCGCTAGTCGCCACCAACGATTGCCACTATCTAACCCAGTCCGATGCACGCGCCCAAGAAGTCTTGATGTGCATCCAGACCGGCAAAACGATGAGCGAACAGAACCGCATGAAGTTCGCCACCGACCAGTTCTATTTCAAGACCGCCGAAGAAATGTTGCAGGTCTTCCGCGAAATCCCGGAAGCCGTAGAACGCACGCTGGCAATCGCCGAGCGCTGCCACGTAAGAATCGACCGCGTAACGAATTCGTTCCCAGAATTTCAAGTTCCGGCAGGCCACACCGCTGAAAGTTATTTCGAAAAAGTCTCGCGCGAAGGCTTCGCCGAGCGGCTGACGGTGCTCTCGCGGCTTTCGGCAGAAGGAAAGCTGCGCCAGCCGCTTGCAATGTACGAAAAGCGCCTCATCGACGAAATCGAAATGATCAAGAAGATGCGCTTCGCGGGCTACTTCCTGATTGTCTGGGATTTTATCCACTACGCCCGCTCAAAAGGCATCCCCGTAGGCCCTGGACGCGGCTCGGCTGCCGGCAGTTTGGTGAGCTACGCGCTGCGAATCACCGACGTCGATCCGCTGCAATACGATTTGTTCTTCGAGCGCTTCCTTAATCCCGAGCGCATTTCGCTGCCTGATATCGACATCGATTTCTGCGTCCGGCGCCGCGGCGAAGTAATTGACTACGTCCGCAAGAAATACGGCGAGCAAAGCGTAGCGCAGATCATCACCTTCGGCACCATGGCTGCAAAAGCCTCGATCAAAGATGTAGGCCGCGCTCTCGATATGCCCTATGGTGAAGTGGACCGCCTGGCGAAATTAATTCCCAACCAACTAAACATCACACTAGAGAAAGCGCTAGCCGACACCCCGCAACTCGTACAAGCCCGCCGCGAAGATGCGCGCGTAGATGATCTCGTGAGCGTCGCGTTGCGATTGGAAGGCTTGGCGCGACATGCCTCCACGCACGCTGCGGGCGTGGTGATTTCGCCCCAACCCCTCACCGAAATCGTCCCGCTCTATAAAACCAATAAAGACGAAGTAACAACGCAATACGACATGAACGCCCTCGAGCGCATCGGCCTGCTTAAAATGGATTTCCTCGGCCTGACCACGCTCACGGTCCTCGATGATTCCGTAAAACTCATCAAGGAAAATCGCGGCGTCGAACTCGATCTCTCCGCTCTCGGCTTCGAAGACGCCGAAGTCTACAAGCTCTTCTCTAGCGCCAACGTAACCGGCATATTCCAGTTTGAATCTCACGGGATGCGTGACGTTCTGCGCCGCTACCAGCCCAATTGTCTCGAAGATCTCACCGCCCTGAACGCTCTTTATCGTCCCGGCCCGATTCAGGGCGGCATGATCGACGAATTCATCGCTCGCAGGCACGGCAAGAAAAAGGTCGCTTACGATTTGCCCGAGCTCGAGGAAATCCTGGCCTACACGTACGGCGTGATTGTTTATCAGGAACAAGTCATGCAAATCGCCAATCGCCTGGCGGGCTTCTCGCTCGGCGAAGCTGACATCCTGCGCCGCGCCATGGGTAAGAAGAAGCCGCAAGAAATGGCCGCCCAGCGCGAGAAGTTCTTGACCGGATGCGCCGCGCGCAAGGTGAATGCGAAAAAGGCCGAGAAGATTTTCGATCTGATGGAGGAATTCGCAGGCTACGGATTCAATAAGTCGCATTCCTGTGCCTACGCCATCGTCGCGTATCAAACCGCCTATCTGAAGGTCCACCATCCCGTGGAATTCATCTCGGCTATGCTCACCGCTGAAGCGGGCAACACCGAGAAGGTCGTGAAGTACATCGCCGAAGCCCGCAGCATGGGCATCACCGTCCTCCCCCCAGATATTCACGAAAGCTCGCTCTATTTCACTCCGGTGGGCGATCACATCCGTTTCGGCCTAGCCGCCATTAAGAATGTCGGTGAAAACACCGCCAAAGGAATCTGCGAAGCCCGCGAAAAGCGCGGCAAATTCCGCGATCTCTTCGATTTCTGCGAAGCGCTCGATCCAGGCCTTTTGAATCGCCGCGTGCTCGAAAGCCTCATCAAGTCGGGCGCCATGGATTCTCTGCCAGGAAATCGCGCCAGCCACTGGGCCGATCTGGAAGAGGCGATGAAGCGCGGCCAAAAGCTACATCGCGAAAAGACCAGTGGCCAAAGCGTTTTCTTCTCCTCGTTTCCAACCATCGCCGCGTCCCCGTCCGCAGCCTCCGAGCATCACGTTTCAAGCGTGGACGAATGGTCCGAGGGCGAACGCCTGGCCGGCGAATACGCCATGCTCGGCTTTTATATTTCCGGCCATCCGCTGGATAAATTCGCAGGCCGCCTGAAGGAATTGAATGCCGTAGAAATCGGCTCGCTCGAAGGCCGGCGCAATGGCAGCGACGTAATCGTCGCGGGAATCATCGTCCAATCGCGCCCCATGCGCTCAAAAAAAGGCGCCCGCTGGGCTATCGCCACGCTACAAGATCAAACCGGCGTAGTCGAAGCCCTAATCTTTCCCGAAGCCTTCCAGCGCCTGGAGCCGGTTTTAAAAGGCGGCTCGCCGCTAGTAGTGAAAGGTCGCATCAACGTAGAAGAAGCCGGCACGCGCCTTGCGGTTGCAGAAGCCAAGCCCATCGAGCAAATGTTGCAGCGCGCGCCAGCGTTACTCTGCGTACGCGTAGATTTAAAAGCCGCCGACCCAGAAATGTTGAACGAGCTAGATCAACTAATGGCCAGCCGCCCCGGCCGATGCCGCGTAGAATTTGATCTATTGAGCGATGACGGCACAGAAGCTAAGCTCGAATCCGCCCGCAGTGTCCAAGTAGATCCGGACTTACTCGATCGCATCCGCGGAATCTGCGGCCCCGACGCCATCGTGATGCAAAAGTAGGCGCTGTGCGCGAGCGACGAAGACTGAAAATGGACGAGAAGGTAAAGAAACGCCAGAAGGAAATTGACGCGCTCGAGCGTGACGTCGAGGAACTGCTGCGCCTCTCCCCCGACGGCGACGACACCGAAGAGGAAATCGAGCGCCTTCGCCGCCAAGTCGCCGATCTCAAGCACGATTTCTATTCGCATCTAGGCGCCTGGCAGCGAGTGCAGCTAGCCCGCCATCCGCTGCGCCCCTACATGCTGGATTACGTCCGCATGCTCTTCGAAGGCTTTAGCGAAATCCATGGCGATCGCGCCTTCGCCGACGATCCCGCGCTAATCTGCGGCATGGCCTTCTACCACGGCGATCCAGTAATGATCATCGGCCAGCAAAAAGGCCGCGACACCAAGCAGCGCGTAGCCAGAAATTGGGGCCAAGCCAAACCCGAAGGCTATCGCAAAGCCCTCCGCGTAATGCACCTCGCCGCAAAATTCAAGCGCCCGATTTTCACTTTCGTGGACACCCCCGGCGCCTATCCCGGCGTAGGCGCAGAAGAACGCGGCCAAGCCGAAGCCATCGCAAAAAATCTACGCGAAATGGCGCGTCTCCCGGTTCCGATTCTAGTAACCATCACCGGCGAAGGCGGGTCAGGCGGCGCGCTGGCCATCGCGCTCGGCGATCGCATCCACATGCTCGAAAATGCCGTCTATTCGGTAATCTCCCCCGAAGGCTGCGCGTCAATCATGTGGCGCGATTCCACCAAAGCCGAAATAGCCGCCGAAGCCCTGCGCATCACCGCAACCGATTTACTCGAAATGAAATTAGTGGACGAAATCGTCCCAGAACCAGAAGGCGGCGCGCACCTAGATCCGGAAACCACAGCAAAAGTTCTCGATGGCGCTCTAAAAAAATCTCTCC
>Ga0209655_10000735_pt1 | contig 12448 bp, 8 predicted proteins | sample BogFormECP03_OM2_FD_188236 | JGI IMG/M metagenome (GOLD analysis project Ga0209655, IMG submission 188236) | Bog forest soil microbial communities from Calvert Island, British Columbia, Canada - ECP03_OM2 (SPAdes) (version 2) | ecosystem: Environmental > Aquatic > Freshwater > Wetlands > Bog ...
CGCTTCGGACTTCTCCCAGCGTTGGACGGTAGTGACGTCGCGGCCCAGGTATGCGGCGATCTCCTTCCACGAGTCCAGCTGGTCCTCGGGCGGTTTCTCGTGTAGCTGCGTGCCGAAGGCCGGGTCGCCCATCGGTTCTCCTGCGCGGACTGCAGATTGGCTAGAACTGTGTGCCGATTGTAACCCCTCCCCCGGGTAACTGCAAAAGGCTGCATTGGACCGCAAACGGGCCGTACCGCGCATTGCCGTTTGACCGGACGACTCGACGTGTCCGATGGTTGCCGTACATCTCGAGCGCGAAATCGCTGAACTGACTTCTTGGGCCAGAAATCGCTGCCGATACTCCGTTACCCTCGCCGCCCCAGGGGGCAGATTTCTGCGGTATAGACTCGAGTCTTAAACTTGGAGGTTTCTCATGAACAGCAAAGCTTTGCGGTGGATGCTGAGCGTCCTCGCGGTTGTGATTCTGGCGGTAGCTATCTGTACACGGGCCCAAGCTCCGACGCCCACTCACTTTAGCGGTCTGATCAATGATTATTCGCCACAGACCATAATGGGCAAGACGGTCGGCCCATGGGAAATGCATGGGAAATGGTCCTTGGATTTGAAAGGTCGATCCGGTCTGGCCGATTTTTCCGCGGAAATGACCATGGAGCTATCGGATCACGCGATGGAGGTTGCCATTGCCAACGCAATCGCCGCGGGTGCCGTACCTCCGTCGTTTGACGATCCCGAAACACGCACTCCTCATACTCACCACATCACGATGAAGGACGCCAAGGTCAGCTTCCCCGCCGCGGGTGTCTGCCCTGCGTACGCTCCTCCGAATACCACAACCGTTGGAATCATGGTGACCGGCCCGGCGTATATTACCGGCAACGGTGGCCCCGCTCCCTTTTCGAAAAATGACACCGTCCTATCCACGCTGCAGGTCTGCGTCAACGGCGGAACGGACGTCCCGTATTCCAACGTGTCTCTGGTCTTCGGGGCTCCCGCGAGTGGCCATTTCGGGATGTCGGCGATCCACGGCGTGGTTCGAGAATCGACGTGGCTCGATCTAGACGATCGTCGAGACGACCATTAGGATGAACGGCGGACACGCCCGCGCGGCGGCTGAGGTTCATTTTTGAATTTGTGAATCGCCCCCGCAGCGCGGGGGCGATTCATCCAGAGATCTCGGTGTGCGGGATCGATGGGCACCGTCACACTCTGAGACCCCACGGCACCCCTGTTTCTCATTTCGATACACTCTTCGCGAATACCTGCTGCATCTTTCGCTCAAATGAAGGATTTTACTGGCGTCATCCACTGCCTCTCATCAGTGGACGGCAACTCAAATTTGATCGCCGAGCCGCCGGGTGCACAGCACATGCACCTTCGCAATCGGCCAGCAGCGATCGCGCAAGGGAGATAAATGGAAATTGGTTCAGGCGTGCGTATCGGCCCCTTTGAAGTTTTTGCTCCGCTGCAACCCGCCGTCTCGATGGTGCGCCACTACGGCGAGCATCACTTCCCCGGCAGATTGATCGTCGTCGAAGGCATTGACGGCTCCGGCAAATCCACCCAGCTCAGCCTGCTGCACAAATGGCTGGAATCTAAAGGCTACGGCGTGGTTTTCAGCGAATGGAATTCCTCGCCGCTGGTGAAAGATACAACCAAGCACGGCAAAAAGAAAAAGCTGCTCACGCCGGCCACTTTTTCGCTGATTCATTCCACCGATTTCGCCGACCGCACCGAGCGCAGCATCCTGCCGCTGCTGAAAGCCGGCGCCGTGGTCCTCTGCGACCGTTACATCTATACCGCCTTTGCTCGCGACGTAGCCCGCGGCATGGATCGCGCATGGGTGCGCGACCTCTACGGATTCGCAGTGAAGCCCGCGATCGCTTTCTATTTTCGCGTTCCTCTGGAAACCGCTATCAACCGCCTGCTCGACGGCCGCGACGGCTTCAAATTCTACGAAGCTGGCATGGATCTGAATCTGGCGGACGACTCCGTGGAAAGTTTTCGCCTGTTCCAGGGACGCATTTTGTCGGAATACGAAAGAATGGTTCCGGAGTTCGGCCTCACCGTGGTGGATGCGACGCTCCCCATCGAAATTCAACAAATGCAAGTGCGCCAAATCGTTAAAGCACACTTGGATAAGGCCAAGGAATTGAGGGTACAAGCATGAGAGAAACCTACGGAAGGCTTTTGCCTGAGATGCGCCTTGGCGACCTGGCCGGAAAATTGATCGTCATCGAAGGCACCGATGGCGCCGGACGCAGCACTCAGATTGACTTGCTGAAACCGTGGCTGGAAGAGCTTGGCCACGCGGTAGTCGACACTGGCATGACGCGCTCGCCCCTCGCAGGTGAAGGAATCCGCCGCGCGAAAGAAGGCAATAATCTCGGCCGCGTCACGCAAGCCCTCTTCTACGCTACCGATTTCGTTGATCGCCTGGAAAATGAAATCGTGCCGGCATTGCGCGCCGGTTTCATTGTGCTCACCGACCGATACATTTATTCGCTGATGGCGCGCGCGATTGTGCGTGGCATGGATCCGCGCTGGATTCGCAGCATCTACAGCGTCGCGCTCAAGCCGGACGCCGTTTTCTATCTGCGCCTCGGCATTGACCAGCTGCTCCCGCGCGTTGTCTTCAGCCGTGGCTTCGATTACTGGGAATCCGGAATGGACCTATATCCCGGCCACGATATGTTCGATAGTTTCTGCAGCTACCAGGCCGCGCTGCTCACCGAATTCGATCGCCTGAGCGCGGAATTCAATTTCCAAATGGTGGACGCCGCAGCCGACGCGCGCACCGTCTGCGCCCACCTGCAAAAAAATATCCTGCATCTGCTCGAGCGAGACTCCCGCAAAAACTTTATCTCGAGCCTTTACAACGATGCCACCGTAGCGCCGCAGCCAGCCGACACGGCCCTGTTCGCCGTAGCAGTCCCAGCCGCAACGCCAAGCACAAACGGCAACGGTAATGGCAACGGCCACCACCAGCACGCCGCACATCCCGGCCAATAGCCTTTGAATTTGTCTTTGAATTTGTAGCGGCCGCCTGCTTTTTATTTCAGGCGGGCGTCTTCGACTTTGCTATTGAAGTTGCTTTCGTCACTGCTGCTGTCATTGCTGCTGTTGCTGCTGCGCAAATTCCGCCATCGTCTCCGCGCTCAGTGGTTTCGAGCGAATCACTGTCGTAGGCGGCAACTCTTCTGGCTCTGGCGCGTTCATCGGCGACACCGCCACCATCACGCTCAATTCGCTCGACGCCTCGCCCTTGTAAACTCCGCGCGTCGGCGGCACGTCCGCATAATCCCTTCCGACGGCCACGCGGATATGTCGCTCGCACCCCTGCAGATTATTCGTGGGATCAAACGCGACCCAACCCAAATCGCCTAGATACGCTTCCACCCACGCGTGCGTCGCGCCGGCCACCGACCGGTCAGGCGCCTTATCCTCGTGATAAAGATATCCGCTCACATAGCGGCACGGAATCTGCAGTTGGCGCACCAGCGTGATCATAATGTGCGCAAAATCCTGGCACACGCCGCGACGCGCCGCGAGCGCATCGTCAATCGGCGAATCCACGTTGGTCGTGTTCGGCACGTAGTCGAACATTTCATACAGCCGTGCATTCAATTCTTGCATCAGCGCCAGCGGTTTGCCTCGCCGCTGCAATTCGAGTTCGGCGGCAAGCTTTTCCAGCTGGTCACTGGGAGCCGCGTACTGGCTAGGAAGCAGCATCTCCCAATAATCCGTTTGCGCGACGCGCTCGTCCAGATCGCTCCAATCGCCGGTGTCTTGTTGCGCGAAATCCTGCGCTGGTAGCACGTCCACAATCGCCTGCGCGGTCACCTCGATCAGCGCGTGCTTTTGCGGAATATCGAAGTGGTGTACGGCATTGCCGTAAAAATCGCGATACACCATCATCGTCGCCCGCGGCTGCACATCTAGCGTAAAACTCAGGCAGCGCTGGCGGAAATCCGTGCGCGGCTGCATGCGCACTTCCATCACGCTTTCCCGCACCGCGGGTTCGTAGCGAAAACTCGTAATGTGCCGCACTGAATAGGCCATTTTCTCCGCCGCGTCTTTTTCCTGCGCCTACGAAGCCAACTCCGACTCAATCGAATAATCAAAATAAATCTGATGTATCGCCGCGTGAATCTGCGCGCACTCGCCGCGCACATTTTCCAAATAAGAATGCGCGCCGTCCGCCATCACTTCCTCAATCTGGCTGTAACTCAGCTGCGCCCGCATCCGGCCCGCAATCCGCGTCGGCACTTTTTCCCGCCGCTCAGTCAATTCCCCGATAATGTGCAGCGCCGCGTTCACGCGATCCACGGAAAATCGCACCGAATGAGGAAAATCCGGATTCAGCAGCAAAAATTCCGCCACGCGTAAGGGACGAATCTCCGCCGTATAAGCCTTGCAATAAGCCTCGAACGCCACGCTCGCGCGCAGCAGTCCGACCCAACCCAGGTACTCGCCGCTCTCCACCGCCTGATCCACCGGATGCGCCACCCGCTTGAAGTGCGTATCGAGCAGCGCCGCCAGAGCGTCGGTGCGTTCTACGTAGCGCCCCAGCTGAATGAACTGCCAGCCCTCGCCGTGGCTCATCGTCCCATCGGTAATTCCCTGAAACAGATGCGCGCCTTCCTGCACCGTCTGAAAAAATGCGTGCGATTTCAGCATCCATGCTTCTTCGGGCCAGGTTTCGATCACTTCCAGATACAAACGATTCAACTGCTCCCACATTTCGGAGCTGCACTGCTCGCGCACGTGCCGCAAATTCTCCCGCGCCGTCGCGATACACGAAACGATAGACGAAGCATTCGTCCGGCTGAACACCAGCATGTTAATCAGCCGCGTGGGATCCACCGGCCCTTGCGCCGCCGGCATGCGCAGAGCTTCCAGCACAAATTTCCAGCGCCCCAGGCCCGCTTCGGGCGATTGATCCAGCCACAGCTGCATCTCAACATCCAGCAAACGCGCTGTCTGCTCCGCGCGCTCCAGATAGCGGCTCATCCAGTACAAACTATCCGCCACGCGCGAGAGCATCCCCGCGTCCCGTTGCATGCTGCGCCCGAAATAATTTCGCGGAGTTCTCATGGTTTACTTCTCATGTTCTACGCCAGCGGCCCTCCCGCCAAACCTTTCCACACGTCGTCGGCAATCTGCGCGGTGCGCTCGTCCACATTACCCGCGCGCAACACCCATGTATCCTTGCTTCCGCCTCCTTGCGACGAATTCACCACCAGCGAGCCCTTGCGCAATGCCACGCGCGTCAATCCGCCCGGCACCAACGTCACTTTCTCGCCCATCAAAATGTACGGCCGCAGATCAATGTGCCGCGATTCCACTTCGCCATCAATCAAACACGGCGCACAGGAAAGCGCCAAAGTCGGCTGCGCGATATAGTTCCGCGGGTCGGCAATGATCCGCGCGCGAAATTCCTCGCGTTGCTGCTTCGTGCTCTGTGGCCCAATCAACATTCCGTAGCCGCCCGATTCACCCACAGCTTTCACGACCATCTCCTCCAGATTTTCCAGCACGTGCTGGCGTTGCGCCGCGTCCGTCAACATATAAGTCGGCACATTCGGCAGAATCGGCTCTTCGCTCAAATAGAATCGAATAATTTCCGGAACGTACGCGTACACCGCCTTGTCGTCCGCCAACCCTGTGCCGATCGCATTCGCCAAACTCACATTCCCTGCGCGGTACGCGTTAAATAATCCTGGCACGCCCAGAAACGAATCACGCCGAAAGCACAACGGATCCAGAAAATCGTCATCTACGCGCCGGTAAATCACGTCCACGCGCCGCGGCCCGGCCGTCGTGCGCATGTACACTACGTTGTCATGCACCAGCAGGTCGCGCCCTTCCACCAGCTCGATGCCCATCTGCTGCGCCAAAAATGTGTGTTCGAAATAAGCGGAATTGGAAACGCCGGGAGTCAGTAGCACCGTCACCGGATCTTGCGGGTAAGCGCAATTTTCCGGCGCGAGGGTCCGCAGAGTCGAAAGTAGCGCCTGCGGATAGTGATCAATCGGTGAAACTCCGTAATCGCGGAACATCTTTGGAAAAACGCGTTTCAAGGCCTTGCGATTCGCCAGCATGTACGAAACGCCGCTCGGCACTCGCAGATTATCTTCCAGCACCACGAAGTTCCCATCCGGCAGCCGAACCAGGTCTGTCCCGCAAATGCTCACGTAAATATCCCGCGGCACATTCAACCCGCGCATTTCGCGTCGAAAATGTTTGCAGCTGTAAATCAGTTCGCGCGGCACGATCCCTTCGCTCAGGATCCGCCCTTCGTGATAAATGTCGCGCAAAAATAAATTCAGCGCGGTCACTCGCTGCGTCAATCCCTTTTCGATTTTGGCCCACTCGACGGCGGGAATAATGCGCGGTATCAAATCGTTCGGGAAAATGCGCTCGGTCCCTTCTTTGCTTCCGTACACCGTAAAAGTGATCCCTTCGTGCAGGAATGTCAGATCCGCCGCTTGCTGGCTCTTGCGTAATTCCTCCGGAGGCAGCCCTACCAGTGTCCGGTGCAGCGCCTGGTAGTATTCTCGCGGCACACCAGGCGCGCCGAACATTTCGTCATAAGCCGTATCGAATTGGTATTTCACAAACGCGCGGGAACTTCCATACGGTGATGGGACGGCCGCTGCGGTCATCAGTCCTTCAGTGCTCCTAAGTCGAGCCCCGAACTCTCGGAACCACGCGCCCTGAAAACCTGTCTCGTTTCGGTCGCAGCCCGGGTCCGAGCTGTTGCGGGAGCCTCACTCTAGAACCCACCGTTGCCCAGGTCCAATACAAATTCCTGATTACTCCGATAAATCTTATAGCTTTAATGAAAAGTAAACTTCTTGGTGTCCCGGCGGCGGAAGTGGCGCCCTTAAAGGGTGGCAAGCGATCGCGAAGCAGCTTTTGAAATTTGAATTTTGGCTTTTAACTGTGAACTTTCAACTCTGAACTCTCACCCCTCAATCCCGGCCATTCTGCGAATCCGCGGATCCCGAAACACATCCGCCTCGTCCGTACTCCTCGTAGAAAATTCCGAAACAATCGCTCCCCGCGATCCCGCCTGAAACCAGTGTGGCGTGTCCGGAAAAATCGTGTACTGCTGCCCAGGCTCCAAGTGAATCTCGTGCCCCACAGTGTAATATGCCTCCGACCCAGCCGGCGGCAGGCATCGCGGCGCGGCAGTCCGCTCACCCGGCACGTAAAGCGAAACGCTTCCCCACCGGCAGCGAAAAGTTTCTTCCTTGCCTGGCACTCCGTCAATCGTAGGATGCCAGTGTTCCGGACAAGTCTGTCCCGGAATCATGATCAATTCCTTCGCGCATACTCGCTCGGTATTCACATAGGTAAGAATCTGCAAGCCCGTCTTCGCCAGTTCGCCCAAACCAAAATCCGCCACTTCCATCCGCTGCTGCTCTTCCGGCGAGATCAGAATCCCCGCCCCTCGCAGCAGCTCCGATGCGGCCATCGCAATTTCAGTATTCTTCAAAGCGTCCTCACCTCTTCCTTATACAACAATATCGCAAAATTTCGGACGGAAGCGTTTCCGCCTGGAAATGTCACGACCCGATCGCGGGCCATGCATGGAATACGTCGGGGCAGGACGTCCCTGCCGACGCGCAATTCGCAACACTAGACGGAATTCTGCGAATGGGAGTAGCATGGCGGGTAATGCCGTACGAATTCACCGAGCGCGAGTACGAACCGGAACCTCAGGCATCTTCTTCGCGCGGAGGTCTTCCGCCACGGAAAATAACCGGCGTCGGAGTGCTCGATCCGCCGGTGCCTCCGAAGAAGCGACCCGGACCGCTCACGCCTATCCCGGCTTCCCTGCTCAAGCGCATTTTGGCGGTGGTTATTCTGATCGGCGTCGCAGTCGTCGCAGCTCTGTTGCTGATGCAGCATTGATCGGTACTCAGTTGCGGCGTTGTGAAAGTGTGGACGGATTTGGGCTTCGTGCGAATTGTGCTGCGGAAGTGGCGGGCCTGAGAGGAGTCGAACCTCCGACAACCTGGTTCGTAGTCCGGCCTTCGATTTGCGGGCCGTCTGTTTTCAAGAGGATGGAAATACGCTGTGCGGGTGAAATGCGGGTGTTTGGGCTGACGCGGGCACGTTCCGTGCAACGAATTGCACACAAAAATTTCGCTTCGTTGAGTATTGGGTTGAACAATTGTTTTTGCATCTTTCGTTGCCTAAGCTCGGAGCCAAAGTACTTCGTTGAAACAGCGCATCCATTCGTTCCGCCGCGCGAAGAGTCTCGGCCGGAACGCTCTTGATGTAGTGTTTGCTCGTGGTGCTGAGGTCCGTGCGTCGCAGCATTGCTTTCGGAGCGATCGCGGAATCGAGTGTTGTGACTAACGTTGCGCAGCCACCACGCAGCGCATACCATCCGCGCCACGCTGGCAACTGTTGAAACGCGCGCGCCATCAGCGGGTTAGAGATTTTCTACCATATTCCCGTGGCACCGAGGGTCGCGGGTGCAAACTCCGCCGCTCACCCCAACTCCCTCGATGTTTATGGAGGTTCCAACGTGTCGCCAGTTTTGGCTGGTCACTAAGTTTTACTAGACTGCGGCGCAGTAACGCGGCTGTCGCTTCGTGCAAGTCGAACATTGGTTCCTGTTCGCCCGATTCTGACCTGGTTGCCAGCAACTGAAACTCCCGCCAGGTGCGAACGCGCTCGCCCAACCACTGTTCCACTCGAGGTCCGAAGATGCTCGCGAGTATTCGGTAATTTGCGCAACAACTAACCTCCGCGAGCCCGTGAAACTGCTGGAGGCCATCGTGTCGTCCGCCGCGTGCATACACCCGCTAATCCTTCGCGCGGTTACTGCGTCTGGAAGAACGATGTAAAGGTTGGATACTCCGGGTTCAGGGCAACATCCGAGACTTGAACCGGTTGGAGATAGCCTGAGTAAGCAATCGTCAACGTGTACTGCGCGCTGCCGGTAGCCAGAGCAGACGTCGGCGTGAAAGTTACCGTCTTCGCGTCGGACGAAAGAGAGAACGTACCGGGCACAACGGAATTGCTGCTCGTAAGCGTCAGTACGAACGAACCAATATTAAACGACACGGGGTTCATCGGATTAGTGAACTGCACGACGATCGACGAGTTCGCGGCAACCATGGTTGCGCCGTTCGCAGGTGTGACACTTACAACCGACGGATCCGGCAATATCGCGCCCGCGCCGGTCGTAAAAGTATCGGTGACGGCCGTACTCATGGTGTTTCCCGCCAGATCGGCCACTCCGTTAATTGTTATGGTGTAGGTGGTTCCCGGAGTCAGAAGCCCAGCAGTATTCAACGTGAGCACTTGGTTAGCGTTGGAGAGCGCTGGCGAAGTAACCACTGTCGAACCGTTCGCTTTCAGCGTCACTCCGGTCAGGCTGTTGGCGGCAACGGGGCGATCGAATAGCACCTGAACTACTGCGTTGATGGGTACACTCGTAAGGTTGTTGATCGGATTGACAGTGAGAACTTGCGGCGGCGTGGTATCCGGAACCGAGCCCACGATGAAGGTGCCTGTGAAGGCAGTCTCCACGTTGCCAGCCAAATCCGTCGCGCCATACGAATAGGCATAGACGGTGTCTCCGGGCGTCAATGCGCTAGTGGGCGTGAAAATTGCGCTCATACCATCCGCACTAAGCGAAACCTTCGCGGGTATAGCAGCAGCGAGTGTGGCATCGTACAGGCAGTTGGAATAATAAAAATAGTAATATGAGTAAGGATATGTGCAGTAATACTGAACGATTGACGCTAGGTTCATCGGCTCACTGAACTGCAGCACCACCGAAGCGTTTGTCGGCACGTTCGTTGCCCCGCTCGCCGGCGAATAGGAAACTACATAGGGTGCGGTTGTATCCGCGGCCGCCCCAGTAACAAACGTGGTGGATTGCGTGGGGACAGAGTTGCCCGCCACGTCCTGCACTCCACTGATCGTTACCTTTATCGTGGTGCTGGCAGGCAATGGTTGCACCGGCGTAAATGTCACGTAGGTGTTCGTCGTGTCGAACGTCACGGTCGTCGGTATCTGCGTCGGCGTGGAACCGTAGCTGAGCGAAACGGTCGTCGAATTCACGGTGAGCGGGTTGATCGGCTTGCTGAACGTTACTTCCACCAGCCCGTTCAGCCCGACACTCTGTTGATTGTTCGTCGGCGCAACTCCCAGGACCGCAGGAGCGGTAGAGTCTGCTGCCGCGCCCGTGTAGAAGTAGAAGTTGTAAGCAGCGAGCGGGACTCCGCTGGAATTTTGCACGCCCGTCGTGACGTACACGTAGTAATAGGTCGAGTACTGCGACGTGCCGGCTGTTAGCGGCGAGGTCGGCTTAATCTGGATGGTGTTTCCGGACGCGAGCAAAGTCACGGTGCTTGGAACCAGATTGCTATTCTGATCCATCATATAGGTAGTGGACGAACTCACCGTCGAAGCCTTCAGCGCCTGGCTGAATTGAATGAACGCAGCCGCATTCAGCGGCACCCCCGTTGCTCCTACGGTGGGGCTGACGGCCACTACGACTGGCGCGGTTGTCGCCCGACTGCCCACCACGGTAAACGATCCGTAGAACGCCGTCAGCGGGTTCCCGTACTGGTCTGTGATGGTGTTATCCAGATGAATTTCGACCAGCGCTCCGTACGTCAACGCGCCGCTCGGGACGAATTCAATGCTCGTTCCGCCGCCGGTAATATTCGTGGTTCCAGCCAACGTAACTCCGTTTTGAATAATGTGGAGCCCTCCATTGACCGTTGATTGATTCAAAGGTGCATTTGCGAAAAGCGTAATCACCGCATTCGTCGGCACGCCAGTGGCGCCGTTCGCGGGCAACATGGTTACGATGCTCGGGCCAGAGCTCGGCGGCGTAGCGGCTGTGGTGAACTGGCTGTCGAGATTCGTCGTCAGCGCGTTCCCGCTCAAATCCGTGATTCCGGGCCACGTGACGACCGTGATCGTCGAAGATGGCGGCAAGACCGTCGTGAATGTGGCCGTGCGGTTGTCGGCGGACATGGAAGGCGAAACATTCAGGAAGGTATCGCCGACATACAAAGCCAAACTGTTGTAAGTGACTGTCGCGGGGTTTACGGAATGCGAGAAGACCACAGATATCACCGCGTTTTGTCCGACTCCAGTGGCTCCGTTCACCGGCGTTACGGAGGTGATCGTCAGCGGAGTCGCTGCGGGCGATGTTACAGGGGTGAAGAAATAATAATTTGTGTCAATCGCCGCGTCCCCCTCGGGATCTTGTACGCCAACAAGATACATATAAACGTACGAGTTACCCGCCACGGTGCTTGGGGCCCAAGGCCCGAGCGGCGTGAATGTGATCACCGTGTTCCCGCCCGACACCGCCAGAGTCCCAGCTACTTCCCCATTAGTGCCATTCGGCAAATACTGCACGGCGTATACGGTGCCGCTGTTCACCGTCTGCGGATTTATCGGACCACTGAAAGTGAACACTACCGGCGATGTCAGGGATGCGATGGTTGTAGCACCTGCAGGATTCACCGTCACGGTTGGCTCAGTTGACGTCGTTGTTCCATTTGTCTTGAACGTGCTGGTGAACGGCGTCACCGTGTTTCCGTTCACATCCTTAAAGCCGCTCACGTTGACCGTGTACGTCGTGGAAGCCGCCAAATTGGCATTGGGCACAAATTCCAAAGTGACTTGATCGGCTGCTAAGGTGACGGTCCCGGCCGCCGCTGGCGTCAGCGTGATCGAGTTGCCGCTCACCGTAAGCGGATCTACTTGCGTGCTGATTACTGCCGCGATGTATACATCCTGCGGCACGGTCGTGGCAGTGCCGTTGGGCGGATTGATGCTAACCACCGTTGGCGCCGTGGTGACTGTAGTCGAGCTTGTTGTGAATATGGTGTAGCTGCCGGAACCGGCGTTTCCCGCGACGTCGGTGTAGCCAGACGAAATAGTGCAGGAGAAAACGAAGCACCCGGCAACTTCAAACACGTAGCTGGTGTTTGGCTGCAGTGCCTCGGCTGGTGTGAATGTGGCGCTCATAGCGTTAGCCGCAATCGCTATCGTCCCGGAAATCTTGTAGGCCGTATTGTAGTCGTATAGCGCGAATTGCGAAGCCGTCAAGGACAACGGATTAATCGGCTTGCTGAACATCACCATCAATGGCGCGTTCAACCCCACTCCGGTTGAACCATAGACGGGGTTAAATCCAGTCACGGTTGGACCAATCAGGTCAATCGTTAGTCCGGTACTAAACGCACTCGTAAAGGTTCCAGCCAGCTGATTGCCGGCCGTATCTTTCACACCGATCGCGGTGATGGTGTAGCTCGCACTCGGCAGAAGCGGCGTTGCCGGAGTCAGAGATAGAGTCTGATTTCCATTCAAGAGCGTCTGCGTGGAAGCCACTGTCGATCCGCCTTCGCTCAACGTGACCTGGCTGAGAGTCGCGGGATTCACTGGCTCGTTGAAG
>Ga0209655_10000736_pt1 | contig 12444 bp, 11 predicted proteins | sample BogFormECP03_OM2_FD_188236 | JGI IMG/M metagenome (GOLD analysis project Ga0209655, IMG submission 188236) | Bog forest soil microbial communities from Calvert Island, British Columbia, Canada - ECP03_OM2 (SPAdes) (version 2) | ecosystem: Environmental > Aquatic > Freshwater > Wetlands > Bog ...
GGGAAGCGCCCTGCAAATCATGGCGCCGGATGTCACGACTGCAGAACGCATGCCCAAAGCAGCACAAGAAACCCAAACACGCTCAACACCGTACGCGCCGCGTGAAGCCGCGCCCATTTCGCGAGCAGCGATTCCATTGTCTGCGCGTCAAGCTGCCTGCTTTCGTCGAGCAGCAATCGGTTCGTCGACATAATGAATACCAACGTAACGGGCACCACAGCCCCAACCAGGATGCCGCCCAGCAGCCAGAGCCATCTTTGCGTGAGCACTGCAAGTGACACTCCGCACAGAAAACATACGATCGCCAAACCCGCCTGTTGCGGAGCGGCGCGTTTATAGCTCGGGCGAAACTCCTGTAGCGCGGCGGAAGCCCCGAGAGTCATGCGCGCGGGATGCTCAACGGTCGTAAGATAAAGCGCCGCGCCTGCGAACATGCCCGAACTGAACAGCGCAAGAAGCTTTAGCACGTTCTCCATGGCAGGATTCAAGCACAATTCGGAGCCGATAGGCAAAGAGTGATGCCGTGCTTAAAGGGAAAAAAGGTTGGAGGCGCGGGGCGGAATCGAACCGCCGATAAAGGTTTTGCAGACCTTTGCCTTACCACTTGGCGACCGCGCCAGTTGCTCGTGGCAGAAGCAAATCATAGCATCGGAAGCACGAGACGACGTATCGAAGATTCGCATCATGGTTATTGGTTAGTCTCTGGTACCGTGCTGAACGAAAATCCTGGGAGTGGAGAACCGCATGACGCCAAATGACAAGCCCGGCGCAGCAAGACTCCTGCAAACGCTCCACGTGCGCACCAAGCGACGCAGCGAACTGCAGGACGTGACCGACAAAATCGAAGCTGCCGTCAACGAATCCGGCTGCGCAAACGGCGTCTGCCACCTGTACGTCCCGCACACCACCGCCGGCGTGATCATCAACGAAGGCTACGATCCGGCCGTAGCGCAGGACCTCGCGGCGGCCTTCGACCGCCTCGTACCGCGCGTCGCGAATTCCGCGCACGCGGAAGGCAATTCCGATTCCCACATCAAGACGTCCCTGGCGGGCTCGTCCCAAACCGTGTGGATCACCGGCGGGAAACTCGCGCTCGGCCGCTGGCAGCGCATTTTCTTCGCCGAATTCGACGGCCCGCGCAGCCGGGAATTGCGCCTCAAAATCGTTCCGGATGCCGCAACGTAAACACGATGCACGGCGTCCAAGAATTAGAATTACGCGCGCGGTCTGTGCGTGAAGTGAATTTCGTTTGGCGGTAAACTGGGTGTCCATGAAACGAGCGCTCTCGGCGACGGCTGTCATTGCTGTTCTAGTGCTTCTGGTCTCGACTGAGGCCAGCGACGGCATTTCCGTTAAGGAAGACGTTACGATCGCCGTGGTGGGCGACCAGCAAATCGTCGGCAAACCATTCGCCGTGCGCATTCGCAACAATGGCGAAAAGCGTCTCACTTTCTGCCTGGGCGCTTGCGGCGTAATCGTCGTTGCGGGCAGCGGGCATCCGGCTCCAACCTTCAGCGTGCAGGCCCGCAAGGGCAAAAAATGGAGCAAAGAAATCCTGAGCTGCACACCCGGCGCCGACGCCACCTCCAGCATTCTGCACGGCGGCGAAATCCTGGAATTCACAATCAAGGTAATGCAGCCGGGCACCTTCCGCCTGTTGCTCAACTACAAAGACGTCAGCATAGAAGACGTTGGCGCGCATTGCGAAGCGATCAAGGATGGCAAATTCGTGCAGCAGGTAAAATCGGACGACTTCGATGTAGTCGCGGCGCCCAAATGAACCTCGGCGTTTACATTCAGGTGCCGTTCTGCCAGACAAAGTGCACCTATTGCAATTTTCATACCGGCGTAGTGGCGCGCGAAAAATATGCGCCGTACGCCGCAGCGGTGCGCCGGGAAATCGCGGAGCTGGCGGCGGGCGCAGAAATTTCCACCCTGCGCGACGCGCAAGTGGACACCGTCTACTTCGGTGGCGGCACTCCCAGCCTGCTCGAGCCTTCCGCGCTCGCGGGAATTCTGCAAGCGCTGCGCCGCAACCTTGCATTCGCGAATGCTGCGACGGGCGATTCTGTTGCAGCGGGGCCACTGAATGCAGGCGCGGCTCTGCCCGAAATCACTCTCGAAGCCGACCCCGAAACCATCACCCCCGAAAAAGCGCGAGCCTGGCTCGCTGCCGGATTCAATCGCATCAGCCTCGGCGTGCAATCCTTCGCTGACCGCGAATTGCAGGCCGCCGGCCGCATGCATCGTCGCGCGGATATTTTTGCAGCGGCGCGAATTCTGCGCGAAGCCGGATTTCGCAACATCAGCATGGACCTGATCGCGGGGCTCGCACAGCAGACGCATGAGTCGTGGGAAGAATCGATCTCACGCATTCTGGAAATTCGTCCGGAGCACATTTCCATCTACCTGCTCGAAATCGACGAAGGCAGCCGCCTGGGAAAAGAATCGCTCGCAGGTGGCAGTCGCTACAGCGCCGAAACCATTCCCAGCGACGATGCCATGGCCGAATCCTACGAATCCGCCTGCGCGCGCCTCGCAGCCGCCGGTTACGACCACTACGAAATCTCTAACTGGGGCCTGCCCGGCTTCCGCTCGCGCCACAATCTGAAATACTGGCGCCGTGAGCCGTACATCGGGTTAGGCGCCGGAGCGCACTCCTTCGATGGCACCCGCCGCTGGTCGAACATTCACGATTCCGCGAAATATGTCGCCTGCATCGAAGCCGGCGCCTCGCCGCGCGAACAAATCGAACCGGTCACCGCGCAGCAAGCGCTCGACGAAGAATTATTTCTCGGCCTGCGCCAGCTCGAAGGCATCGACCTCGCCCGTGTAGAGAAAAAGTATGGCGTCAGCCTGCAAGCGCGCATCGCCGGTTTGCGCGAACAGGGATTGCTGGAAATGGACGGCGCGCTTCTGCGTCTAGCTCCTGCGCACCTGACCGTTTCGAATGAAGTGTTCGTGGAATTATTGGGATAAGGAGCCAAGGGTGCACAACGGACCGCTAGAATCGCGGCACAAAAACGACATCGTTGATTTGCGCAGCGATACGGTCACGCGCCCCACTCCTGCCATGCGCGCCGCGATGGCCGCCGCCGAAGTGGGCGACGATGTGTACGGCGAAGACCCCACCGTGAACCGCCTCCAATCCCGCGCCGCGGAAATTTTCCAGCGCGAAGCCGCACTCTTCGTCCCCACCGGCTGCATGGGCAACCTGCTCGCCATCATGGGCTGGACGCAGCGCAGCAACGAAGTAATCTGCGAGCAGCGCGCCCACGTGAACCTGTACGAACTGGCGTCCATGTCCGCCATCGCCGGTGTGATGCCGCGCACGGTTCCGGCGCCGAGCGGCGTATTAACGTGGGACCTGATCGAGTCGCTCATCCGCGAAAAGATTTACTACGATTCGCAGACCGCGCTGGTAACGCTGGAAAATACCCACAACATGCACGGCGGCACGGTGTACCCGACGGCCGTGGCCGAAGATATTTGCGAGCACGCGCACGCGGCAGGCTTACGCGTTCATCTCGATGGCGCACGGATTTTCAACGCCGCGGTCGCGCTGGGAAAAAGCGTCGTGGAAATCACGCGCAAATTCGATTCCGTGATGTTCTGCCTCTCGAAAGGCCTGGGCGCCCCGGTCGGTTCGCTCTTGCTAGGCTCGCATGATTTCATCAAGCAAGCGCACATCCGCAGAAAATTGCTCGGAGGCGGAATGCGCCAGGTAGGCGTGCTGGCCGCGGCAGGCTTAATCGCGCTCGAAGAATCTCCCAAGCGCCTGCATCTCGATCACGAGAACGCCCAACGCCTGGCGAAAGGCCTCGCGGCAGTGCAGGGAATCGCCCTCGATCCAGCGCGCGTGGTCACAAACATCGTGATCTTCGATGTGCGCGGAACCACCCGCACCGCCGCGGAAATCTGCGAGCAGCTCAAAGCCAAAAAAGTTTTGTGCTCGGCCACAGAAAAATATTCCGTGCGCATGGTCACCCACTGCGACGTGGACCGCGCCGCAATTGATGCCGCCATGGCAGCCGTCGCACAGGTCGTCGCCGAAAAAGCGCCCGCGGCCGCCGCTCACTGATCCCCCGAGCGTCCCATCACTTCTTCAGTTATACTTCCGCGCGGATTGCCCTCCCGGCCGAAAAGCGGCGCCCACCGCCGGGCGGCAACCACCGGTACACACACAACGATTTGCATTCCGTGCGCCGCAAGAGGATGATGAATCTGTGAAAATGCCGACAAAAGCGCCCAGCCGATCCAGCACCCCCCACCCGGCGGTCCCCGCCGACACCCGCTGCGCCACAAGCCACCAAAATCGCCAATTTCTATTCAGTACAAATGAACCGCTTTCTCCAACTACAAACTTTCCAACTCCAAGAAAACACAGCACTTCACTTTTTCTATTCAGTACAAATGAACGGTCTCAGCTCCCCGCTAGCCGTACCAGAATTTTGCCGCTCTGGATCAAACTAGGACTCCCCGTTACCCTAATTCTAGGTGGACTGATGACTTCCCAAACGCAAAAAGCAGCCAGCGCCGCGCAACCGCAAGCCGCCGCGCCTCCTCCCACAGTCCAAGAAGCCCGGCAATTTACAGACGCCGCGGAAAAACGTCTGCTTGATCTCTGGATCAAAGCCAGCCGCGCGCAGTGGGTACAGGAAACTTTCATCACCGACGATACCGAAATCCTCGCCGCGCAGGCCGATCAGAACGTCAAGGCCGCAACATCGGAATTGGCCGCTCAGGCTCGCCGCTTCGAACCGCTCGACCTGCCGGCAGACGTCGAGCGCAAACTGAAGCTCATCAAACTTTCCGTGGACATCCCTTCGCCGCGCAATCCCAAAGAAAGCACGGAGCTTTCTCAGATCAACGCGTCGCTGCAAAGCGACTACGGCAAAGGAAAATGGTGCCCGGACGGCGCGCAAGCGAAATGTCTCTCGCTGAACGACCTGGAAAATATCATGGCCACCAGCCGAGATCCCATCGAACTTCAGCACGCCTGGATCGGCTGGCACGCCATTGCTCCTCCGATGCGCGAACGTTATTCCCGCATGGTAGAGCTGGCCAATGAAGGCGCGCGTGAAGTTGGTTTTAGCGACGTCGGCGCGATGTGGCGCTCGAATTACGATATGCCTCCCGGCGTGTTCAGCGCGGAAATGGATCGCCTGTGGGAGCAAGTGCGCCCGCTGTACGTTTCGCTGCACGCCTACGTGCGCACGCAACTGCTGAAAAAGTACGGGCCCGGAGTGCTCGGTCCAGACGGCGCGATTCCCGCGCATCTGCTCGGAAATATGTGGGCGCAGGATTGGGGAAATATTTATCCGCTGGTAGCGCCCGCAAATGCCGATCCCGGTTACGACCTCACGCAAATTCTGAAAGCCAAGCAGATTGACCCGCTTGGCATGGTCCATTACGGCGAGCGTTTTTTCATGTCACTCGGTTTCGCCGCGTTGCCGCAGACCTTCTGGCAGCGCTCTATGTTCGTGAAGCCGCAGGATCGCGACGTGGTCTGCCACGCCAGCGCCTGGGACATTGACTACGTGGACGATTTACGCATCAAGATGTGTATCGAGCAGAAAGGCGAGGATTTTTCCACCATCCACCACGAGCTCGGCCACAATTTTTATCAGCGCGCCTACGACACGCAGCCGCCGCTATTCCGCAACAGCGCCAACGACGGTTTCCACGAAGCGATCGGCGACACCATCGCTCTTTCCGTCACGCCTGAGTACCTGAAACAGATCGGCCTGCTGGAAAACGTCCCGCCGGAATCAGCCGACATCGGCATCTTGATGCACAAGGCCCTCGAAAAAGTTGCGTTCCTCCCCTTTGGGTTGCTCATTGACAAATGGCGCTGGGAAGTTTTCTCTGGGAAAATCACGCCCGCGGATTACAACAAAGCCTGGTGGGAGCTGCGCGAGAAATATCAAGGCGTCAAGCCTCCCGTCGCGCGCAGCGAACAGGATTTCGATCCCGGCGCGAAATATCACGTCGCGGCCAACGTCCCGTACGCGCGATATTTTCTCGCGGACATTCTGCAGTTCCAGTTTCATCGCGCCCTCTGCCGTCAAACCGGATACAAAGGTCCGTTGCATCGCTGCTCGATTTACAACAACAAAGAAGCCGGCGCGCGCCTGAACAAAATGCTCGAAATGGGGCAGAGCCGTCCGTGGCCCGAAGCGCTCGAAGTAATCACCGGCGAAAAGCAAATGGACGCGACCGCAATCCTCGATTATTTCGCGCCTCTGAAAAAATGGCTCGATGAACAAAACGCCAAAGATGGCGCGAAGCTCGATTGGTAGGGCGCTCATCACGTAATCGTGCGCCGGAGAACTCGATGAAGAGTGTGGCTCGATTCCTGCTAGTCGCCGTAATCGGCGTGCTCTGCGTGGGCTCGCAGCGCGCCGTGCAGGCGCAATCTCCAAATCCCGCAGGCGCGACCAAAAACGATTGGGCCTACTACGGCCACGACGCAGGTGGCACGCGCTATTCACCCCTCACGCAGATCAACCGCGAAAACGTGAAGAACCTGAAAGTCGCCTGGACATTTCACAGCGGCGATATTTCTGACGGTAGCGGCCGCCCCAAACGCAGCGGCCTGGAAACCACGCCCATCTTGGTGGATGGGATTCTGTATCTCACGTCGCCCTTCAACCGCGTCTTCGCCCTGAATCCTGAAACCGGAAAGCAACTGTGGGTTTACGATCCCATGATTGACGTAGCCGAAAGTTACGGCGACGGCCTGATCAATCGCGGCGTAGCCACATGGCTCGATCCAACGCGCGCGAAAGGGAAGCGCTGCCGACGCCGCATTTTCGAAGCCACGCTCGACGCGCGATTGATCGCACTGGATGCCGCGACGGGCGATCCCTGCATGGATTTCGGCAACCGCGGACAGATCAGCCTCCGCGACGTGGCGCGTTATATTCCCGGGGAATATCACATGACATCCCCGCCAGCGGTGATTGACGGCATGGTCGTTGTGGGCTCCGCGATTGACGACAATGCCCGCTTGGACATGCCCAGCGGAGTAGTCCGCGCTTTCGATGCACGCACCGGAGCGCTACGTTGGAAATGGGAGCCGCTGCCGCCGAACGACGCTGACTCCGCCAAGCCGAGCGCAACCCCAAACACCAACGCCACAAAAGTGTGGCGCACCGGCGCGGGCAATGCCTGGTCCGTGATGGTCGTGGATCCCGAGCGCGACCTGATCTTCGTGCCCACCGGCAGCGCCAGCCCCGATTATTACGGCGGCATGCGTGTCGGCGACGACAAATGGGCCAACTCGATCGTCGCATTGCATGCAAAGTCCGGCGAGCTCGCCTGGGGATTTCAACTCGTTCATCACGATCTGTGGGACTACGACACCGCTGCGCCGCCGCTGCTGGCCATGCTGCAGCACGATGGCAAAAGCGTGCCGGTAGTAATTCAAGGCAACAAGACCGGATTTCTCTACGTCCTGAATCGCGATACAGGCGTCCCAGTATTTCCCGTGGAAGAAAGACCCGTGCCGCAATCAGATGTTCCGGGCGAAGTCACATCGCCGACGCAGCCTTTCCCGCTCGCGCCTCCAGCTCTGGTCCCGCAAAAGCTTTCCGCCGATGACGCTTGGGGTATCACCGTGGAAGACCGCACCTACTGCCGCGACCGAATGAAGAACCTGCGCAACGATGGCCTCTTCACGCCGCCGAGTTTGCAAGGCTCGCTCTCGGTACCCGGAAACGTCGGTGGAATGAATTGGAGCGGCTACGCGTTCGATCCGCAGAACAGTTTGTTGCTGGTCAACACGAACAACGTGCCGTCGCAGATGGGCGTGATTGCCGCGGACAAATATTGGGACGCCGCCGACAACAACAAGGGAGACCTGGAATACACCCAGCAATACGGCGCGCCCTACGGAATGTTTCGCACCTTTCTTTTCGCGAAAGCGCATCATCTGCCGTGTGCGCCCCCGCCGTGGGGCACGCTCACGGCCGTCGACATGGCGAAAGGCACCATTCGCTGGCAAGTTCCGCTCGGCTCAATCGCACCCAAGGAGGCGATGGTTCCCGCGGGAGCGCCCAGCCTCGGAGGGCCAATCGTCACCGCAGGCGGCCTGGTCTTCATCGCAGGGACAGTAATTGACCCAGCGATTCGCGCGTTCGACGTCGAAACCGGAAAAGAAATCTGGAAGTTCGATCTTCCCACTTCCTGCGCCGCAACGCCCATGACGTACCAGCTGCGTCCAGGCGGCAAACAATTCCTGGTGATCGCCGCCGGAGGCCACGCCAAAGTGACGGAGGAAAAACAGACGGACGAGGTCGTTGCGTTTACCCTGCCGTAATTCCGGCACTCACGATTGTCCCGGGCGCGGATCCCTGTGATATAAATTGTAGGGCGGGTTGGATATTTATTCTTTTTATCGGCGAGGCCACGTGGAATTTGCGCTAACGGATGAACAGCAGCAGCTGCGGCGAACAGTACGCGAGTTCGCCGAGGGCGAAATCCTGCCCCATGTGATGGAATGGGACGAGGTGTCGAAGTTTCCCTCCGAATTAATTCCCAAGCTCGCTGAAATGGGTTTTCTCGGCGTGATTTTCCCCGAAAAATACGGAGGCGCGGGTATGGGCTACGCCGAATACGCCATCATCATCGAGGAATTGTCGCGCGTGGATGGCTCGGTGGGCATTATCGTCGCCGCGCACAATTCGCTTTGCACCAATCACATCTATAAATTCGGCAGCGAAGGGCAGAAGAAGAAATACGTCACGCCGCTCGCGCAAGGCAAAAAACTCGGCTGCTGGTCGCTTACCGAACCCGAAGCCGGCTCCGACGCCGGCGGCACGCGCACCACCGCCGTGAAGGAAGACGGCGGCTGGCTCATCAACGGCTCGAAAACTTTCACGACGAACGGGCATTACGCCGACGTCTGCGTAGGCATGGCCGTCACCGACCCCGCGAAGAAGAGCCACGGAATTTCCGCGTTCATCATCGAGAAGGGTACGAAGGGATTCAAGCCTGGCAAGAAAGAAAACAAGCTCGGCCTGCGCGCCAGCGACACCAGCGAAGTGGTTTTCAGCGACTGCCACGTGTCGGCGGAAAATCTGCTGGGCAAAGAGGGCGAAGGATTCGTCAACAGCCTGCAGATTCTCGACGGCGGCCGCATTTCGATTGCCTCACTCGGCCTGGGAATGGCGCAAGGCGCATACGAGGCGTCCGTGCGTTACGCCAAGCAGCGCAAACAATTCGGCAAGGCCATCGCCGAATTTCAAGCGATTCAGTTCAAGCTGGCGGACATGGCCACGCAAATCGAAGCCGCGCGCCTGCTCACCTATCAGGCCGCATGGCTCGCCGATCGCGCCATTGCTTCCGGGAATCACGACGCGCGCATTACGCAGGAATCCAGCATGGCCAAGCTCTACGCCGGCGAAGTGGCCGTGCGTGTCGCCAACGAAGCCGTGCAGATTCACGGCGGCTACGGATTCATCAAGGATTACCCGGCGGAAAAGTTTTATCGCGACGTGAAACTGTGTACGATTGGCGAGGGTACCAGCGAAATTCAAAGATTGGTGATCGCGCGGCAGATCTTGGGCAAAAAATAAGTCAGCAATTCGGCGCCGGCACTCAGCGGTTCCTGCCGTTCCAGTGATACCATTCCGAGGCTGCAGTTCACGTTGCTATGACTGTGTCCATCGAAAACTGGGCCGAGCAAGTGCGCGCAGGAGATGTGCGTGCGATTTCGCGCGCCGTCTCCGCAATCGAAAATCGCGAGCGCGACGCGGAAGAAATATTGCGGCAGCTTTTCCCGCACACCGGGCGCGCGTATCGAGTGGGCATCACGGGCGCGCCGGGCACCGGCAAGAGCACGCTTGTGGATCGCCTGGCCAGCCACTATCGCGGCGAAAAGAAAACCGTCGGCATCATCGCCGTGGATCCCTCGAGCCCGTTCACCGGCGGCTCGATTCTGGGCGACCGTATCCGGATGCAGGGTCACGCGACTGATGCCGGCGTCTTCATCCGCTCGATGGCCACACGGGGATTTCTCGGCGGCCTGTCGCAAGCAACGCGCGATACCACGCTGCTTCTGGACGCATCGGGAAAACAAATCATCCTGGTGGAAACAGTTGGAGTAGGCCAGGGGGAAATCGAAATCGTGCGCCTGGCCGATTGCACCATCGTGGTGCTGATGCCGGGAATGGGCGACGATGTACAAAGCCTGAAAGCCGGGCTGATGGAAATCGGCGACATTTTCGTGCTCAATAAATCCGATCGCGAAGGCGCGGACCGCTTCGAGCAGCAGCTGAAGGGAATTTTGCAGCTGGTCCCGGAACGCGACGGCTGGAAACCGCCCGTAGTGCGCACCATCGCCACTGAAAATAAAGGCGTGGCTGAGCTTGGCCGGCAGATCGAATTATTTCGCAAGCATTTCGAGCAAGCGCACGAACGCCAGGCGCGCGAAATCGCGCACTGGAAAGAATGGATTTTGCAATTGCTGGAAACGCGGCTGATGGAGCGCGTGGCTGGAAAATATCTCGGAGAAAAAGAGCTCGACGCCATCGCGGCGGCGGTGGCCGAAAGAAAAACGGACCCCTATGCCGCGGTAAACGAAATCCTGACGCGGGCCGGACTTGGAGAGACTCGTTGAAACTAGGGGAACTGGAATTTCACGTCTTGGTGGATGGGTACGTCTCGCTCGATGGTGGCGCAATGTTCGGCGTAATCCCCAAAACAATGTGGGAGAAGAAGATTCCTGCGGATGGACGCAACCGCATTCAGCTGGCCATGAATTGTCTGCTGGTGCACGCTGGCGGAAAAAGAATTCTGGTAGAGACCGGCATCGGCGCGAAAGTATCGGCGAAGTTTCGCGATATTTACGGCGTCGAAGGTCCTTTCTTGAACGATCGCCTCAAGGATCATGGACTGGATCCCAGTGAAATAGACATTGTTGTGAACACGCATCTTCATTTCGACCACTGCGGCGGAAACACGCGCGAGGTGAAGGATAAAATCGTCGCCGCCTATCCCAACGCGAAATATGTTGTGCAGCGCGGCGAATTCGAACACGCCAAGCATCCCACCGAGCGCGACCGCGCAAGTTATATCCACGAGAATTACGTTCCGCTCGAGGCGGGAGCGAAACTCGCGCTGCTGGAAGCCGATCGCGCCATCGCCCCCGGCGTGGAATTGATTCGTGTTCCGGGTCACACCGCGAACATGCAGTGCGTGAAGCTCACCGGCGGCGGAAAAACAGCATTCTTTCTCGCCGATCTGGTGCCCACCACTGCGCATTTGCCGCTGCCCTGGATCATGGGCTTCGATTTGTATCCGATCACGACGCTCGAAAATAAAAAGAAGTGGATCCCAGAACTCATGCACGAAGGTTGGATCGCGCTGTTCTGCCACGATACCAAGACGCAGGCGGCCTATATCCGCGAGCGCGGCGGACACTTGGAAGCCGAACCGGTAAAGGTGGATTGAAAATGGCAAAAGCTGCAAAGGGTACGAAAAGAGTCGCGGCGAAATCCCCAAACGAGCGCGGCGCTAAAAATGAAAAAGTGAAGCTCGCCATCATCGGCGGCAGCGGCCTGTATTCCATGCCAGGCCTCACCGATACGCGCGAAGTCCGCGTGAAGACTCCCTTCGGCGATCCCTCCGACGCAATCGTTGTCGGCACGCTGGAAGGGAAGCGCGTGGCATTTCTGGCGCGTCACGGCCGCGGCCATGTGTTATCGCCTAGCGAGATCAACTACCGCGCCAATATCTGCGCACTTAAAATGCTCGGTGTCGAACGGATCATCTCCGTCAGCGCCGTAGGCTCGCTGCGTGACGATTTGCCACCGCTGGATTTTCTGATCCCCGACCAATTTTTCGATCGTACCCGCGGACGCATCGCCACGTTCTTCGGCGGCGGTATCGTCGCGCATGTGGGCTTTGACAAGCCCACCTGCACGCATCTTTCAGCGCACATTAGCGAGGCCTGCGACCGCGCCGGAGTGAAAGCGCATCGCGCCGGCACCTATGTCTGCATGGAAGGCCCGCAATTTTCCACGCTGGCCGAATCGCAAACCTATCGCCAGTTGCGCTTCGACGTGATCGGCATGACTAACCTGACCGAAGCAAAACTCGCGCGCGAAGCGGAAATTTGCTACGCCACGATCGCCATGATCACGGATTACGATTGCTGGCACCCGCAGCACGACGCCGTGACGGTCACCGAGGTCATCGAGAATCTGAATCGCAATACCTCGAACGTGCAGCGCGTGCTGCACGAGGCCGTGGCAGAATTGCCGGAAGACCGCGCCTGCAAGTGCCGAGCGGCGCTCGCTCACGCCATACTGACCGATCGCAAAATGATTTCCGTCGCCGCCAAGAAACGCCTCGCGCCGATCATCGGCAAGTACATCTCTTAAATGCCGCGTCCGCAAAATTCACGTATCCAGGAGAATTCATGTCATTACTAGTCGT
>Ga0209655_10000741_pt1 | contig 12416 bp, 8 predicted proteins | sample BogFormECP03_OM2_FD_188236 | JGI IMG/M metagenome (GOLD analysis project Ga0209655, IMG submission 188236) | Bog forest soil microbial communities from Calvert Island, British Columbia, Canada - ECP03_OM2 (SPAdes) (version 2) | ecosystem: Environmental > Aquatic > Freshwater > Wetlands > Bog ...
CTCGACCATTTTGCATCGATGAAATCGAATAATTTTCAAACGCAGCGAACTCGAATTCACGGCGACTACCATCTGGGCCAGGTGCTGCGCGTGAAAACCGATTTCGAGATTCTGGATTTCGAGGGCGAGCCGGCAAGATCGCTGGAATACCGTCGCGCCAAGCAATCGCCGCTGAAAGATGTGGCGGGCATGTTGCGGTCGTTCAGCTACGCGGCGTACGCGAGTCTGATCAACTACACTGCGCGGCATCCGCAAGACGTTTCGCGCCTGGAGCCGTGGGCGCAGCTTTGGGAGCATTCGGCAGCCGCCGCGTTCCTGCGCGCCTATCGCGAAACAGCGCGAGGGGCCGCGTTTCTGCCGGCCAGCAACTCCGATTTCCAGGAACTATTGGAGATCTTTCTCTTGGACAAAGCGCTTTATGAAGTCTTATATGAATTAAACGCGCGCCCGGAATGGGTGCGCATCCCGCTGATGGGAATTATGTCGCTGCCCCTATAAATAAAATTGCGGCTCGAGGGCTGAACGGTGGAAGTGGAACCCATCCCGCAGCAAGCAGAGGAAAAGATAGCGCAAATCGAGAGCGCCGACTTGGTGATCGGCGTTGTTGCGGATCTCGATCTGAAGAGCCTCGTCGCTGTTTGCGATTCGCTGCATGCGCTTTCCGATTCTCCGCGCATCGCCCTCTTGCGAGACGATCATTCCGTTGATCCAGCCGCCGCACGCGCAGACGCTGCAAATTCTCCGGCTGCGGGAAACGCCGCGTCCCCTTACATCGTTCCGTGGCCGCTATCGCAGCCCGACGCCGCGGGCACGCCGATGCTCAGCATTCCGGCGGCGTATCAATCGGTTTTTGCGGCGTGCGAAAAGCTGGGAGCGCGCGCGTGTTGCTTGATCGCGTCGAAACTCGAAAGCGCATCGGCGGAATGGATCGGGCAACTGGCAGTGCCGCTGCTCGAAGAAGATGCGGATCTGGTGGTGCCCTACTACGCGCGGCACAAGTTCGAAGGATTGCTGAACAGCAGCATCATCGCGCCGCTGACGCGCTGCCTTTACGGAAAGCGAATCCACAATCCGTTGGGCCCGGACTTCGGAATTTCGCGGCGCCTGTTCGAGAAAATGGGCGGAGCGGAGCGCAGCGCGAACCGCACGCATCCGTTGGCCTCTCTGACGCCCACCGCGCTCTGCGAAAACTTGCAGGTATGCGAAGTGTACGTTGGCGCGCGCATGTACCCGCCGACGGACTGGACGAATATAAGTTCGATCGTTGCGCAAGTTTTGAGCCCCATCTTTTCGGAGATGGAACGAAACGCGGCGTGCTGGCAACGAATGCGCGCTTCCAGTTCCGTGCCCGCGATCGGCGATCCGATTTTTGTTTCGCAGGACGCCGGAACGGTGGACATCAGCCGAATGGTCGAATCGTTTCATCTGGGCAATAGCGACCTGCAGGAAATTTGGGGATTGGTGCTGCCGCCTTCGTCGCTGGTGGAACTCAGAAAGCTGGCGCGCTTGCCGCCCGAGCAGTTTCATATGCCGGACGATTTGTGGGTGCGTATCGTTTACGACTTTGCGCTGGCGCACCGGCTGCGGACCATCAATCGCGATCACTTGCTGAAATCCATGACGCCGCTGTATCTGGGTTGGGTTGCGTCGTACGCACGCGATTTGGAAACCGGCGGCGGATTGGCACTGGAGCAAAGACTTGAGCGCTTGTCGGCAGCTTACGAATCCGGCAAGGCTTATTTAGTTTCGCGATGGCGTTGGCCGGACCGGTTCAATCCTTAGTCTTGGCGTGATGAGTAACGGAGGTTTTCATGTGGCAACAAATTAAGCAGGCGTTGGCACAATCGACCGCGCGATTCCTCACCCGCTTCGCGGATCTGCTGCCGGGAACCGCGGCGCTGATTTTGGCGGTGCTGATCTCGATTGTCGCGGGATTTATTCTTGCGGCGATCGTGCGGCGGCTGCTTTCGAGCATGAAGTTCGATCAACGCTGGAGCCGATGGGGCTTTCCATCGTTCTCGGATTGGTCGCCATCGAGCAGTCCGACGCTGATGGTGTCGCGAGCGATCGCTCTGCTGGTGATCGTTGCCGGATTTCTGATCGGCTTGGCAGCCTTCGATGCCGAATGGACGTCGCTACTTGCCCGAAGCGTGTTTGCTTATATTCCCAATCTGGTGGGTGCGGCGTTGGTTCTGCTTTTTGGAACGATCGTGGCTCGTTTTATCGCGCGAGGTGTGTTGATCGGCGCCGTTAATTTGAATCTGCACTACGCGCGTTTGCTGAGCATCGGAGTGAAATGGCTGGTCATCGTGCTTTCCGTGGCGATGGCTCTGGAGCACTTGAGAATTGCGCCCGGCATCGTCGAGTTAGCGTTCGGAATACTTTTCGGTGGAATCGTATTCGCGCTGGCGCTTGCCGTAGGCTTGGGCTCAAAAGATTTGGTTACGAAATCGCTCGAGCGGGATGCTCACAAGGTTGCCAGCGAAAAGATCGAAGAGCCGTTTCGCCACGTGTAGGCCAACGGCGGCGGTGTAGAGCGAAGAGCCGTTCCGAGCCAAGTAAAATATCCGCGACGAGGTGATGGCATGGCAGCCCGGCGAAACGCACTGCACTCGAACGCAGAAATGCCGTACCGCCAACTCGGCAGGACCGGCGAGAAAGTCTCCTGCATCGGCCTGGGCGGTTATCACTTGGGATTACCGCGGGTGGAGGAAGCGGACGCCATCAGAATTTTCCACGCGGCGATGGATCGCGGCATCAATTTCTCCGACAACTCCTGGGATTACAACCAAGGAGAGAGCGAGCGCCGCGTTGGGAAAGCTCTAAAGGGCCGCCGAAACAAAGTTTTCGTAATGACGAAATTCGATGGCCGCACGCGAGAGTCGGCGCTCAAACAATTGGACGAATCCCTTGAGCGGCTGGGGATCGATCATGTGGATTTGTGGCAGTTTCACGAGAATATTCGACTGGAGGACCCGGATCGCTTTTTCGCCGAAGGTGGTGCTTGCGAAGCGATGCTCGAGGCGAAGAAATCCGGCAAGGTCCGCTACTTCGGCTTCACCGGCCATAAAGATCCGAGCGTGCATCTGCGAATGTTGGAGTTGGCCGGGAAGAATCATTTCAAGTTCGATACCGCGCAGATGCCCTTGAACGTGATGGACGCGCATTTTCGCAGTTTTGGAAAAGAGGTCTTGCCGGCGCTGGTGAAGCGCCGCATTGGCGTGCTGGGAATGAAGCCGATGGGAGACGGAAACGTGCTGAAGAGCAATAGAGTGAGCGCGCTCGAATGTTTGCACTACGCGCTGAGCCTGCCGACGTCCGTGGTGATTACCGGAATCGACAGCATGGCGATTCTCGATCAAGCATTCGAGGCCGCGAGAACTCTTTCGGCGGTGACTAAGCATGACCTCGCGGCAATTTTGAAAAAGACGAAGAAAGCTGCCGCGGAGGGCGAGTTCGAGCCATTCAAGACCACCGCACAATTCGATTCCACCGCAGCACATCCCGAGTGGCTCGGCTACGCCCCGCAGTCTTGATGTCCGCAGTTCCCATGCCAAGAGTGCTGGCCCACATGCTGCTTCACTAGCCGGTCTTTCTCAGTTTCTTGGGCTTGGACGAGCTTCCGGATTTCTTTTCGTTGGCCAGACTTTTCTTGAGGGCCGACATCAGATCGATGACCGGCGCGAGGCGTGGAGTTTTTTCCGGTTTCGGCGCGGATCTGCCTTTGCGCTTGCTTTCAATTAGTTCTTCGACTCGTTTTGAATATTCATCGTGAAATTCCGCCGGACGGAACGGTTTCAGAAGGGATGTTGCGAATTGTTCCGCGAGGTCAATCTCCTGTTTCTTCAAATTCTTTGTAGTCGATTTACCGTAGCCTTGGGTTTCATGGATTTCATTGGGATAATAAATTGTGTGCAGGATTAATCCGTTCTGATAGGAGCGGATGATTACCGTGCGTTCGCGCTTATGCATGGTGACTTTAGCGATTGCCGCGAGGCCCATGTCGTCCATCGCTTTGAGAAGCAGCGCGTAGGCGCGCGCTCCCGCCTCTTCTGGCACTGAGAAATAGGAAGTCTCGAAATAAACGGGATCGACTTCCGCGAGCTTCACGAATTGGAGAATCTCCATGGCCGTCGAAGAGCGCGGTTGCAACTCCTTCAGCTCAGCGGGCTCGACGAGAACGTACTTGTCTTTCTCAACTTCGTAGCCCAGTGCGATCTCGTCGCGCGGGACTACTTCTTCGTCGTAGGGACAGTAGAGCTGCTGATGTACTCGATGGCCACACTTTCGATGGATTTCGTGGAAGGCGATATGAGAATAACGTGCGGCAGGATACAGCCGGATCGGCACGGAGATTAGACCGAAAGAAATGTAGCCCTTCCAAGCGCTAGTTGGCATATAGCCCCCTCCTTCATGCTTTTATTTTCTTCGAAAACATTTGGCCGCGCGACTTGTGGCTAAATCCTAGCGGCCGGTCGCGGCGGTGATTTCACGCAGCCGCCGCAGCGCGCGGCCGTCGAAAGCATCGTCGGTAATCCGCCACGCCCAATTGCCTCGCGAGCGGCCCGGCACATTCATGCGGGCGCTGCTGCCGAGGCCGAAGACATCTTGCAGCGGAATCAGAGCGAAGCGTGCGACCGACGAAAGCACCGCGTTGATGAAGCGCCAATGGATCTCTTTTTCGGCGCCGCCGAGTTGCAGATAGGCGCGGGCGCACTCGCGTTCGGCGTTTCCGCTCCGTCCGTTTTCTCGCAGGCTCTTCCACCAACCGCAAACTGTGTCGTTATCGTGGGTGCCGGTAAATGCCGCGGAATTGACTCGGTAATTGTGGGGGCAGTGCGCCGAATCTTTTTCTCCGAAAGCAAATTGCAGTACGGTCATTCCCGGAAGAGAGAATTCATTGCGCACCGCTTCCACTTCTTCCGTGATGACGCCCAAGTTTTCCGCGATGAAAGGCAAACTGCCGAGCGCGCGCCGGACGCTGGCAAACATGCGCTCGCCGGGCGCTTTCACCCATCGGCCATTTTGGGCAGTTCGCGCGCGCGCCGGAACTTGCCAGAAGCCGATGAAGCCCCGGAAGTGATCCAGCCGGGCCATGTCGAAGAGTTCGAGCGCGGCGCGAAAGCGGTCGATCCAAAGGCTGAAGCCGCTGCGCTCGATTGCGGGCCAGCGATAGACGGGATTGCCCCAGAGTTGGCCGGTGGGGCTGAAATAGTCTGGCGGGACGCCGCCGACGTTTCGCGGTTCGCCGTGGGAATCGAGATCGAAAAATTCCGGATGCGCCCAAACGTCGGCACTATCGCGCTCGACATAGAAAGGAATATCGCCGAGGACTGCGATGTGATTTTTGGCGCATGCTTTTTTCAGCAGCGTCCACTGACGGAAGAATTCAAACTGCACGAATTTCTGAAAACGGATTTCGGAGTCGGCCGGCTTCGTGTTCGGGTCAAAATGCGTCCATCGCCGATCGTGGTTGGCCGACTTCAAAGCCATGAAGCGCGCAAAGGGATCGAGCCAGGCGGAGCTGCGGCGCTCGAAGGCGCGAGATTCGCGCGTGGGAGAGAATCCGGCGAAAGCGCGGCGCAGCAGGCGATGCTTTTCACGCGTGACTCTTTCGAAGTCCACACGCGAGTTTGGAAATCGCGGTGAATTGCGAAGATCCCCGGTGGAAAGATAACCATTTTCCGCCAGCAATTCCGGGCTGACCAGCAGAGGATTGCCGGCGAAAGAAGAAAGGCTCTGATAGGGCGAACCGCTCATGCGCGTAGGCCCGAGCGGAAGGACTTGCCAAATCTTCTGTCCGCCGGCGACGAGTTGTTCGACGAAACGGTGAGCGGATGGGCCGAAATCTCCGATTCCAAAGCGGCTGGGAAGCGAGGTGGGGTGCAGAAGAATGCCGCTCGATCGTTGCAAGTTCATGAGCCGAGTCTCATCATGCTCCGCCCTGCGCTTTGCGTTCGTCGTGAAGTTCGGCGTCTTTTTGTTTGATGTAGGAACGCAGAATTTCGGCCACGCTCCATGCCTGCGCCACACAGCCGCGCTGGTTATAGGGCGGCTCCGCGTCGAAGATTTCGCCGATGGAACCGATGGCGCCATCCTGAAGATGGCTATCGAACGCCGAGAGAAATCCGGCTACCGATTGCGAATCGCGCGGATGCACTTTGAGCCACGCATCGATGAACGGGCCGAGCAGCCAGGGCCAGACAGTGCCTTGATGATAGGCCGCGTCGCGGGAGCGCAGGTCGCCGTCATAGCGCGGCTTGTAATCTTTTTCGCTGGGCGCGAGCGAGCGCAGACCGAGCGGCGTCAAAAGATTCGCTTTCACCGCCTCCATGACGCTTGGCCACTTTTCCTGGTCGAGGATGGGATTGTCGAGCGAAATTGCGAAAATCTGATTGGGCCGCAGCGAGTGGTCGTCGCCGTTTTCACCATCGACCACGTCGTACAAATAATTTCCTTCGGCGTACCAGAAGCGTTTGTGGAATGAGTCGCGGGCTTGCTTGGCATGTTGAGCGAGAGCATCCGCTGCGCCGGCTCGATCGCATTCGCGAAGCCATTTTTGCAGCAGGCATAGCGCGTTGTACCAGAGCGCATTGATCTCGACGGCTTTTCCGCGGCGCGGCGTGACTACCCAGTCGCCGACCTTCGCGTCCATCCACGTCAGTTGATATCCCGGAGCTCCTTCTTTCAGCAATCCGTCAGCGGGGTCCACGGCAATTCCAAATTCCGTGCCCTTCAAATGGCACTGAATGATTTGCTCGAGAGTGGGAAGAATTTGCGGCAGCAGCGTTTCATCGTTGGTGGCACAGAGGTAGCGTTCGATGGCGTGAAAAAACCACAGCGTGGCATCGGCGGTGTGGTAAACGCCGCTATTTTCACCTTCCGGAAACATATTGGGAATCAGGCCGTTGCGCACGTATTGCGAAAATGTGTGGAGAATGTAGCCGGCTTCAACGTGGCGGCCGGTGACGAGCGTCAATCCCTCGAGGCTGATCATCGTGTCGCGGCCCCAATCCGTGAACCATGGATAGCCGGCGATCACCGTGCGAACTTCATCGCCGGCGGCCCAGGCGCGCAGGCGATCGTCAAGGCGCCCGACGGGGTCGATGATGAATTGATCTGCGGCGAGAACTAATTCCGCGGCGATGCCTGTGCGAGCTTGCGGATGCGCGCGCGCGAGCAGCGCTTTTCGGCGGCGTTGTTCGGCGTTTTGTGCGTAGGCCGGATCGATGGCGCGGATTCTGTCCCACGGTTCCGTGGAGGCCACGAGAGTCACTGAATTCTCCGCGGTCAGTGAAACGGAAAAGAAACCCGGGCTCCATAGGTCGCCGCGCGCTGCGTATCCGCGGCTTTCTTCGATGCGATAGATCACTTCCTGGAATCTGGTGCGATCCATGGTCAAAGAAATATTCTGCCCGAATAGCAGCAGGCGCAGTGACGGGCTCTGGCTTCCGGCGGAAATTTCGAATGCGTCTTCAACGACCGTAAGCGAATACGTGCCCGATAGCGGCGTGCTCACCGGCGCTTCATGCGGACGGAAATTCACGGAAGGCCGCAGCATGAGCCGGAGTTTGCCGGCGCCGCTGGTGCGGTATTGGATGTGAACGGTGTTCTGGCGGTGGACCATTACAACTTTCTTTTCGAGTTCAATGCCTTTGATCGAGTAGCTCCAGACCGGCACGCCGTTCTCGAGCCGAAATTCTTTCAGGTACGCGGCGCCGTGCGCGCGGAGTGGAGCGCCGACGCGCTCTTCGCCTCCGAGCTGCACCGAAGTGCCATCTTCCAATTGAATTGTCTCGACCAGCTCGTTGAGCATCATCATGCGGCCCTGGTGAACGGCTAGCGCGGCGACCAAATAGCCGTGAAAGCCGCGCGTGATCACGCCGGCCAACGTGCCCGACGCGTAACCACCGAGACCATTCGTGACCAGCCATTCCTGCTCCAGCAGCTCTTCGGGCGACGCTTCGGCAGACCCTTTCCAACGGAATTGGCGAATGATCGGATTCATGACGGCCGCACTTTTTGCGAAAGAGGCATGGGTTCGAGCACCACGGCGGCGTGAGCGGGAATCGTCCAGTTCAGATCGGAATCGAGCGGCGCGGTGCCATCGCCACCGTAGCGCGGATCTTCGCTTGACCAAAGAATTTCCCACGCCGAATTTTCCGGCGGAGCGAGAAGCGGCTCGGGAGCGGGATTCAGATACAAGTATCTTCCGAGATTGACGAGCACGAGGCGGTCGTCGGCCGGTTCATCGCCGAAAAACCGCAGCACAAAAGTTTCATGCGCGAGCACCGCGCCGTCGAATCGCCGGTCCTGGCGCGCGAAGACGGTTTGCTCGCGCCGCAGCCTCAATAGGTCCGTGTGCAGTTGCACGGTTCCGGCATGACGCTCGCGTTCCGCATGATCGAGCTTGCACCGGTCAAATGTCTTTCGATCGCAGGGATCCGCATAAGCCAGTTGGCCGGTGGCCAGGCTGCGCCATTGCGATAAAAATTCCACGCGGCCCTTGCGCACCGCATCCGCCAGCTCCTTATTTTGGTCCGCGAAGAAAAGAAATGGCGCAGACGCGGCGAATTCCTGCCCTTGAAACAGCATCGGCGTCCCCGGTATCAAAAGCAGCAGCGCAGTCAAAGCGCGCAATCGGCCCGGCGTGGTTAGCGCGTGCAAGCGCAGACCCCGGCCCGAATTCGCGACTTGATCGTGATCTTGAAGAAAATTCACCATTGCCGAAGGCTTCAGATGAAGCGCCGGCGATCCGCGGCGTTGCTTTTGCCACGCGTACCATTGTCCCTGATAGAGAAAACCGTATTTCGCTGCCGAGATGAGTTCCTGCGGAGCGCCCAAGTAGTCGGTGTAATACGCCTCCCGGCGGCCGGTGGCGGCAACGGATGCCGAGTGATGAAAATCGTCGTTCCAGATTGCGTCGAGACCATAGCCACCCTTATCGGCCGGCTGCACAAGTTTTGTGAGTTGGCTCTCATTTTCGGCAACGAGGATGATTTGCCGGTCGCCCGCGGCCTTCCGGCAATTGCTCGCCACTTGCGCGATAATGTGATCCTTCGATTCATCATAAATATTCTGCGTGGCGTCCAGGCGCAGGCCATCGAAACGATACTCGGTAATCCAATAGGCGGCATTCGCGGCAAAGAACTCGCGCACCGGCGCGGAGCCCTCGCCGTAGAAATGAATTGCGCTGCCCCAATCTGTAGAATGTTTTTTTGAAAAGTAGTTCTCGGAAAACTCCGGCAGGAAATTCCCAACCGGACCGAGATGGTTGTAAACGACATCGAGAATTACGGCGACGCCAATCTCGTGCGCGCGATCGATAAACGCGCGCAGATCATCCGGCGCGCCATAAAGACGGGTGGGCGCAAAGAGATCGACTCCGTCGTAGCCCCAGCCAAATTCTCCGGGAAAATCGGCCAGCGGCATTAATTCAATGACAGTAATTCCAAGATCGGCGAGCTCCTTCAAATGCTCCACGGCGGCCCGGTATGTGCCCTCTCGCGTGAACGTCCCAACGTGCATTTCATAGATGACTTGACCTTCGATGCGAATACCGCGCCAGCCGCGATCACTCCATCGAAATTTTCCGGGATCGACTACTTGCGAGAATTTCAGCGGCCCATCAGGCTGAAAACGAGATGCCGGATCGGCGAAGGGGCCCTTGCCATCCACCAGGTACGCGTACCGAGCGCCATCGCCAACGCCCGCCGCGAAGCCGCCGAAATAGCCATCATCGCTCTTCACCAAATCAAGCGCAGCATCGCGGCCTGAGATCACCGCGCTGATGGCCAATCGCTCCGGCGCCCAGACGCGAAAGTGCGTCCCTGCGGAGTCTGGTTCCGCGCCACACGGATACCACCACGGAAAGTTCGACACGGTCATTCTTATGCTGCTTAATCGTCCGGTCTGCCGTTAGATATCGGATTACGTTTGTTCCACAAGCGCCGGCTCGACGGGCGCCGAAGCGCTTTCTACACCGCGATCCAAACGTTGCAATACAAACGCCAGAAAACTGCGAGACGCCGCGGTGACGGATTCTCCCGGTCGAAAAAATCTGTCGCCCGCGCCGGCCTCGCTGCTCTGAGGCTGATTTGAATCGAGCAGCACTTGCCATCTCTTCGCGTTGGCGGAAGAAGGCAGCACGAATGGCGTGTCGCCCTGTCCAGCATTCATCACCAAGAAAATCGTCGCGTCCCAATTGGCATTCTCCGGGGCCGCCGGCCGCGAACGCCCGTCGATCATCATGCCGAAGCAGCGATTCTCTGTGTTGTTCCAATCCTCTTGCGTCATCTCGCGTCCACTCGGGACAATCCACGTGACATCGCGAACGCCAACAGCTTTGTTGAGTTCGCCGGTCAAAAATCTCGTTTTTCGCAGGACCGGATACTTCTGGCGCAGGGCCGCCAGCCGCCGCACAAAATCGATCAGCGCTTCGTTGCGCTCCGCCAGGCTCCAGTCCACCCAGCTCATTTCATTATCCTGGCTGTAGGCATTGTTGTTGCCGTGCTGCGTGCGAGCAAATTCATCCCCGGCCAGCAGCATCGGCGTTCCTTGCGCGAGGAAGAGCGTCGCGAGCACATTGCGCATCTGGCGGAGCCGCAGTTCCTGAATGCCGGGATCATCCGTGGGACCTTCCACGCCGTAATTAAATGAGTGGTTGTCGGAAGTGCCGTCCTTATTATCTTCCCCGTTCGCGTCGTTGTGCTTGCCGTTGTAAGAAACCAAATCGGCGAGCGTAAAGCCGTCGTGCGCGGTTACAAGATTGATGGATGCCCACGGTTTCCGCCCGCGCTTATCAAAAATGTCTCCGGAAGCGCACAACCGTGGGGCCAGCGCCGAGGGAAGCACGCCGCCTTTCCAGAATTCGCGCACCGTATCGCGAAATTTATCGTTCCACTCCGCCCAACCCGGCGGAAATTCCCCCACTTGATATCCGCTCGGCCCGAGATCCCACGGCTCAGCGATCAGCTTGACGCTTCCGAGGACCGGATCCTGGCTGCAGGCTTTCAGGAAGCCACTTTGCGTGTCGAAGCCGTTTGGTTCGCGCGCCAAAATTGTGCCGAGATCGAATCGAAATCCATCCACCTGCGTTTGTTCCACCCAATAGCGCAGGCTGTCGGTGACCATCTGGATCACGCGAGGATGCGAGAGGTTCAGCGTGTTACCCGTGCCGGTATCATTGATATAGTGGCGCCGCGAATCGGGGACGAGACGGTAGTAGCTGGCGTTGTCGATTCCTTTGAATGAGAGCGTTGGCCCGAGCTCGTTGCCTTCCGCGGTGTGGTTGTAAACCACGTCCAAAATCACTTCGATTCCCGCATCGTGATAACGCGCCGTCATCTCCTTGAACTCGTGCAGCGCACGATTGGGTTCGGCCGCGTAACGCGGATCGGGAGCGAAAAAGCCAAGCGTGTTGTATCCCCAATAATTTGTGAGATTCTTTTCGAGCAAGTGCCGGTCGTTCACAAAAGCGTACACCGGCATGAGCTCGATCGAAGTGATGCCAAGCGATTTGATATGCGCGATCACTTCGCGGCTCGCCAATCCCGAAAATGTGCCGCGGCGTTTTCGAGGTACGCTGCGAAGCGAGTGCGTGTAGCCGCGCACGTGCAGTTCGTACAGCACAGTGCGATCCCAGGGAACCGGGTGGCGCCGCGTATCCACACGCCAGCGGAAGCTGGTATCGACTACCAGGCATTTGGGAACAAAGGGGGCGCTGTCGCGCTCATCAAAAGATAGATCGCCATTCTTCGCTCCGATGGTGTAGCCGAAGCATGCGTCATCCCATTTCAATTGGCCTAGGTAAGAACGCGCGTACGGGTCGAGCAAAAGTTTATTGGGATTGAAGCGATGGCCTTCATCTGGAGCGTAAGGACCGTGCACGCGATAGCCATAGACCGTGCCGGGCCCCACGCCGGGAAGATACCCGTGCCAAATTTCGTCGGTGAATTCCGGCAGCTCGACGCGCTTGAGCTCGTGTTCGCCCGCTGGATCGAATAGGCAAAGCTCCACGCTCGTGGCATTCGCCGAAAAAATGGCGAAGTTCGTGCCCGCGCCGTCCCATGTCGCTCCGCGCGGATGCGGGCTGCCCGCCTGTGCGACTGCTGCGGTTAGATCACTGGTGGTCATCGCTTCCATCACGCTGTTCGCTAGTTCCATGCGGTCCTTCCGGGAAGCGAAGGAGTTTGCCACGACAGGGCTGCACTGCCGAATACCAAGAAGACCTTAGAAGATCGGTTTTTCGGTGGCCTAAGAAAATTCGCGCCCGCGTTCCACCGTTAGACTCTGCGAGCAATGTCCCCGCCCGGCACCTCGAGCGAGTCGCTCACGATCACTTCGGCGGCGCGAAGGCGCTTGACGGTCAATTCGTCAATCTCGAGTGATTTTAATTTTACTTTATCGACGGTTAG
>Ga0209655_10000742_pt1 | contig 12409 bp, 11 predicted proteins | sample BogFormECP03_OM2_FD_188236 | JGI IMG/M metagenome (GOLD analysis project Ga0209655, IMG submission 188236) | Bog forest soil microbial communities from Calvert Island, British Columbia, Canada - ECP03_OM2 (SPAdes) (version 2) | ecosystem: Environmental > Aquatic > Freshwater > Wetlands > Bog ...
CGCGTAGTCGCACGGGTGTGCTCAACGAGGAAAAACCAAAGACCCTATCAGGTAAAAACAAAATCAAAACACGCTTGACACGGCCGGCGTCGTTAGAGAGGACCCACTACCAACCTCCGCGCGCAGTTGACGCCCCCGCCTTTCCCGACTAAATTAGATAAGTAGAGTCGTGGCTGTCCCGATCCTCGGGCACGTGCCACGGTTCTTTTTTTGCCTCTCCTCGGCTGGGAGGTCGTCCAATTGGTAGGACTCCAGACTCTGACTCTGGCTATCCTGGTTCGAGTCCAGGCCTCCCAGCCAAATTACTCGCTAATTGAAAACTGCCCATTGTCGTAACCGCGCCACGCCTACGCCACCTCGGCGAAGGTAGAACTCCCCTGGGTAGGGTTGAGTTTGGGCCCCGCTCCCGTCTTGTATATAATATCCATTGGCCTCGCGACCACTCCCCTCCTTTTGGGCTTGCTCGCTGACCAATCTATGCATATTGTATGCGGCGCTGTCGCCTTTCATCCAGGGCTCATTACTTAATGCGGCAACCAAGCTCCTGCCCCGCGCGCATCGGTGCCATTCCTCTTTAAGGAGACGCGCACCAACCCATGTCGGAAAGATTAGCGCGAGTGCGGGTCGTCGACTCTCATACCGGCGGCGAACCCACCAGGATCATCGTCCAAGGCGGCCCAAAACTTTCTTCTACCACCATGAGCGGCAAACTCGAAGAATTCCGGCGCGGCCACGATTATCTGCGCCATGCGCTGGTCAACGAGCCCCGCGGCTCCGCAGTGGTAGTTGGCGCGCTTCTCTGCGAGCCAACCAACCCCAGAAGCACCGCGGGAGTAATCTATTTCAACAATGTCGGCTATCTCGGCATGTGCGTCCACGGGACCATTGGCCTGATGGTCACGCTTTCTCACCTCGGTAGAATTGGCTTGGGCGAACATAAAGTAGACACGCCGGTTGGAACCGTCACCGCGACGCTTCACGAACAAGGCCAAGTCACCGTCGCCAATGTGCCAAGCCGCCGGACAGCCACACGCGTAGCGATTCACGTTCCCGGCCATGGCACCGTTCGCGGCGACATCGCCTGGGGCGGCAACTGGTTTTTCCTCGTCAACCAGCACTCCTTCGAGCTCCGCATGCAAAACATCGAAGAGCTGACGCAGTTTACGTGGGCCATCCGCAAGGCGCTCGAAACAAACGGCATCAAAGGCCCTGACGGAGAAGAGATCGATCACATCGAGCTCTTCAGCCCATCTTCCACTCCAGGCGTCGACAGCAAGAATTTCGTCCTCTGCCCGGGAAAAGAATACGACCGCTCGCCTTGCGGCACGGGCACGAGCGCCAAGCTCGCCTGCCTCTATGAAGATGGAAAACTCAAACCCAGCGGCGTCTGGCGGCAGGAAAGCATTGTCGGCAGCGTATTCGAAGGGCGCGTGTGCGTTAGGGACGGGCAAATCATTCCCATCATCAAAGGCTCCGCGCACATCACCGCTGAAGCCGATTTCCTTTTTGATGCGAGCGATCCTTTCCGCTATGGCATACCAGAATGACCGTCTCGGTGGATGTCTTGATCGTGGGTGCCGGAATTGTCGGCGCAGCCTGCGCATGGGAACTGGCGAAAGCGCGGCTGCGCGTCGCGATCGTGGACCAGAGCTTCCCCGCGGCGGGTGCCACCGGCGCCGCGATGGGGCACATCGTGGTGATGGACGATTCCCAAGCCCAGTTTGCGCTGACTCGCTATTCGCAAACTCTTTGGGAGGAGCTTCTCGAGGATTTGCCGGCGAGCATTGAGTTTGACCTCTGTGGCACGATTTGGGTTGCGGCGGATGAGGAAGAACTCGCCGAAGTCCGCCGAAAAGCCGCGTACTATCGCGAACGCGGGGTGCGCACCGAGATTCTGGACTCCCGCGCGTTGCAGGAAGCAGAGCCCAGCCTGAGAGCCCCGCTTGCGGGCGGCCTTTTGGTTCCGGGCGATTCGGTAGTCTATCCGCCTGCGGCTGCTGCCTATTTTTTAGAAAGAGCCGCGGCGTTGGGAGCGACTCTCCACGCCGGAAAAAGTGTCACAAAACTCGGCGAAGGTAGCGCATGCCTCGAGGATGGAACGATTTTCCATGCGGGAAAACTTATCAACGCCTGCGGACAACTGGCCCCAAAGCTCACTCCGGGCATCCCCGTCAAGCCGCGCAAGGGCCATCTGGTGATCACCGATCGCTATCCCGGCATGGTCCGTCATCAATTGGTCGAAATGGGCTACCTGAAATCAGCCCACTCCGTAACAAGCGATTCGGTGGCGTTCAATGTTCAGCCTCGCAAGACCGCCCAGCTGCTGATCGGCTCTTCCCGGCAATATGACGTTGCTCACGACAAGGTGGAACCGGAGATACTTTCGCGCATGTTAAAGCGCGCGTTTGAATACGTGCCGAAATTAAGCACTCTCTCCGGCATCCGCGTGTGGACCGGATTTCGCCCCGCGACGCCTGACAAACTGCCGCTCATTGGCCCGTGGCTCGAGGATCCAACGCTCTACCTCGCGACGGGGCACGAAGGGCTGGGCATCACCACTTCGCTTGCCACCGCAAGACTCATCAGCGCGCAAATTTTAGATACCGTTCCGGCTATCTCGATGGATCCATATTTGCCTTCAAGAAATATGGCTGCGGAGATTCATGCCTGAGAGCGTGACAGTCTTTGTGAATGACCGCGCCGTGACCGTGCCCGTAGGAGCGACGGTTGCAGTAGCCGTCATGATCTCCGAAGGTGTGTGTCGCACATCTGTTTCCGGTGAACCGCGCGCCCCGCTCTGCGGCATGGGCACCTGTTTCGAATGCCGCGTGGAAATCAATGAGGTGAGTCATCTCCGAAGTTGCCAGATCTTGTGCGAGCCGCAAATGAAAATCAGGGTCCGTGGATAACACTGTGCATCTGCGTTTCGAGATCGTGGTCATCGGCGGCGGCCCAGCAGGAATCGCCGCCGCAGTCGCCGCGTCGCAATCCGGCAATAGCGTCGCGCTTATCGATGACAACCCGCGGCTCGGCGGGCAGATTTGGCGAGGCGGTGCAAGCCCCTCGCAGCCCAGCGTTGCAACTCATTGGTTCAATCAACTGGAAAATACAAAAGTGCGCCACATCGGCGGCGCTCGCGTCATCCACGCGGATGGCGGCTTTTTGGAAGCAGAGACCGGCCGAGAAATCTTCGCCATCCGCCACAACAAACTCATCCTCGCGACAGGCGCTCGCGAACTGTTTCTCCCGTTTCCCGGATGGACGCTCCCGAATGTTATGGGTGCAGGCGGTCTGCAAGCGCTCGTGAAGTCTGGTTTGCCAATCAAAGGGAAACGGGTGGTGGTCGCAGGCACCGGGCCATTGCTGCTGGCGGTTGCTGCGTACCTCATCGATCGCGGCGCGAAAGTCGTCTGTATTTGCGAGCAAGCGTCTTCTTCCAGTCTCGCCGCATTCGCTTTTCAAGTGCTCATGTTTCCCGGCAAAATTGTGGATGCGGTTTCACTCCTCTACAAGTGCCGCGCTCTAAAGCATTTGACGAACTGTTGGGTGGTTGCTGCCATCGGAAAAAATTCTCTCGAATCCGTGACAATTTCTGAGAATGGGCGCACTCGCGAAATTCCCTGCGATTACTTCGCGTACGGCTATCATCTGGTCCCGAACACAGAGTTGGCGCAAATGCTGGGATGCCAGTTGCGGGAAGGATTCGTGCAAACGGACGAATTTCAACGGACCTCGCAACCAGGAATCTATTGCGCCGGCGAACCAACAGGCATCGGTGGAATGGAACTTTCCGTAATCGAAGGCAGTATCGCAGGCCACGCCGCCGCAAATTCCGGCGACGTAGCCCAAAAGCTTTTCCCAGCAAGAGCACGCTACCGCAAACTAGCCGAAGCGATGAAAAAAGCATTTCGCCTGCGCCCGGAGTTGGCCACTCTGGCAAAACCAGATACGCTCCTCTGCCGCTGCGAAGACATTCCGTTCGAGCGAGTCCGAACCTGCGAGTCCTGGAAAGCGGCCAAGCTGCACTCGCGCTGCGGAATGGGCCCGTGCCAGGGACGCATCTGCGGCGCCGCGGCTCATTTTCTATTCGGCTGGAACATCGAATCCACGCGCCCGCCGGTTTTTCCCGCGCGTTGCGCAAGCCTCGCGGCCATCTCATCATCCGTTGAAGTACAGCCATCCCATGGAGGTTCCCAATGAAGTGGAAGGGCGTTATTCCCGCAATCACGACATGCTTCAGGTCCGGCTCGCAAATCGATCACGGTTTTACGGCGCATCATTGCCAATGGCTGATCGAAAATGGCTGCACCGGCGTGGTCGCACTCGGTTCACTCGGAGAAGGCGCAACGCTCACGTTCGAAGAAAAAGTGGCGATCCTCAACACGTGCGTGAAAGCCTTGAAAGGGAAAGCCTCGGTCGCCGCGGCGATTTCTTCCCTCACAACAGCAGAGTCGGTCAGCCTCGCCAAAGCCGCGCACGCCGCAGGTTGCGATGGCTTGATGGTTCTGCCGCCCTACGTCTATCGCGGCGATTGGCGCGAAATGAAAGCTCACGTTGCCGCCGTCTTCGTAGCCACGCCGCTTTCCTGCATGCTTTACAACAATCCCATCGCCTACGGAACGGATTTTCTCCCCGAACATATTCAAGAGCTGGCCGCCGAGTACTCCAATTTTCATTCGGTGAAAGAATCCAGCGCGGATGTGCGCCGCGTCTCCGCCATCCGAGCGCTCATCGGTGATCGCCTCGCCATTCTCGTCGGCGTCGACGACGCCATCCTCGAAGCCATCGCTGTGGGAGCCGCAGGCTGGATCGCAGGTCTGGCGAACGCGTTCCCGCGCGAATCAGTAGACCTGTTCAATTGCGGCGTCCAAGGAAGAGCCTCCGAGGCTTTCGAGCTATATCGCTGGTTTCTCCCGCTGTTACGCCTCGACACCGTTCCCAAATTCGTCCAGCTCATCAAACTCGTCCAGGAAGAACTCGGCGTCGGAAATGCGGATGTCCGCCCGCCAAAACTGCGGCTGGTGGGCAAAGAATTGGAGCAGACCAAACATCTGATTGCGCAAGCCGTTCGCACGCGCCCAAAAAACGCGAGCACGGAAATGCGGCAAGCCGTGGACGGCCAGCTGACGCGCGGGCAGTTGTAAAGAGCAGATTAATTTTATAGCCTTAAGTACCGTTTAGAATATAGTTCCCAAGGCTCAGCAAGTTATTTCCTGGGCCCAGCCCGGCTAAAGCGGTAAAGCGCCACGCTTTTGCCCGGCACGAAAGTTCGCGTGCTTTTTCTGGAAACTTCGGGGCGCGGAAATGCGCTTCCTGTTCGATGGAGACTATGAACCCGCTGGCCGAAATGACAAAAACCCTAGCCCCAAGAAAATCCACCCCCATCCCCCGTCAGTCTCTCGCCGCCGCTGTGCTCGAGCGCCTGAGAGAAAAAATTCTCAGCGGCGAACTGCGTGAAGGCGAACAGTTACGCCAGGATGCCATTGCCGAAGAGTTTCAGATCAGCCGGATTCCCGTCCGCGAAGCTCTCAGTCATCTGGCAGCGGAGGGCTTGATCAACATCGTGGCGAATCGCGGCGCGGTCGTCTCCGCGCTTTCCCCAGACGAAATTATGCAGATGTTTGAAACGCGCGCCGTTCTGGAGTGCTACATGCTCCGTTGCGCGATTCCCAACATGCAGGAAGAGCATTTCGAGACCGCCGAGAACATCCTGAAACAATTTGAGCAGTCGCTCGAAAAAGACTCCGAAGTGAAATCCTGGGGAACGTGGAACTGGATTTTCCACTCGACCCTCTACGCGCCGGCCAATCGCGACTTCATGCTCTCCTACCTCAAGACCCTGAATATCAATTGCGACCGCTACACTCGCCTTCACCTGGTTTTCACCCACGATGCGCATCGCGCCGGCCAGTCTCATCGCGAGTTGCTGGATGTCTGCAAAACCAGAGACCCGGAAAAGGCCTCCGCCGCGCTCTGGAAGCACATTACGGAAGCCGGCGCCTACTTGAAGGAATTTATCCAGCGCCACCGCGAACAGCATCCCTGAACCGGTTCCGCCCTCGCTCTACGCGTCCCTTCTGCGGTCCAAATCTTATTGGCACACGGCGTCAATGTGCACGATGGCCCACGTGTCGCCAATCTTTCGCCAGACGGTGAAGATTACGAATACGTCCCCGTCGCCCGTACGTTCTGGAAAGACAGCCCAATATAAGCGGCCGTGCTTCTCCACTTCTTGTTCGAGGAATTTTCTGTAGGCCGACTCGGTGAACTGGTCGCGAAACAGCCGGCCGAGTGAATCATGGTCAATCACCGCGATCAGGAAATGGTCTCTGCCCATCTTATTCGTCGATTCGCTCGTCCACTCCGGCGGCAAGCTGTCCCACGCTTTGAAGATATTCGGTGCGGTTGTGTTTTTCGGAAAGGCCGACGGCACTCCCATCAGGTTCGTCGAGATGATGCTCCTGCTTTTATCGGCTGGAGTCCCTTCCTTGTACCAGCCATCGCAGTACGTTCCGATAACCGGCGGCGTTTTGTAGGCGGATTTGTCTACGAACGCCAGCGTTTTTGCCTGGTCTCTTTGCGTGAGCCACGCGTTCATGAATTCCGTCAAACGGCGTTGAAAATCGGGAGCAATCTCTTGCTTTGTTCCGCCCTGAGGCGCTGGCTTCGCCACTATCGCCGAAGCAGCAACGGGAGCTTCTGTTTTCACGGAATTCATCGCCGCTGTGAAACCCTTTACGTCCTTTTCCTCGTAAGCTACAAAGTTCCAAAGCACGGCGTAGGAATTAATTTCTGTTACGTAGGCCGATACGAATACTTCCGTTCGCGTTCCAGGTTCTCCGGGGATCACGCCATGCGACTCCGCATGCCGGAATACGCGCCCAGCGATCGTTTCCGAACTCAGCTTGCCCTCTTGGGCGCCGATGGACTCGCCAACCGCTTCGACGAGCTCTTCGAGTCCATCGGGCCCATAGGAACGAAGAACTGACAGCGGAATCGCGGTCACCATCACCTGTCCGCGCTCACTATTGCCGCCACACAACAGGGCGATCGACTCCCGCTCGCCCGAACCCCACAGAATGTATTCAGCTTCTGGGCCGATTCCCGTCCTGCCGCTTTCTCCGCGCGCTTTGACTATGCGCGTGGTGGGCGCGTCCTGCACTTGCATCCCTTCGGGTAAATCGTAAATCACCCCAACGACGGGGTTTGCGCAAGTCCTTCCAGAGATAGTCGTGGCACTCTCAATCACCCGGGAGTCAAACCCTGGCGGAGCGGTTTGCGGCTGGTCTCTGACGCCTCCCAGCAGCAGACAGATGTCGGCGGCAGCACAAATCAAAATTTTCGGAGCCAGTCCAGGTTTCATTTCGCGTCCGCCTGCCGGTGTGGATTCTATCTGAATTCCACATGGTCGTCGTGCTCGCATGAATCATTGCCTGGCCAGCGCATTGGCGCGCCCAAGTGAACTCTTGCAAGCTAGACTTGCCGGAAGCGCGAAGGAAGGAGAAATGGCTTGGGAGCCAGCCGGTCATCCACGGTCTTTCGATTTCGAGCCGGAAGTGATGTAAAGTGCTTCGAGAGTCGAGGGTGAATGCTGCTAGCGAAGCTGCGCGAAGAAGTTCTTGAAGCAAATCTGGAGCTGGTCCGAAAAGGCCTGGTGCTCGCGACGTTCGGCAACGCCAGCGGTGTCGCGCGTGGTGAAGGCCTGATCGTCATCAAGCCGAGCGGCGTGCCTTACGACGAGATGAAGCCGGAGGATCTTGTCGTGACGGATCTGCACGGCAAAATCGTCGAAGGCACGCTGCGCCCGTCTTCCGATCTTCCCACGCATGCCGCTTTATACCGTGCGTTCCCAGCCATCGGCGGAATTGCTCATACGCATTCTGAATATGCCACGGCGTGGGCCCAGTCGCGCAAATCCATTCCTTGTTTCGGTACCACGCACGCCGACTATTTTCACGGCGCGATTCCGCTGACAAAAGTTATGACGGAGAAAGAGATCATCGGCGAGTATGAGGCCAACACCGGCGTCGCGATTGTTAAAACGTTCAAAAAGTTAGATCCCATGTCGGTTCCCGCAGTGTTGGTGGCGAACCATGGACCCTTTGCCTGGGGCGCGGACCCCAAGAAGGCCGCGGAAAACGCATGGATGCTCGAAGCGGTCGCGCGCATGGCGTACTTCACGATTGGAATCAACGCCAAGGCTGCCCCTGTTGGTAAGACGCTTCATGACCGCCATTTTTTGAGGAAGCACGGAAAGAAAGCGTATTACGGCCAGATCAAGACGAAGAAATGATGCCGCGCGTTTCCTCGTGTGAGAATGCAATTCGTGCCGATGAGAATTAGTTCGCTCCGATGAGAAATTAGTTTGCGCTGATGAGCGACGCATGTGAGAAAGGACCTGACCTGACGGACCATGGCGACCAAACGAAAAATGACGATGGGAGTGATTGTGGGGAACCGCGGATTTTTCCCCGATCATCTGGCGAAGACCGGCCGGGAGGAGATGATTCAGGCGTTGCAAAAGGCGGGCATGGATGCGGTCGCGCTCGGGCCGGAGGAGAGCAAGCACGGCGCGGTCGAAACATACGAAGAAGCAAAGCGTTGCGCGGAATTATTCAAATCGAAAGGCGGCGTGATTGACGGCGTCATTGTGACGCTGCCGAATTTCGGCGACGAGCGCGCGATTGCGGATACGCTGCGGCTCGCGCGGCTGGATGTGCCCGTGCTGGTGCAGGCGACGCCGGATACGCAGTCGAAGATGACCATCACGCACCGGCGCGACAGCTTTTGCGGGAAGATGTCGGCTTGCAATAATTTGACGCAATACGGAATTCCTTATTCGCTCACCACGCTGCACACCGAAGCGCCGGATTCGGCGGAGTTCGTGCAGGATCTCGAATGGTTCGCGGCTGTTTGCCGTGTTGTGAAAGGCTTGCGGAATTTGCGGATTGGCGCACTGGGCGCGCGGCCGACCGCGTTCAACACGGTGCGCTATAGCGAGAAGTTGTTGGAGGCCAGCGGAATTTCTGTAGAGACGCTAGACCTTTCGGAAGTTTTGGGACGCATTGCGCGCATGAAGGACACGGACGAGGCGGCGGTGCAGAAGCTGCAATCCATTCAGAAATATGTTTCCACACAAAACATTCCGCAAGCCGCACTGCTGAAGATGGCCAAGCTGGGCGCGGTGGTGGACGAATGGATGAAGGCCACGCACTTGCAGATTAGCGCGGTGCAGTGCTGGACTTCGCTGGAGGAAAATCTGGGCGTCGTGCCTTGCACGGTTATGAGCATGATGAGCGATTCGCTGCTCTCGAGCGCGTGCGAAGTAGATGTCTGCGGCGTTTTGGGAATGCATGCGTTACAGCTAGCTTCGGAGACGCCGAGCGCGCTGCTGGATTGGAACAACAACTACGGCAGCGATCCCAACAAGGCGGTGTGCTTTCACTGCAGCAATCTGCCCAAACATTTTTTCAAGGACGTGAAGATGGATTACCAGGCCATCATCGCGGGAACCGTGGGAATGGAGAATACGTTCGGCACCTGCGTGGGACAAGTGAAGGCCGGAGCGATGAGCTTTGCGCGGTTTTCCACCGATGATGCCGCGGGACGGATTCGCGGGTATTCCGGCGGCGGAAGATTTACGGACGATCCGCTGGAAACTTTCGGCGGCGCGGGAGTGGTGGAAATTGCCGGGCTGCAAAAACTGTTGCGCTACATCTGCGAAAACGGATTTGAACATCACGTGGCCGCGAATTTTTCTACGGTGGCGCCCGCGGTTCACGAAGCGGCTACGCGGTATCTCGGTTGGGAGATGTACGCGCACGCTGGATAACTTTTACTTTTCCTTCGCGGGGAGCGAGCACAAAGTCCATGGCCATCGTAGCTGGAGTTGATTTTGGAACTTTGAGCGTTCGCGTTTCGATTGTGGACAGCGAACGCGGGCTGCTGGCGACGGCGCTTACGGAATATCCGCTGCACCGCAAACGCGAAGACCCCGAATATGCCACGCAGTCGCATGACGACCAGATGCGCGCCCTCGCGGTTGCCACGCGCGAAGCCGTGCGTCTGGCTGGAGTCTCTGGGGATCAAGTCCAGGCGCTGGCGATAGACACTACCGGCTCCTCCGTAATTCCCGTTGGAAAAAATCTCGAACCGCTCGATGAATACTATCTTTGGTGCGATCACCGGGCGAAAGCGGAAGCCGCGGAGATAACCGAAGCGGCGCACCGCGAGGGGCTTGCGGCGATTCAGTGGTGCGGCGGAGTGTATTCCTCCGAATGGGGCTTCTCGAAGCTGCTGCATTGGCTGCGGCACAATCCGGAGAAGCGGGCGCAGTTTGTTTCCGCGTTCGAGCATTGCGACATGGTGGCGGCGACGCTCTGCGGAATTACCGACGCGCGGCAAGTGAAACGCAGCGTTTGCGCGATGGGCCACAAGTGGATGTGGAATCCGGATTTGGGCGGCCTGCCTTCCGAAGAGTTTCTCGTCAAAGTCGATCCGCTGTTTGCGGGCGTGCGAGAAAAACTTCGGGGCGAATATGTCACTTCGGACCACATTGCCGGAACGCTGTCGGCGCCGTGGGCAGAAAAACTTGGGCTAAAAGCCGGCATCCCGATTCCGGTCGGGGCGTTTGACGCGCATTGGGACGCCATCGGAGCGGGATGCCGCACCGACGATATGGTCAACGTTGTTGGCACCTCGACTTGCATCATTGGCATCACTCCTTCGGTCAATTTGGTTCCCGGCGTGTGCGGCGTTGTGCAGGGAAGCGTGCATCCGAAGCGCACCGGGATTGAGGCTGGGCTTTCGGCCGTGGGCGATATTTTCAATGCGATCGCGAGCCGTGCTGGAACCGATGTTGCCACGCTGAGCCGGGGACTCGAGAAGTACAAAGCGGGGCAGACCGGGCTTTTGCGCATGACCTGGGACAACGGCGACCGGACTGTGCTCGTGAATCCCAATTTGCGCGGGATTACGCTTGGGTGGAATTTGCAGAGCACCGCGCAGGACGAACTGTTTGCCGCGATTGAAGGGACTGCGTTTCACACGCGCATCATTCTGGATCGCATGGCCGAGCATGGCGTCGAAATCAAGCGAGTCATCAATGCCGGCGGTATTCCGCAGAAGAACAGCGTGCTGAATCAGGTTTACGCCAATGTTCTGCGAAGGCCTGTGCTGGTTCCCAACAAGAGTGTGACGAGTCTTGGGTCGGCGATTTTTGCGTTTCTCGCTGCCGGAACGTTCAAGACCGTGGAAGAAGCGCAGGATAAAATTTGTCCGGGATACGCGGTATTCACGCCTGATGAAGCGACGCGAGAAGTTTACGACTCGCTGTACGGGATCTATCAGAAGCTTTATTTTGCGTTTGGGCGTGGCGATGGCGAGCCATTCGGCGATGTTCTCCCGACGTTGATTCGAGTAGCGGAACGGGCTCACGCTGGTTGAACGACCGTGACCCGTGGTCCGTGTCCCGTGTCCCGTGTTCCGTGGTTTATACCCCTTTAGCCGTGTTTTGCGATCAGTGACCCGTGATCAGTGAATCGTGATCAGCGATCAGAAGCACAGACTGAAGTCTGCGCCACCTTGGCCTGCTACTCTCAGCAATCCTGCTGCGCGTGTTCCACTTTCAGCTTCTAATGGGCAACTTAAATTGGCACCAAGGAATCTCTTCGGAGAGGCGAGAGGTCTGCCATGGTTCTCCGTAAATCAATAATTTGTGCTTCTGGGCTTTTTGTCCTTTTTATTTCTGCACAAGTCACTTCGGCGCGCCTTGGCCCGGTTGCCGGCGAAAATGACCTCGATCGGCAGCAGACGGATACCGCTCCAGCACCCCAAAAAAATCATCCTTGTTTTGAGAACCGCCAAGCCGCCAAAGATGCCATTCGCCGGCTTTCCTCGAACTATCTCGATTGGCTGGCGGAGGATGCAATCTATATCATCACTCCGCAAGAACGTTGTGTGTTTCTGCACCTGGAAACGGATGATGAGAGAGAGCATTTTGTCGAGCAGTTCTGGCGGCGCCGCTTCGTCCATTCTGATTCGACGGACCACGATTTCAAGCAAGAACATTACCGCCGCATCGTCTACGCGAACCAAAAGTTCGGCGGTGAAATCCCCGGCTGGAAAATGGACCGGGGCAGAATGTATGTGCTCTTCGGCCCGCCCGATTCTATAGAGCAGGTTGAGGATGATGGCACGGCGAATGCTGCCCGCAGCCAAACCGCAAAGACGCAGGTTCACCCTTCAGAAATTTGGAAGTACCGGCACATCCCTGGTCTGGGAGATGACGTGGAATTGCGTTTTGATTATCGAGATTCCTATAAAGAATATGAATTAAGGCTGGACGAAACCCACCCGCATCTCCTGGCAGGCCTTGAATCCAGTATCTCCCCGGAAACACAAGAACAAT
>Ga0209655_10000744_pt1 | contig 12406 bp, 11 predicted proteins | sample BogFormECP03_OM2_FD_188236 | JGI IMG/M metagenome (GOLD analysis project Ga0209655, IMG submission 188236) | Bog forest soil microbial communities from Calvert Island, British Columbia, Canada - ECP03_OM2 (SPAdes) (version 2) | ecosystem: Environmental > Aquatic > Freshwater > Wetlands > Bog ...
GGTCGCCCGTAATGGAGGGAAATAAAGAATAGATATTGCCCCACGCGAAGAAACACAAGCCTGATAACGCCACAAACCAGACTGGATGGCTGATTAATTGGAGCAGGGCATACACCGCGAACGCTTCGAGGATGAAGGAGATGAAGATGGCATTCTCCCGGCCGATGTGGTCCGACACCCATCCCCAGAACGGACGCGTCAACCCATTCAAGATGCGGTCGACGGTGATGGCCAGCACCAGCGCGGTCATGCCCCAGAGCACCACCACTTTATCCACGTGGTATGAGGAAGCCATGGGGTTGAGTTGCACGGTGACCACGATGCCTCCGAAGGCCAACATGGTCATCATCAGGTAAATGACGTAGAAAGACGGCTGGCGTAGCATCTGCCATGGCGTCATGTTCACAGCCGAGGTCTTCACTCTGGCTTTGATCTTCGCTTCGTTTGCTTTCCAGTTTGGCGGTGTCCATCCATCCGGCGGTCTGGCAACGAAAAGAGAAGCAAACAGTACGACAACGCCCTGAATAATTCCCCAAAAAATGAAGGTGTGCTGGTAGCCCGATTTTTGCAACATAGCGTTCACGGGAGCGATGGTAGTTGCCGTGCCTATGCCGAAAGCTCCCGCAGTCAAGCCGACGCATAGACCGCGATGATCCGGGAACCATTTCAACGCATTCCCAATGGTTCCTCCATAGACCGCACCTGCTCCGATACCACCGAGTCCGTACCAAAAATAGAGGGCGTGAAGCGTCTCGGCCTTGCCGGAGCCGATCCAGCCCAGTCCGGCCAGGATCGCGCCAAAACCCAACATCAACCGAGGTCCGATTCGATCGACCAGATATCCTTCAAACGGCACGAGCCAGGTTTCCAGAGCGACGAATAAAACAATTGTCCATTGCACAGCCTCCAGCGAGACGTGCAGGTGCGCTTGTATGGGCTTGGTGAAGAGAGTCCACGCATACTGCAGGTTCGCGACGGCCATCATCGCAACGATGCCCGCAGCCAATTGAATCCATCGATTTGGAATGCGTGAAGGGTGAATAAGAGACGCTGGAGACACAGCCATAGGCATACCCCCGTGATCACGCGCTAGACGTTAGCGAAGCACTTCCGGATCAGCTCTTTTACGCAGAATTGCGAAAGCACATTCGTGCGGCCCCTGAGCTCGGAAATACCTTCGTTCGTTGGGAACTTTGATACACTGGTCCACTAACCGAACCACTTGCGGAGCGGAATTTAGCAGCCTCGCCACGGGCTGTCAAGCACTGGCTGTAGTTCACATCGGCGAGACTCGTCATGCCCGCGAGCTCTCCGGAATTGCGGTTAGTAGCGGGAGGCGGAAGGGACGCCGATGGATGAGAACTTACGAACGCAGATCGAAACCTACCTCGCACACCTCGATGCTCTAATCCGCCGCGGGCGCCAGGTTCGCGACACGTTGACGACTGACCCTTCCGACCCATCGGCGATGGCGGCCACGCGCGCCTGGCAGGAAGACTGTGGGGTCACGATCAATCAATTGTCCGGAGGGAGCAAGGCGCATTGGCTGGCGCGGTCGTTCAGCGAATCGTTTTTGATGCGCTCAGCGGACGGCCGGGCCGTCACGGGGGCGGCGCCAAGCGAGATCGTCACTCGATTGCTCGGCGTACTTGAGCAAGCCGTTGCCACGCTCTCTGGAATGGGCGATGGCCAGGATTCTTCAGGATTCGCGACCGCGTCTTCGGAAGCGCCGCCACCGCGCCGGTTTGAGTTCGTTCACAACGCCGAGCTTCGACCTGTTGTCGAGCAGGCATACATTGATAGCAAGCGCGCGCTCGAGAAAGGTGATTACGATCTGGCGCTGCGAACTACTTGCGGAATCCTGGAAGCCATCGTGACTGATGCGCTGGAACACAAGGGACAGAGTGCCTTGGCTGGCCTGGACGCGCCTGCGGGGAAGATTGGAGATTGGCCCTTCGAGACGCGGCTCGCGGTGGCGGAGAAGGCCGGGTTGATTCGCAGCGGTTGCGCGCGGCTGCCGGCCATCGCGCGGTCATATCGAGATCCTAGCGATGCTGGCGGAGAGAACGTACCGCTGATCACTGTTTTCGAACGCGATGCGCGGCAGGCAGGGCAGGTGCTGAAAGTAATTATGAGAGATTTGGATCCAGGCCGGTAGAGATCAGCAGGAAATGCGGTGGCTGTTTCGAATCCGAGCTTATCGTTGCAATCGTACGATCAATCTTCCAGGTCTTGCCGGAACACCGGTTGCGATGGATTGAGGCTGCCATCGATGACGCCCACGAGCATCTCCCCGTATGCGTGCGTCGCCTCGGGCAATGTTCCGTAGCCGCGTTCCCGCTGGAGCTGTCCGGTGGCCGAATAGATGAGAGTGAAATAGCGGCCCGCTGAATACTGAAGTTCGAGCAACTTGCTCGGCATGTCGGGATCCCCTACTTGTCCCAGGACGTCCATCAGCGCGACGGTCCATTGCACACCGTTGGGGTCGGTGACGACCTCGCGTTCGAGGAACTGCCATTCGTCCATACTCCACAGCGGCATATTTATTCCAGTAATTGTTCGAGCGCTCGCCCGACCTGCGACGCAGTGAACGGTTTCGGGATCAGCAAGACCTTTCGGGCGTTTCGAGAATGGAGGCTCGCGTTAGCCTCCTCCGGTGTATCACTAATAATGACGATGGGAAATTCGGCGTGGTCCGGGTGGTGACGCACGGCGTCGAAGAGCGACTCGCTCATGTCGAAGGCGGAACAATCGAGCACGAGCGCATCGGAGTGGTTCTCAACGAGCAGTTCGTTGACGCTTGCGGTATATCCCGAAGCGAAAACCTCGTAGCCCAGATCACGCAGTGAAAACGTAAGAAGCTCGGCAATCTCCGGCGTGTCGTCGATGAGCAGGATGCGGCGCAAGCGTATCCTACTTCTTGGCGGCTCCGAAGCCGGGCAATCGCTTCTTCTTGCCTTCGCACTGCTCCAGGTCCATCACCCACACTCGCCCGCCAGCGGTGTAGTAGGCGCGGCGGTCGTTCTCAAACATCGCGCCCCAGGCTTCCAGCGTGCGCATGGCGAAGGTGTAGCCTTCGAAGTTGTTGCGTGCGTGGTCCAGCACTTCATTCGTGTGCCAGTTATCGGTGAGGATCGCGTCACCACCATGCACGCGCAGCACGGTGTAGTAGCGGTCGAACGCCGCTTCCTCCCTTACCTCTCGCGTCGACCCACGCTTTTTGCCTTCGCTGACGATGTAACTTTCCTGCGCCTCCGGAGCCGCGGGCGGAGGAGGTACTGTTGCTTTGGTGTTCATAGAGTTTGCGCCACCGTTTCGGCTTCGGCCGCAGCCGCCATGTTGACCAGGTTTTTCGCATCCGCGGCTTGGATCAAAGCCTCGGGCAATGCTACATCCATCATCTTCCATTGCTCGTTGGCAAACTTCTGCAATTTGGCGATGTGCTCGGCGTGGAGGTGGCCGAATCGTCCTTGTAATTTCAAGTACTCGGATACGGGCCGCATGTTCTGCGGGCGGAAGCTGTAATCAAATGCGCGCTTCTCGGGGTTCCACTCCCAGATGGGATAAAGGCCACATTCGACGACCAGCCGGCCGAGATCGATCGAGCGCGGGGTCTCGTAAACGAATCCCTTCTGGCACGGGGTGTAAATCATTAGGTATGCAGCGCCCTTGTGGTTGAGGCCCTTGCGGACTTTGTTCATCAAGTCGATGGGGTAGCCGACACTCGCAGTGGCCACGTAGCAGTGCGGATGGCCGGCCGCCATCATGCGGGCAAGATCTTTGGGAAATAGCGTCTTGGCCTCCGGAACCATTGGGCCCGGAGGAGTGAAAGTGGTCATGCCGCCGTAAGGTGTGCGCGACGACGCCTGGATGCCGGTGTTCGCGTACTGCTCGTTGTCGTAGCAAATAATCAGGCAGTCGTGATTACGATAGAGGGCGCCTGAAATGGAGGCGAGGCCGATGTCGGACGCGCTGCCGTCGCCCGCTTCGCAGATGATGTTGGGGAAGTCACCCTTCCACTTGCCCTTTCGGATCATGGCTTCATAAGCAGCGGCGACGCCCGCGGTGAAGCTGCCCGCGCTGCCAATCTGAGTGTGCGCCCATGGCACGTTATAGGGCGTGCACAAATACGAACTGTTCGCGACATACATGCAGCCTGTGGGGCCCACCAGAATCGTGTTGTCGCCCGCCGCTTTGGTCGTCATGCGGTACTGGATCGAGGGCCCGCAGCCGGCACAGGTGCGGTGGCCGGGGACGAAGGGCTCCGACGAAGGCAATTCAGGGTTGAAGAAACGCGCCCCCTGATTCGGGCTGCCGAGAATCGGCAATACCTGGCGCTGGACTTCAATCGTTGGCATATCAATTCCTCCAAATAGCGAAATCGTTTACGGCCAATTTCATTGTGCGGACCTTTAGATCCGCACAAAAATATTCTTTACTCTTCGAATCCGACCCAATGCGTGCGCTTTTCGATCTTTCCGCGCTTCTGCGCTTGCGTCATTTTCTCAGCCATCCAGTAAAATTCCTTTAGCACGATGGCCTCTCCGCCCATTCCAGCCATGAACGAAACGACGAGCGGTTTCTGTTGGCTCTCGTAGAGAGCGGCGCAGACTTCGCCGTACAGCACGCCGCCGCTGCTTACGCTGCCGAGTCCCATGTTGGTCTCGACTACGCCGACCACTTTGAACTTACTGAGAACTTCCTTCACTCGATCGGTCGGATATGGCCTGATGGTTCGGAGCCTTACGAGACCGACTTTCAGGCCTTTATCGCGCATATGCTGAATCGCAAAACGCGCGGTCACCGCGTGCGCGCCTTGCAGGAAAAAAACGACCTCCGCCCCATCGGTCATGAACTCTTCGATCCAGGGATCGTATCGGCGTCCGAAGATTTTCGCGAACTCGTCGTGGACCTGCTCGATCACGGCCATAGAATCTTCCATGGCGCGCGCGCGTTCCAACTGAAGCGGCGGCCCCTGCTCGGGCATGATCTGCGGGCCGTGCGAAACCGGATGCCGCGGATCGAGCGGGTAAGGATGTTTGTAAGGCGGGAGAAATTCTTTCACCTGGCCCGTATCAGGCAAATCGACATCACTCGTAATGTGGGAGACGAAGAAGCCATCCTGGCAGACCATCTGAGGCAAGAGAACGCGCGGGTCTTCGCCGATGCGATAGGCCATCAGGTGATTGTCGAATGCTTCCTGCGCGTCGCACGACCAGCCCATGAGCCACCCCATGTCACGCGTCGAGAGCGCGTCGGTATGCTCGGAACCGAAATCTCCGGGGGGATCGAGCGTGCGGTCGGCAATCATCATCTGCACCGGCATACGGCTGCCGGAGATCGGCGAATAGAGTTCGTAGGCAAACTGGACGCCCACACCTGAACTCCCGGTGAACACGCGCGCGCCGCTCGAAGCTGCTCCGTGCGCGATGCTCAATTGCGAATGCTCGCTATCGGCGACGATGTACTCGGCGTCGAGTTCTCCATTGGCCACCATTTGCGCCAGCGCCATCATGGTCGCGGTGTACGGCCGGATAGGGTAAGCCGTAATCACATCGACGTCGGCGTACTTGGCGGCCTGCGCCGCAGCGACGCAGCCGTTTATCCGGACGGTTCTCTTTTTTACTTCTGTGGCCGTTGCCATGGTTCGCTCCGATACTAAATGTTCTTCGCCGCCCGGTCGCCCAGATTCTTCAGCTCTTCCGCCTGCCTTCCGTGCAGTCCCGGCGAGACGGCGAACGCCGTATCCATTCGCACTACGCCGCTATCGAAGTCGAGTTCGGGCACGCCTTCTAGGCAGCCCGTAGGACATTCTTCGATGCACACGCGGCAACCTTTGCAGTAGTCCACCAGAATCTTGTAGAGGCCGTTCGACCGAACGTCACGTACGATGCACGGCTCGGGGCAAACCAGATAACAATTGTCGCAGGCGTTACAGGTGCCGCAACTGAAGCAGCGGTTGGCTTCCTCAACGGCCTGCTCTTCCGAAAACGGCTGAATCACTTCTTCCTGCGTTTTGCGACGGCTCACCGGCGGCAGCAGCGCCTGCTGGACGCGAGGGAAGTGCGGAAAATACGTCATGTTCATGCGGTTCAAATCGAAGATGACGTCGACGGGAACTGTTCGCGGCTCGAGTGGCTGGCCGCGCATGACCTTGTCGAGGTTGAAGGCGACGCGCTTGCCGTCGCCGACCGCATTCACCACCATCAGCGGCTGGCCAGAACCTAGTTGCACTACGTCACCAGCCGCAAAGAAGTTGGTGTCGCCGAGGCGTCCGAAGCGGTCGATCTTGATCGTGCCGCGCTCGGTCTTGAACTCGTTGGGCAGCCACTTGAGCGAGGCCCGCTGTCCCACCGCGATGATCACGTTGTCCACGGCGAAACGCTCTGGCTTCGCTTCTTTATCGATGTTGATCGGCGAGGCGTTGATCGCGCCGGAGAAGCGCGCCGGATGCAGCTGCAAGGCTTCTATTCTGCCGTTACCAAGAACGGCGGTCATCGCCCGGCCGTGCAAGAGCTCCACGCCTTCTTCGGTCATGTCGTGGAGATCTTCCGGAACTGCCGGCATTTCCTGAGGGTTGGCCTCCACCGTGATCATGGTGACTTCCACCGCGCCTTGGCGCAGCGCTTCGCGGGCACAGTCGATCGCAGTATTTCCGCCGCCGATGACGGCGACTCGAGCACCTACCTTAACCTTTGATGTGCCCATGCCGATGTCGCGAAGGAAGGGAAGTCCGTAAAGGACGCCGTCCTTATTCTCACCCTCGGCTCGCGCGCTGTTTGGATCGATGAGGCCGACGGCCAACACGCAGGCGTCATAATTCTTTTTCAATTCGTCCCAGGTGACGTCTTTACCAACTTCGACGTTGGTCTTGATCTCCACACCAATTTCGACGAGGCGCTCGATTTCGCGATCGAGCACGTCCTGCGGGAGCACCCAGTCCGGAATGCCGCCACGATTGAGTCCGCCTGCTTTCGGCGATTTCTCAAGGATCGTAACTTTATAGCCGAGTCGCGCAAGCTGGTAAGCGGCGCTGTGACCCGCGGGACCCGAGCCGACGACGGCGACTTTCTTGCCGTTCGGCGTCCCGGCCTTGACCACGTCGCGCGCAAGCGCTTGTCCCAGATCGCCGAGGAAGCGTTCGACCGCGCGAATCGAAATGGCCTCATCGTACTTCCCACGGTTGCAGGCTTGTTCGCACGGGTGGTAGCAGACCCGGCCAGTGACCGACGGAAAGGGCATGTCTTCCTTGATGAGCGCGTAGGCGTCCAGATACTTTCCGCGCTTCACCAGATCGAGATAGCCCTGAATCTTTTCGTTAGTTCCGCAAGCGTTGTTGCAGGGCGGCAACTTGTCCCGGTACACCGGCCTGATCGACCGCCAGTTTCCGGTGGGGAATAGATCCTGCCCTTTTTCCTGCGTTGGCGCAGGTGTGATGCCCGCGAATGGGATCTTGAGGCGCTCGGGGATTTTTGTGCCTTTGGTTGACATGTGTCCTTTTCCTACGCCGCTACCGGATTCAGCGGCATGATGTGCAATTCTTCGAGCGCCAATTTAAACGCGTGCTGGTTTGCAATCATTGGCTGAATCGTTTCCATTTTGACGATGCCTGTAGTCTTGACCACGGCTGCAATGAGGGGAGCGGCGATGTCGGGTGCGATTGATTTGTTGCGCTCAGCGGCGCCTTCGGTGGAAAGACGATCGAGGCCAAGCTCTCCGAGACGGTAGTAGAGCCATTTGTGGTCGGCAATCTTGGCGGCGTCCACGCAGACAAGTTGAGCCAGCCGCTCGGGGCCCGGAACGAAACGAATCATGTACTCCGGCGTGTAGTGTGTGTTGATTACCAGAGTTCCGCCCGGCGGCATGCCGCGCATGTAATCCCAACCCTTGACCATCGTTCCTTCCACCAGCACGATGATGTTGGGCTGCTCGTTTTCGTAGGTGAGCTCGTTCTCGATCACGGCGTCGCTAACTCGGCAGTACTTGCGCGTCGGACAATTCGTGCGATCGGGATTGTCGACATAATTCTCCATCGCCTGTGAGTACTTGCCCTCGAGCCGGGCGGAAGCGGCGACGGAATTAACGATGTCGCGCCCCTCTTTATCCATAATGATGCCGCGCGTCCAAACGGTGAGTTCCGTGTAACTCATGTTCAACCTCGTCATCGAGAAGATGCGTCAGGACAAAAACTCCCGGCGCTATAGCTCAGCGTATTCGCTGTCTTTCAATTGCTTGGGTTGCCCCGATCGGACTCAAGAACGGCCAGAAAATCGCTGCGCAACACAGTAAAAGGCGCGACGCGATTCCCATCCTGAAATTCTACGATTGCTAATAGCGTTGCTTTCTTGCACAGGCTTTCGATATCGGCGCCGGTGAGCCCTTCCATGCGACCGGCGAAGTCGTCGAAATCTACATCGGGCGCCAGCGGCACACGCCGGCAGCAAAGCCGCATGATCGCCGCGCGATCCGCGGCGTCCGGTTTTGCGAACGGGATTTTATAGTCGAAGCGCCCGCTTCGCAACAGCGCGGGCTCAATGCGTTCCGGGCGATTGGTGGCGGCCAGCAGGATCACGCCTTTCACGTCGCGCAAATTGTCGATCTCGCGCAGAAGCTGGCTGAGAATCCTTTGATAGACGTCGGTGCCGAATTGATCGGCGCCGAACTTTGGCGCGAGCGCGTCAATCGTGTCAAAAAACAGGATGCACGGAGCTGCCCGTCGCGCTTTCTTGAAGACTTCGCGCAGCGCCCTCTCTGATTCGCCCAGCCACTTCGAATACAGTTGCGGGCCGTCAATGGCGATCAGCGGAACCTGCTTTTCGCCCGAGAGCGCTCGCACCATGGCGGTCTTTCCAGTACCGGATGGTCCGGCCAACAGAATGCCCCGCGGCGGCGCCAGTCCAACCTGCTCGTAAATTCCGTCGTGCATGTGGGAATTCTCGATTACGGCATCGAGCAACCGTTTGGCCTCGTTGAGACCTCCGAGGGATGCGAAGGTCGAGGTGCTTTTCTCAATGAAGAATTCGCGAGTCGCGCTGGGCTCAACTTCCTTCAAGCCGGCGAGAAAATCGTCGCGCGTAACCTGGAGCGTCGCGAGTTCAGCAGATGCGGCGTCGGTGTCGAGCGGAAAGGAGGAGAGGAAGCCGCGCAGGGCGATCATCCCAACTTCCTGTCCCAACGCTTCGAGATCGGCGCCAACGAAGCCGTGGGAATGTTCGGCGATTTCTTTCAGGTCAACGTCCGGCGCGAGAGGCATCGCGCGCGTATGGATCTTTAGGATTTGCAGGCGCGCTTGTGTGTTCGGAACGCCGATTTCGATTTCGCGATCGAAGCGGCCGGGGCGCCGCAACGCCGGGTCAAGCACCTCGGGGATGTTGGTGGCACCGATGACGATGACTTGGCCGCGAGCGACAAAGCCATCCATCAAGCTGAGAAGCTGGGCCACGACGCGCTTTTCGACTTCGCCGGAAACCTCGGCGCGTTTGGGAGCCACCGCATCGATTTCGTCGATGAATAGGATCGCCGGCGCGCGGCGCGCAGCTTCTTCGAAAACCTCGCGGAGCTTGGCCTCGCTCTCGCCGTAGAATTTCCGCATGATCTCGGGGCCGTTGAGGTGAATAAAGTGCACGCGGCTTTCGGCCGCTACGGCGCGAGCGAGCAGGGTCTTGCCCGTGCCTGGCGGACCGTACAACAGCACGCCCTTCGGCGCGAGAATGCCCAAGCGCTCGAAGACGCGCGGGTACTTCAGCGGCAGCTCGACAATTTCGCGCACGCGCGCCACTTCGCGTTCCAATCCGCCGATATCTTCGTAGGACACCGCCGGAGCTCGGGCTGCGGTCTGCTCGCCTTCCACAACGCGGAGATCGGTGCGTTTTCCGATCACCACAGTTCCCGAGGGAATCGTGCGTACAACCTGAAAGTTCACGGCTTTGGCGAACGTCGGAACGCGTACCACGCAGCCCGCCATCACCGGGACGCCCACCAGATCCTCAAGCATCCGATCGGGCGCGATGGTGGCTGGCGCAGCGCCCACCCACAACGGCGACAAGCGGACGGCTACTGCCTGTTCGTGCTCGATGGGCGTTACCGACACTTGCTCCTGCAACCCTGCGCTACAATTGCTGCGGCACGTGCCGTCGATCTGGACCATTCCTTCGAATCCATCCTCGGACAGCTCGGCGCGTCCGACGGCGATAGTACCGCCCGTGATCTTCAGCACGTCGCCTGCTCGGGCGCCGATGCGTAGCATGTCGGCCGGCGCCAGTCGCGCAATGGCGTGGCCGATATCCTCAACACGGGCTTCCGCGACGCGCAGCGTCAGAGTCACCGTGTGTGATGATTGGGCGATTTCCTTCAATCTGAAACTCTCCCCGATCAAAACTTTGTGTTCAGCACGATCTCTTCGACGTCTTCAATGTGCCGCCGCATCGCGGACTTTGCCGCTTCGGCATCGTGACGCTTGATGGCGGCCAGGATTCGCCGGTGCCCCGCGAGCGACTTTTGCGCTCGTCCTTCCACTTGCAAAGAGTGTTCGCGCGTGTCGCGCAGCAGGTCCATCAGAGTGTCGATCACCTTCAGCACAACGCTGTTACCGGAAGCAAGAGCTATGCTGTAGTGAAACTCCGCGTCCGCGGCGATGGCGGCATCGCCGCGATTCTGCGTTTCCTCTTGCCGCTTCAGAATATCTTCCATCTCTGAAATTTCTTCGGCAGAAGCGTTGGCGGCGGCGCGCGCGGCCAGCGGCGGTTCGAGCATCTTGCGGAAATCCAGAAGTTCGGTCACCAGGCCCTGCCGGCGCTTCAGCGCATTCGCAAAAGGATTAACCGGGGATTCAGAGGATCGTTCGCGAACGATGGTCCCGGCGCCTTGACGGGGTTCAACCAAGCCCACCAGCTCCAGGCCTCGGATCGCGTCGCGAATGGAACTGCGGCTTACTTGAAGCATTTCCGCCAGTTCGCGTTCGGATGGGAGTTTATCCCCGGGCTTCAATTTTTTAAGGATCAGACGTTCGATCTGCTTGGCGACTTCTTCGTAGACTTTGTTTCTACGGACAACCTCGAAGTCGGATTTGAGGGATGCAGGCATAAGGAAGTGGTCCGATAAGTGGACCAGCTGACGAAAAGCAGTATACCCCGGCTGTCAAGCCCCTAGCAAATGCTTTTGTTTAGCCGATCCGGAAGGGAATTGGGTTTGCGGCGCTAAACCTAGGTCCGTCAGCACCCCTCACTATGGTTTCTGCGAAGTGGCGCTTTGCGCCAACAGCTTGGTGCAGTTGTACACTGTTCGCGTGTGGGGCATGGCGAGACCGACGCGCTCGCCCAACTCCACCACCGCGCCCACCAGCGCTTCCAGTTCCAACGGCCGACCCGCTTCAAGATCTTGCAGCATGGAAGTCTTGTGCTCTCCGACTTTCTCCGCGCCAGCCATTCGCTGATCGATGGAAACTGGCAACTCCATGCCTAATTTGCGCGAAACCGCTTCCACTTCCTCCATGATGTTGCGAATCACTGAAGAAACTCCCGGATCGCGGAGCATCTGAACCAGCGTGGCGCGCGTGAGCGCACTGACGGGGTTCAAGGAAGCGTTACCTAGGACCTTTACCCAAATCTCGGGCCGAATACGAGTGGTAATCGGGCAGCGCAAGCCGGAGGCGATGAGCGCTTCTGCAATTTGGCGGCAGCGATCGGAACGCGAACCGTTTGGCTCGCCCAAAGAAATGCGGTTGCCCTCAATGTGTTGAATCACACCGGGCGAGGAAATCTCGGTCGAAAAGTAAACGATAGAGCCGACTACAGAACGCGCTTCGATGGCTGAAGAAATCACACCGCCGGGATCGATCCGCTCCAGGCGCAATCCTTCCATCTCGCCGCCGAACCCCTGGAAGTACCACCAGGGAATTCCGTTTTGCGTGCTCACAACTGTGGTCTCTGGCCCCAGCACCGGTTTTAATTGAGGCGCAAGTTGCGGCAGGCCGTGCGCCTTCACCCCAAGAAAGACAACGTCCATCGGCCCCACTTCTTCAAGTGAGCCGGCCATCGTGGGACGCGCCACAAAATCCCCGTCACTGCTTTTTACCTGCACCCCATGCTCCTGCATGGCACGAAGATGCGGACCGCGCGCGAAGAGCGTGACATCGAACCCGGCATGCGCCATGCGCGCGCCGATGTAGGCTCCGATTGCACCTGCCCCCGCGATCAGGAATCGCATGGTCAGACATCCGCCAATGCGGCGGCGACGGCGCGACGGCGAATTTTTCCGGTCGCGGTCGTGGGGATGCTCTTTACGAGATAAATCTTCTTAGGGCATTTATATTCCGCCAGCGACTCACAGCAGTACTCGATGAGTGCCGATTCGGTAGCGTTGTGAGCCTCATTCAAGACCACGGCCGCAGCTACTTCTTCACCGAGTG
>Ga0209655_10000746_pt1 | contig 12377 bp, 11 predicted proteins | sample BogFormECP03_OM2_FD_188236 | JGI IMG/M metagenome (GOLD analysis project Ga0209655, IMG submission 188236) | Bog forest soil microbial communities from Calvert Island, British Columbia, Canada - ECP03_OM2 (SPAdes) (version 2) | ecosystem: Environmental > Aquatic > Freshwater > Wetlands > Bog ...
AGGATACGGGACTATGGACAAGCTGACGAAGTTGTTTGTGAAGATGACCGAGCGCGAGAACGGCCAGACGATGGCTGAGTACGCGCTGATCATGGCCGCCGTCGCGGTCATCGTGTTCGTTGCCTACGAGAAGATGGGCACGACCATTACCACGCTGCTCGGCACCGTGGACGGCCAGCTCTAATTCGGCATCGGGCGAATTTCTAACCCGGCGGGGGCTCGGCCCCCGCCGGAAAGCAAAAAACCGCTATGTCCAAAGCAAAAACGAACGGAATCAACTCGCTGCCAGGGACACGTGGTTATATGGCTCTGGGAATTGAAGGCATGACCTTCGTCTGAGCTAGTTCTCTTGACCGGGGCAGTGAAGAGCCGCCCCCGCCAAAAGAGATGACTCGAAGAAAGACGAAACCCTGGGAGGGGATGTCAATGAGCCAGGCAAAGAGGGTCTATCGGTTAGCGCTGAATTCGCGTGGCCAGACGATGGGCGAATACGCGCTGATATTAGCAACGATTGCAGTGGTCTGTATCGCCTTGGTTAATAACGCGGGCACTATCGTCTCGTCGATAGTGAATAACGTGATTTCGCTCTTTTAGCAGGTGGCATCGTGGGGTGGTTGTGGAATCTTTCATACATGTAGATTCGATTTCTCGCTGCCTTAGCAGTGCCCTGCCTACCTGTTTCGGCTTATCCATCAATTCGGACACATACGCGACAGTCAGCCTTCCTTGCAGGCCGACTAGTAGCCTATCTCCATTTATAAATAGCGAACTGCTAATATGCGCAACTATTACTCGAAGATAGCCGGTCCGCATCGAAGCGGCCGGTGGGGAGGGGAGATATGAGACGACCGATGGTATTCGTCTTGCTGGCGGGGTTGGCGGCCATGCTGGCTTCGGTGATGGTGTACTCCGCCTTGAAGCGGAGAGAAGCCGAAGTACAAAATGCCATGGCCCACAACGTCGAAGTTGTGGTTGCGGCCTACGATCTTCCGCTCGGCACCAAGATTGAGCTGGGCGAAGTGAAAACGGCGCGATGGTCGGCCGACAGTCTGCCGGATGGTGCCTATACCGATCCGCGGCAGATAATCGGCAGCTACGTAAAGAACTCGTTCGTAGCCAACGAGCCGATCGTGCAGTCCAAGCTGTTCACCGGCGATAAGACGGCGGGCGTGATGCCGCTGTTGATTCCGTTCGGGATGCGCGCAGTGTCGGTCCCGGTCGACGAGGTCAGCGATGTGGCGGGTTTCGTACTGCCGCATACGCGGGTCGACGTGCTGGTCGCGACCGAAGCTGGAGAAGCGCAAGCAGGCAAAGCGTTCTCGAAAGTAATTTTGCAGAACGTCGAAGTCCTGGCGGTAGCGCAGGAAGTCGAGCAGAAGAAAGACGAACCGGAAATCGTCAAGGTCGTCACTCTGCTGGTCACGCCGCAGGAGTCGGAGCGCCTGGCGCTCGCGAGTCATTCGGGAACGTTGCGTTTGGCAATGCGCAATTACAATGACAACAAGATCGTGCTGACCAGCGGCAGCGACGTCTCGCAGATGTTGCGCGCTTACAGCCTGGCACCGGACGTTCCGGTCATGGCGGTGCAGCCGGAGCCGCGTCGAGCAATAGCGATGCCGCATCGGCCGAAGCCGGTCGAGATCGAAATTCTGCGCAATGGCAAGTCGTCCGAATCGGTTTCGTTCGTGAACGAAGCGGCGGCGAATTTCGACGGCTCGAGCAAGCCGTCGCACAAGGCCGCTGCCCCCAGCGCCGACGACGATACTGACGCCGACGCGGGCGCAGCGCCTGAGACGACGGTGGCGAGTGCACCTGAGCCCGATCATCACGATCTGGTGTCACCGATGGCGCCCGCCGCGATTGCGCCTGCAGCAGATCATGCACCGACTCCTAAAACGATAGACATACCGTAAGCCGCGAAGAGGCGAGGTGAAGAAGATGAAAGCAAAAAGAGGATGTGGACTGCTTCCGTGGCTGGTGGGAGCTATCAGCTTAATCATGCTGGGGCAGGGACTGGCCTTTGCGGCGGATAACCCACCCACGGTAATGGCTCTCTCGCTGAATGCGGGCGAGACTTACGTAATCAATAATGTGAGCCCCGGCGCGACGCCGCAGGTGAAGGTGATCACGAATCCCAACGCCCTCGTCATTCACAACGAGGAGCCGGGTAAAGTCACCTTGCTCGGCGCGGCGGCGGGCGAATGGACCGTAGGGGTCAAGCTGGCCGACGGCACCGCGGTTGACTACGACGTCACCGTCAGCGCGGTCGGCAATATCAACAACATCAATCACCCCGGGACCGCTCCGGCAGTGATCGCGGGCAGCGGTGCGAGCGTCGGCAGTGCGGCTCCTCCGGTGGCAACACTGGATCCAGGCGCAGGCCCGGTAGCATCAGCCGCTTCGTCCTCGTCGTCGTCGAGTTCGTCCTCATCGACGACCGGAACCACCATGACCACGGTGGTCGGCCCGGAAACGGTAGCCTCGTCGAGCGCACCTGCGCCGTCGAACGGAGCGCCCGCGCCGGTGGCTCCGCCTGTGGTCAGTCATTCGACCTTCGATTTCTATCCTACGACGCCGGCTGCCAATTATGGTACGACTCCTGCCGCAGCGGGTCAGACCGCATCGGAAGCATTGTCGACCGAGCGATTTCGCGTCGATCCGTCGGTGAGTCTAACCGGCGGCGAGCTTCACTCGGGTGCGATTACCGGCGGACGGCACTATCTGCCTGAAGACGGACTGCAGATGCAGACGGGGTCTTCGAGGATTATCGACTTCCCCAACAAGCTGCGTCGCGTATCGATTGCGGACACCACAGTGGCCGATATCCAGGTAATCAATCCGTTCCAGGTCAACCTGATCGGTCACAAGCCGGGCTACACGACGCTGGCGATTTGGGACCAGCAGGGGCAGTACGAAGAGCGTCCGGTGCAAGTCGATCCTCACGGCAAGCAGCAGGTGCTGCTGAACACGATGGTGGCAGAACTTGACCGCAGCGCGGTTGAAAACCAGGGCACCAACCTGGCCGGCGCCCTCGCCCATGCGGGAGTGTCGCTGGTCGGATTGCCCGGCGCAGTCGCGACACCGTATTCGCCGACGATTAGCACCACGTCCGGTAGTTCGGGAGTGGTCAGCACCGTTCAGCAATCGCTGGCACCCGCAGGAAGCCTCACCGGCCTGGTCCTGTCGCAGGGCATGACTTATGGTCTGGCGTTGGGCAACAGTGATTACCAGCTCCAGGGATTCTTCCAGTATCTCGAGAATCACCAGCTCGGAAAGATCCTGGCGCAGCCGCATCTGCTGGCCAATTCCGGTGAAGAGGCAAAGTTCCTGTCGGGTGGCGAAATTCCAATCGTCGTCGCGCAGGCACTGAATACCTCGATCGTTTTCAAGCAGTTCGGCACTTCGGTTGAATTCGTTCCGACCGTGGTCGGCCGCGACCAAATCGAGCTGTTGGTGAAGCCAGAAGTATCGGAACCCGACTTTGCCGAAGGCGTGCAGCTGTTCGGATTCACGGTGCCGGCCTTCGTAACTCGGCGCGCGGAGACGATGGTTCAGTTGCGCGACAACCAGACGCTGATCATCGCGGGCCTGATTCTGCACGAAAAGAAGACCCAGATTCAGAAAGTACCCTATCTCGGTGACGTTCCGTACCTGGGCGGACTGTTCCGCAATACCGCGTATTCGAACACCGAAACGGACCTGATCATGAGCGTGACGCCGCAAATCGTGCAGCCGTTGCCCGATGGCGCTGCGGTCTACAACCCGACTTCGGTGCCTGAACTGACGCGTGAACAGGTCGAAACCCGTCGGCTGGCTCAGCCTGACGTAACGAGGCCGCGATTCTGATTACGAGAGCGTATGACACAGCGATGTATTTAGTGCATGATATGGCACCGCATAGCTGAACGAGGGAGATTGTGAAGTGTCATCGCTCGGTAAAAAAAATGATGGAAGGCATGGTGGACTCAAAGTCCAATTGGTTGGCCAAGGCGACGAGCATCGGGATGAGGTCAGAGATGCCCTCGCCGCCTTGGGTGACCCCATCCTCAACATCGAGGAAGTAGAGCCGGACCCTGAAGTCGCTGCCGATGGCACCGAGTCGTCGTACGACGTGACCATGGTGCTGTTTAACGGGAACGACGAGCTATCTCTCAGTTATCTCAATGGCCGGGCGGGGCAAGAGCCTCGCCCGGCTCTATTTGCGCTGCTCCATGATCGATCGCCGGACCTGATGAAGCGGGTGTTGCGTGCAGGAGCAGACGAACTACTGTTCCTGCCGCTCGATCCGGGCGACGCTACTCGCGCCCTGCTCAAGATAAGCGAGACCCGGCGCCGTGAAGAAGTTCACGTGGGCGGAGGCCAGATCGTTTCGCTGGCGAGCCTGATCGGCGGCACTGGAGTGACGAGCCTGGCGGCGAATCTGGCGCTGGCGTTGCGCTACGCGTTCGACAAGCGCGTCGCAGTGGTGGATCTCGATTTGCAGACGGGCGGGATGTCGGTGTTCCTGAATCTCGAGCCTGAGCGCACCATCATGGCGCTGGTTGAAGGAACGCGGAAACTCGATTCGATTCAACTGGAATCGGCCCTGAGCAAGCATGCGTCGGGCGTGTACCTGCTCGCTGCTCCCAAGCGGATCGAGGACAGCGAGCTGGTGAGCGACGTGACGGTTGGCGCGACGCTGGAGCTGATGCGCCAGCTGTTCGACTTTGTGATCGTGGATTGCGGCACGCATATCGACGAGAAGTCGGTGGCGGCCTGGGAGCGTTCGAACTTTCTGTTCTACGTGCTCGACCAGTCGATCGGCGCGGCGCGATGCGCGTGGCGATTCGTCGACCTGGTGGGAAGGCTGGGCCTGACCGGAGTCGAGCCGAACTTTATCCTGAGCCGCTTCACCCCCGGTCATCCGATAACCGAAGATCAATTGAGCCATACGCTGGCGAAACCGATTCATACGCGGATTCCGCGCGATGAAAAAGTGCTCGAACGGGTGCAGCTGAGCGCACAGGATTTGTGGCAGGTGGCGCCGAACTCGCCGCTGGCCAAGAGTGTCGAAGATCTGGCGCGACGCCTCGAAGTGGGACCGGCATCCACCGAGAGCGATTCTTCAAATTCGCTGGTTTCGCGCCTGTTGAACGTTATCGGCGCGCGCAGCTGAGGTAACCGATGAAACTGGTCGAAAGAATTTCGCAACAAACCAATGCAACGCCGGCGCCGTTTCAGCGCTCGCTGATGGGCGGCGGCAATGGCAAGCGCACCGTCAGGGACGTGCAGGCCGAGGGCTTTCAGCAACTCAAGCTCGCGGTGCACAACCGTCTGTTCGAGACGCTGGACGTTACGCGGCTCGAAAGCCTCGAGCCGGCGCTGGCGGCGTCGAAAGTGACCGAAGCTATTTCCGCCATCCTCGACGACGAGGGTCGGCTGCTGACTGACACCGACAAGGCTCACCTGATCGAGGAGATCAAGAACGAGCTGCTGGGACTCGGACCGCTCGAGCCGTTGCTGTGGGACGATGAGATCACCGATATCCTGGTCAATGGGCACAGCCAGGTATACGTCGAAAAGCGCGGCAAGCTGCACGCCACCGAAGTCAAATTCCAGGACGATCAGCATCTGATGCTGATCATCGATCGAATCGTGTCGCAGGTCGGACGCCGAGTCGATGAAGCGTCGCCGATGGTCGACGCGCGGTTGCCGGACGGCTCTCGTATCAACGCGATCATTCCGCCGCTGGCGCTCGACGGCCCGTCGCTCTCGATTCGTCGATTCGGCCGCAAACGCTACAACATCGACGACCTGGTCGACAAAAAAACCCTGGTGCCGGAGATCGTCGAGTTCCTGCGCACGATCGTGCGCGCGCGCCTAAACATCCTGGTGTGCGGCGGTACCGGCTCGGGCAAAACGACGATGCTCAATTGCATGTCGCTGTTCGTGCCGGCCGACGAGCGCATCGTGACGATCGAAGACTCGGCCGAATTGATGCTGCAGCAGCCGCACGTGGTGCGGCTTGAGACGCGGCCGGCCAACGTCGAGGGCAAGGGCGAAGTCAGCCAGCGCGACCTGGTCAAGAACACCCTGCGTATGCGCCCCGACCGCATCATCGTCGGTGAGGTCCGCGGCGGCGAAGTGTTCGATATGTTGCAGGCGATGTCGACCGGTCATGACGGCTCCATCGCGACCATCCACGCCAATACTCCGCGCGACAGCCTCGGACGTCTCGAGATGATGATGCTGCTGTCGGGCGTATCGATTCCGCAGCGCGCGATGCGTCAGCAAATCGCGTCGGCGCTCAACATCATCGTTCACGTCTCGCGTCTGTCGGACGGCTCGCGCAAAATTCTGCGGATCTCGGAGATCAGCGGAATGGAAGGCGAGATGGTGATGATGCAGGACTTGTTCGAATTCAAGCGCACGGGAATTGGAGCGGGCGGCGAAGTGCTTGGGCAGTTTGTCGCCACTGGAATTCGGTCAACTTACTCGCAGCGGCTGGAGGCAGCGGGGTACAAGCTGGAAGGCAAGCTCTTCCGCAACACGATTGGATAAAGGCCTATGGACTTTTTGATGGCAAGCGGCATATTCGCGCTCGTCTTCGTTGGCGTGCTGCTCTTTACCAGCAGCCGCGGCAACGAAGTCGAGCAACAGCGCGAGGTGGCCCGGCGCCTGACGCGTCCCGCCGACGAGGTTGAAATCGACGTCATGCGCAAGGGGCGGCCTGAAGAAGGCACGCTGCTGACGGGACTGTACAATCTCAACCTGGCGCGCAAGCTCGAACAGGCGATGTGGCAGGCCGGCATGTACATGCGGGTCGCCGACATCCTGCTGATAATCGTGCTGATGTTCGGCGCGGGATTGTTCGGCGGCAACATCTTTTTCGGCGACATGTGGTTCGCCTTGGGCACTGCGCTGATAACCGGCAGCTTGCCGCTCCTCTACATCCAGTGGAAAAAACAGCGGCGCCTGAAAGCATTCGGCGCCCAGCTGCCGTTCGCGCTCGACCTGATCAAATCGTCGCTCGAAGCGGGACATTCGCTGCAGCGTGCGCTGCAGGTCCTGGTGAGCGAGTTCGCCGATCCGCTGGGCAGCGAATTCCGCACCGTGCTCGAACAGAACCGCATCGGATTGCCGCTGCCGCGCGCGCTCGAAGACATGCTCAAGCGCGTTCCCGAGGATGACCTGCGGCTGCTGGTGGTCGCGGTCCGCGTGCAAACCGAAGTCGGCTCGAGCCTGGCGCAAATCGTCGGCCGGCTTTCTGAAATCGTGCGCATCCGGCAGCGCTTGCGGCTGCAGATCAAGGCGCTGACGGCGCAATCGCGCATGGGCGGCATGGTGGTCGGCTGCCTGCCGGTCGTGGTGTTGTTCCTGTTCAGCCTGGTACAGCCGACCTACACCGATCAATTGTTCCATGACCCGACTGGTCAGAAGATTTTGAAGTTCGCGATTGGCGCGGACATTATGGCGCTTCTGACGATTCGGCGCCTGCTGCGGGTGAACTACTAATATGAGCCCATTCATCATTGGCATGGTGGTCTTCTTTCTCGCGGCTGGCGCGTGTGTCGCGTTGTACCTCGCCATCACGCCGCCCAATCGCGCGGTCGACGAACGCTTCGCTGATTTGGCGGTCAAGATGCGGGCGGCGCAGGGCGCGCTTGGAGACGATACGGACGACAGCGTGCTGGACATGCTCTTCCGATGGGCGTCGAAGCGGGTCCCACCGCCGAACCTCGATACGCCGACGGGAGAGAAGCTGCAGCAGACCTTGCATCAGGCCGGCTTCTTGAAGTCCACCGCGCCGCAGACCTACCAGGTCGCGCGCGTGCTGCTGGCTATCGGCGGCGGCGTTCTCGGAATGTTGTTCGGAGCGCTGGTCTACCAGAATGCGTCTCAGCCGCTGTTGTTCGGGGCGGCCGGCGTCGCGATCGGAGTCTTCGTGCCGAGCTATTACCTGGGTCGGCGCGCGCGGACTCGTCAGAACGCAATCTCACGGCAGCTCTCGGATGTGCTCGATTTGTTGGTGGTCTGCGTCGAAGCCGGCATGGGACTGTTCGAGGCGATTCGAATCGTCGGCACGGAATGCGAACGTCACGGACAGGAAATCGGCACCGAGCTGAGCCTGGTCGCGACGGACATCTCGGCGGGCGCTTCGCTGGGGCAGGCGCTGCGCGGGCTGGCCGACCGGACCGCGGTCGACGATATCAAGCCGCTGGCGGCAACCTTGATTCAGAGCGAACAGCTCGGCGCGCAGATTGGACCGGCGCTGCGATCAAGTTCCGACGCATTGCGGCAGCGACGGCGCCTGATGGCCGAGGAAGCGGCGCAGAAGGCGTCGATTAAGATTCTGTTCCCGCTGGTCATCTTCGTATTGCCTGCGATGATCGCGGTCATCATTGGACCGGCAATGATCTCGGTCATGCATACGCTCGCACCGGGCTGATCCGTTTCAAAAAGCCCTCTCCCAGGGGGCCTCGGGCCAGACGCGAAGGCGCGTCGGTCCGGGGCCTGTTTCTTTTTGGCCGCCGCGGCGCTTCAAGCCAGTCATCTAATTGTGGACAGGAGCGTTCAATTTCGATTACCGTTCCCGCGAAAGGGGATGCCATGGAAAAACTTGGCTGGCTGGCGCTGATGCTCGTGTTGTCCGTGGCGGTCACCAGTTGCGGCAGTAGCAACAACAATTCGCCGCAATGCACCTCAGTCGCAGGAGAAACCGCCTGCACCGGGCACGGTGGTGGCGGACACCGCGGCACAACTTCACTGCCGGATAGTCCATACGCGCCGCGAATATAAGCGTAGTCGAGATATGCGCTGCCAAAAGCGAAACCCATCTCACTCCATCCGCAGACGTTTCGTGAAGCACTCCAACACTTGGTACGCATTGATCCTGATACCATGGGCATTCCTTCTGAGTGGCGGAAAAGCAGCCGCTCAATCGCCAAGCGCAACCGCTCCATCAAAACCACCAGCGATCCAGAGCCTTAAGACGAGAGCTGATGTACACACCGACGTAGCCAAAGGGAACCCGCCACGAACTCTAGAGTCGCCTTTCGAAACCGAGATCGCTGAAGCGCTTCGCGCCATAGAACGTCAACAGGAAATTACTCGCGCAGAGGACCAAGCCCGCGAAGAAAGATGGTGGCCACCGTCTCCTAGTTGGGCCATCGTCTACGTTACAGTTGCATACGTTATTGTTGCCGCTTTTCAGTGGTGGTCTATCAAGCGTCAAGCGGATATTGCCGAAAGAACGCTCACGGAAATTGAAAGACCGTGGATGATGATAATTCCCGCGTCTTTCAAAATTTACCCCGAAACCGGTACTACGCAGACGCCGAGACGAATCACTTTCAGTTGGATCGTAAGAAATGTTGGTAGAAGTCCAGCGTGGCTGACTGCCGGACGTGCGGGCGCTGAAAAGATTCGCGCAGATGAGCTGCCGCCTACGCCAGAATATCCTAAACCCTTCACTTACTCGCTTACGCCGAGCCCACCGGATGAAGAAGGTAGAGAGGAATCCGCTCGATTGAATTTCACTCCCGCTGAGTATGTCGCTTTGTGTGAAGGGAGATTGGATTTCATCGTGCGTGGATACATCTCGTACAGAGGTCTTGGAAACCGCCTGCACGAAACCCGTTTCTGCATAGGCATTCAGAAGGCGGAGCACGGACTCGCGATGTCCTTCTGCGGACCGCCAACCTACAACGCTTATACCTGATGGAGATCACCGGCCAACACCATGAGTGCCACGCCAAGCGCAATCCCCTTCCAACTGGTGGGAAGTCGAACAATCGCGTAGGAGGGACGGCGCGGCGTCTTTGCGACGCCGCGCTGGACTCTAGTGCTAGAGGCTCAGGCGCTTCATCAATCTGTAGAGCGTCGTGCGGTCGACGCCGAGTGCCGCGGCTGCGTCTACCCGGTTGCCGGCTGCGGCGGTCAGAGCGGCCTTGATTCGAACCGTCGCCGCGCGATCGAGCGTCGCTTGCAAGGTGCCTTCTTCCTGGCTCTGGGCCGGCTGCGCGGCGCTCTCGGCGATAGTGGAATCTGCCGTCGAGGCCGACGCGGCGGTCGCAGCAGCGGCAGCATGAGCAGCGGCGGGCTGCGAATCGCCGAGGGCTTGCGCGAGGTCTTCTTCGAAGGAGTCGTCTTCGAACGCGAACGCCTCGGGCATCAGCGTCTCCTGCCCGCTCATCACGACCGCGCGCTCGATTACGTTCTCCAGTTCGCGCACGTTGCCCGGCCATGAATAGTGGAGCAGCGCTTCTTCGGCCTGCGGCGAAAGCATCAGCGGACGGCCGGCCTCGGTCGAATGAAAGGCGAGGAAATGCTGCGCCAGCGGCAGAACGTCTTCGCGGCGCTCGCGCAGCGGCGCGATCTTGAGCGGGATTACGCTCAGGCGGAAATACAGGTCAGCGCGGAATTTGCCGGCCGCCACTTCGCGCCGCAGCTTGCGATTGGTCGCCGCCACGATGCGCACGTCCACCTTGCGCGACTTCGACGCGCCGACGCGCAGCACCTCGCCGTCCTCGAGCACGCGCAGCAGCTTGGCCTGGAAGTCCGGGCCCGCCTCGCCAATCTCGTCGAGAAACAGCGTGCCGCCCGAGGCGCGCTCGAAGCATCCGAGGCGCTCGCGAATTGCGCCGGTGAAGGATCCTTTCTCATGGCCGAACAGCTCGCTCTCGACCACGCCGTCGGCCAGCGCCTTGCAGTTGATGGCGAGGAAGGGACCGTCTGCCCGATTGCTCCAGTAATGCAGCATGCGGGCGACCAGCTCCTTGCCGGTGCCGGTCTCGCCCTCGATGAGCGCGGTCGTGCGCGACGGTGCGACGCGCCGAATCATGGCAGTGAGCTGGCGGCTTTGCGGCGCCTCGGCGACGAAGCCGGCTGCGATGCTGGCGACGTCGAGCTGCTCGCGCAGCTTGCGGTTCTCGCGTTGCAGCGCGCTCATCTCGACGGCCCGCGTGACGACGGCGTTAAGCTCGTCGCTGTCGAACGGCTTGGTGATGCTGTCGAAGGCGCCGCCGCGCAAGGCGGTCTTGGCCGACTCGGCAGCCGGCAGCGGCATGCTCAGCACGACTGACACGTCCGGATCCTTACTCTGTACTTTTTTCAGCAAGTCCATCCCATCCATCCCCGGCATCCTCATCCTCATGTCTGCGACGATTACGTCTGCGCCCTGATGTTCGAGCACCTTTAATGCGGCCTCGACTGTCGGACAGGTTTCGCATTCGTAACCAGCCTGTGAAAGAACCATCGCGGCATCACGCGCCACATGAAACTCGTCATCGACGATCAGAACCCGCGCCTTAAACTGCACGTTGCGCTTTTGCACGACCATCCCAACCCGCCGTGCTTTTCCTTTGAGGGCAAGCGCGGCTAAGTGTAGCATTCTTGCCCTCGAAGGTGGGGCTGTCAATAAGGGGTAAAAGCTCAGGATTTTGCTTGATTATTTGACAATTTCGCGTTGCGGAAGTGAAACGCGGACGAGCTTACGACGATCAACCGGCAGAACGGCCTCGTGTGGAAATGCCACAAGTTCGGTTCGGAATTTGGTACGGGGAAGGCGCCCTGCTCTCGGCTAATTCGAGGTATTGCGCACGGTGACCGGTATCGGCAGCAGCCCCTGCGGCGACGACAGGTATCCCAACGAGGGCTCCTGCTGGTAGTCGACCTCGTCGCGAATCTGGCGCGCATTGTCGCGCGCTTCGCAGTCCTGCTGGTCAGTTCCCTGGCAGGTGTTCATCGCAGTTTGAGCGGGATCGGACGAAGCGCAACCGTAGAAACCGGCGGCGGTGGCCAACAGTGCAACGGCCAGGACTCGCTTCATCAGGCTGTCGATCATTGTCCCGCGGATAACTTAGCAGATTGTAGGTTATCGTCGATACAGAAGGCCGCTCGAGCATGTCTACCGGCCCGGCCTTGGGGTCGCCATCGACGACGGCTGCGCGTTTGGAGACGGGGACGGCGCCGTCGCGGGACTCGACGCTGTGTCAGATTCGATTGCGGAGACGCCCGGAGTTGCCGTGGCGGTCGGGGACGACGTTGCTTCAAGGGTTACCCGCACCAGTTTTTGATTGACGTAGCAGAACGCGACGGGATGCTTTTCGTTCCTGGTCACGCCTTCGGTCGGGGTCAAGACGATCTCGGCCAGGCCTATCGTGAAAAAATCGGCCGCGGCCTCGGTGACTGCGATTGGAACTTTACCAGCCGCTCCGTAGCCGCGCGTGTAGAGCTTGTAATAGTCACAGGTCGCGCCGTCGGGGTCGGTCAGCGTCACGTATGGAGGGCCTAGCTTGACGAAGACCTCGTCGCGGGTCATGCCGGCCGGATAGTCGCCGGTGTCGATTGGCGTTGGGCGCGTCGCTTCCATGTAGACCGAGCAGGCGGCCATCCAA
>Ga0209655_10000748_pt1 | contig 12372 bp, 9 predicted proteins | sample BogFormECP03_OM2_FD_188236 | JGI IMG/M metagenome (GOLD analysis project Ga0209655, IMG submission 188236) | Bog forest soil microbial communities from Calvert Island, British Columbia, Canada - ECP03_OM2 (SPAdes) (version 2) | ecosystem: Environmental > Aquatic > Freshwater > Wetlands > Bog ...
CCAGTCTTTGTTTTAAATTACGCTGAAGACGTACGGAGAGAACTGAAGGGCGGGTAATCTCAGATCAACTGCTCACCAGAGGCCGCACAACACAACCGAAGTATTAAGCGCAAAAGAAGAATAACACAGTTGCGGGGAAAGTGCACGGAAAAAGCGACAAATTGCGCCATTCGCAGGGCAAGCGTCTATATAGTCAATAGTATAGCGCGGCGGCAAATCGGCGGCAGAACACCCGCATTCGCGTGAGATTTGAATTTTCGGTCTGATTAGAGTTCCACACGCAGCGCAAAGATATGACGCGACTGGTGCGCGATCAAAGCGCATACCTGGCCGCACGGACGTCGCTGTTTTTTGATCTCTCTGATTGAAGAGGTAGAATGATGCGCGTTGAGAGCGCCTAAATATAAAGTCACGCGCTGGAAATATTGAGTTTGTCAGACCTTTGGGAGGGCAACTTGAACGCCGCACGTAGCGCTGGCTGGATGAGCAGCAAATCCGCATTCATTGGATCTCTATCGGCATTCTTATTTGCGGCGATCGGCGTGTGTTTGCCCGTCAACGCTCAGACCCCGTCCTTCCACGGCGCGCCAGCAGCCGCCGAACAAACGAAGAACCCGTCCGCGGGCAAGCGGGCTGCGGCGCAGGCTGGTGCAAATCTATACGCACGACATTGCGCTTCGTGCCACGGACCGACAGCCGCCGGAACTGGCAACATTCCGGCGCTGGCCGAAGGGCCCACGCAGAGCGCGTCCGGCGGCGCAATCTTCTGGTTCATTACGCAGGGCGATCCAAACAATGGAATGCCGTCGTGGGCGAGCTTGAGCGAACCGCAGCGCTGGCAGATCGTCACGTACCTGAAGGCGCTCGGCGGCGCGAATCCGCCATCGCCGACCGCAAAAGCTGCAGCCGCGCCTACCGACAACTCCGCGAAGGCTGCAGCGCCTCCGAACGCTCCGTTTACAGACTATCGCTTCGAAAAGCCCGGCACAATTCGCAAAATCACGGTCCAGGATTTGCCACAACCTTTTGCGACGAAGTCGGCCGACAACGGCCCGAAAGTGGTAGCGCGACCGAGCGATGCGTGGCCGCAAACGCTTCCGGGTTTCACCGTGCAGCAATATGCGGCCGGGCTCAAGAATCCGCGGCTGATTGTGACAGCGCCGAACGGCGATTTTTTCGTGGCGGAATCCGAGCCGGGAAATGTGAAGGTCTTTCGCGGATTCACGGCGGACGGCAAGCCGCAGCAGGTGGAAACTTTCGCGACGGGCCTGAAGCAGCCGTACGGAATTGCGTTTTATCCTCCCGGACCCGACCCGCAGTGGGTTTATGTAGGCAACTTTAATTCCGTCGTGCGCTTTCCGTATCAGAACGGCGATTTGAAGGCGCGCGGACCGCAGCAACACATCGTGGATGTTCCCGGTCGCCCAAGCCACTGGACGCGTTCGGTGCAGTTCACGCCGGACGGAAAGAAAATGCTGGTCGCGGTGGGATCGGGCTCAAACGTGGATGATCCAGACACAACTCCAGAGGAAAAAAATCGCGCCGACATTCTGGAATTTACTCCGGACGGCAGCGATCTGAGCATCTACGCGTATGGCATACGCAACGCAGGCGGAGGCATCGCGTTTAGCCCCAACACGGGTGAGCTCTGGTGCTCAGTGAACGAGCGCGACGGTCTCGGCGACAATCTGGTGCCGGACTACATCACGCACGTGCAGAAGGGCGGCTTCTACGGTTGGCCGTGGTGGTATATGGGCGGCCACCAGGATCCGCGGCATGAGGGAAAGCATCTCGAGCTCAAGGATAAAGTGATCACGCCGGATGTGCTGTTGCAACCGCACACTGCTTCGCTGGAATTGACCTTTTACGAAGGCACACAATTCCCGGCGGAATACAAGGGCGATATTTTTGCTTCGCAGCACGGATCGTGGAACAAATCGTTGCGCGCCGGGTACGAAGTGATCCGCGTGCCGCTGCACCAGAGTGGGCACGCGAGCGGAGAGTACGAGGATTTCGTCACCGGGTTCGTGACGCCCAACGGGAACGTCTGGGGCCGTCCAGTGGGAATCACCGTGGCGCAGGATGGATCGCTGCTGGTGACCGACGACGGATCGAACAGCATCTGGCGGGTCGTGTACACCGGAAAATAATCTGTCGCGCGAGACGGCACTGCCTGTCTCTACCGCAGTGCCGTCAGCGATTCACTCGTAATGCTCGCGACGTCCGAGTGGTTTTGCCTAGTCGTTGGACGGCGGCGGACCTTGGGGCTTCGGAGCAGAACCTTGACCGCGAGGGCCTCGGCCTCCTTGCCCATTTGCACCCGGGCGGCCACGGCCGTCGCGCTGCCAGCGATTGCGCATCAATTGTCGCAGCTTCTCGCGTTGCGCAGGGGTGATCGCGTCGCGCATCGTCAAGCGGTAGTCAATTGCGGATTTCTGTAGAGACAATTGCGCGGCGCTGATTTCCTGCAGCTTGGCGTTGATTGCAGCGCGATCCGGCTTGTCGGCAGCGAGCAGGTCTTTCAAATCGATCCGCTTCACCTCAAGATCCGCGCGGCCGCGAATCTCCGTTTTGCGAAAGTCTGCTTCCTGCATGCGAATCGTGGCGGCCTGTTCATCCGTGATGCCAGCTTGCTGCCGGACGGCCGGGTCGTTCAGCAAGCGTGCGAAACCGGAATGGCGATGTCCTCTGCGGCCGTCGCGGCCGAAGCCATCGTGCCGATGGCCCCACCCGCCTTGATTCTCGCCCGAGCCCATTGAGCCGCGGCGTGACCCGTACCCGTCCCGCGCGCCTTGGTGCGCCGGAGGCGGATCCTGTGGGCCATCCTGCGAGAGCAGCGGCGTGCAGCTAAGCGCCAGAACCAGCACAGCGAATGCAGTCTTGGAATAAATTCCCATTTTCTATTCTCCCTAACCAGTGTTCTTCAGTTGCCAGTCAAAATTCCTTGCCGCCTGCGAAAAAGTTCCCGAATTGCGCGGACGTGTGAAGCGCGCTTTAGCTTGCGTGCCTGGCGGCGGTGAACTCGCGGCTGAACTGTCCGCCGCCCATGGTGCCCTTCAGCGTGTCGCCATCGAGCGTCGCCTTGAATTCGATCTGCATGGTGTTGCCATCGCGCCCCTGGCGCTGCTCGGTCCAGGAAATGGTGTTGCCTGAAACCGTGGCGTCAGAAGTGTTATCGCCGCGCTGCGTCTTGTGAGCTACTTTGAATTTATTGCCGTCTTTCGTGATGATGAGTGATTGCGGGCCGCCGCCACGACCGCCGCGATGCCCGCCGCCGGCCTGACCATCACCTTGGCCACCGCCCTGACCGCCGTTCTGACCACCGCCCTGAGCGCCACCCTGACTGCCGCCGCTGACGGTCATGTCCCAGGTGCCCACAAAATTGGCATCCTGCGCTGCGGCCTGAAAAGCCGTGAGCGAAAGCAGCAAGGCAACGAGACAGCAAACCGCGAATCCCAAGCGAAGCTTTTTCATGGCACAATCTCCCTAAAGTTTGCGGCGGCTCTGGACGCGCACTGTTGAAGACAAATCGGCGTGGTCCACAACGAGCCGGCGTTCGTATGAACTATGGTTTCCCACACTATTAGTTGAGTTCGAGAGGGCGCAAAGTTCCATAATTTCGTCGAGTTGCTTTGGAAGGAACGGCTGAGTGCAGGCGCGAGCGAGCGGTTTCACTTCTGCTTTGTGCGGACGCAAGGAAACTGGGCAACCCACGCTGCTACACTCTCATCAACGAACACGGGCCGAACGGTAAAAACAGGAGCCACAAAAATCGTGCAGAGCGGCGGGGTGGATTTTGCAATTCCTAATTTCTCGGGGCGATGCTTGGTGGCCGTCGTTTTGATTGTGGCCATTATGGCAGCGCCGATCTTCGGCGGCGATAAGGGCCAATCCTTCAAGATCCCGCCCGTAGAAATTCCGCTGAAGATCAAAGACCAGCAAGTCACAATCGTTGCTTCTGGAAGGGTCACGATGGCCGCAAAAGACCATGGCCTCAACATTCTTAGCGTGGACCTCACCGCCGATCTTGCGGATCTGCAGCAGAATTTCACCGCCGTGCTCGCTTCCGAGCTGGACAAGGACGACCGCTGCGGAGACCGCATACAGATCGAGGATGCGAAGCTCACGCCTGCTGAACCGGCGAGCCTGGTGGTCGTGCAGCTACATTACGAACGCTGGGGTTGCGCGAAATTTCTGGGGAAACAGGAGGTCAAGAGGCTGATTGGCGGCAATGCCGTGGTGCAGATGAAGCTGACGCCTTCGGTGGGAGAAAACCATACCGAACTGCGGCTCGCGGCGGAACTGGGGCCGATCGAAGCAAACGGCTCGTTGGGTGAACTGCTGCGCACCGGAAACCTCGGCGAGTTGCTGCGCGACAAGATCCAGGCTGCGATTCTCTCGGCGGTGCAAAAAGGCTTGGACCTGGGCGCAATTCTTCCGCCCGTTTTGCAGGGCAGCGTGACAATTCAAGATGCGCGCTTCAGGGATGCAGGCTCCGGACGGCTGCTCGTTGCGCTGGCTGGCCAGGTGCGAATCACGGACGAACAGGTGGGCGCCCTTGCGCAAGAGTTGAAGGATCGACTCCCATCGCACTGAAGTTCGGCGATTTCGCGTAGTCCAGGCGTTCAAGCGCAAACACTGCAACGATATATGCGCACAAATTGCGGATCTGCACGCGAAGTGCGCGAGTTTCACTGAACAAATCGCTGATCGGCGCTGAAGCGGACCAGTCCATCGCGGTAATCGATCTTCATATCCAGCATCCAAAGCATCGCGAAACCCAGGATTCCTGAAATTTCCGTGCCGAAGCCGTCGCTCATGTGGGTTAGATCGATGGTGATCAGATCCTCGCGCGCCTGCTTGAAGTTCGCGAATTGAATGGTGGCATTCGCCGCGCTGTAAACCGTCTTGACCTTGCCGCTCATGCCCTTCACCTCCGTGGCGTACTCGGTGCCCACTTTGGTCACTTCCTTGGCTTCGGCGAGCGACAGTTGATTGTCAAACGCCCCGGTATCAATGAGGAAAAGCCTTTGCGGGGAAGAATTCACCGAAGTGGGAATGAGGAGTCCGTGGCCGAATATGAAAATCGGAGTGAAGTCCTTCATCTCGGGCGGAATGTAGCGATCATGCCAGGTGGATTGCTGGGACGATTGCGAATCAAGCGAGATTTCGCCGGCCGGCTGATCGGGATATGGCGGCAGTTCGCTGAGCTTCATTTTGTTTGCAGGCATGTAGATATCCACGAGGAAATTGCGGAATACGTTCGCGCCGATCAGGCCGTCACTGCCTATAATTGAGCGGGCGCTCGTGACCTCGACATAACAATCGTCAAACTCCAGCTCCCCGATCTGAATCTTGTCGGCGTGGCCGAGAAATCCCGCCGCCGCGCCGGCGTCGCCGATTCCCCCGACATGGATATCCGTGATGGATTTCACGCCCGCCTTCTCGGCGGTTTTTCGATCGATCAGAATTCCACCTGCGCCAGTGTCGAGCAGCAACCGAGACGATACTCCGTTCACCTTCACACTGAGGCCATAGCCTCGCACGCGGGTCGGACCATCGGAGAGAGGTTCGAGCAAGGCTACCGTTGATTTGACTTTCGTTATGAGACGGCACGCACTCGGCCGCTTCTCCGACTGGGCCTGGAGCACGTCGAGTTGGTTCTTCAGCCGTGCCCGCGTTTCCGCGTCGTCGTCCGTGGAACTCGCCAGGTAATCCTGCAGCGCCGCGATGCGTTCCTTGCCGCTCAAGGTGCTCAAGTAAGCTCGCTCAATGTCGGGGTCGTCAGGATCGAGCGTATAGGCCTGATCAATGTTGGTTTTGGCGTGTTTCCAATTCAGCGAGACCTTGTAGACTCGGTATAGCCCCAGAAATGCGCGCGCGTCCAAATCGCACGCTCGCAGCGGCTTGGAGAATGCGGCTTGCGCCTCCGTGAGTTTTCCCTGGCGAAAATACACTTCACCCAGCGCGACAATGGCCGGCGCGCGATCGGGCGTCAGTGCCACGGCTTTTTGCGCCGCCGCGTAAGCTTCCGTGGAATTGTTTTCGGCGAGATATACGCGCGCGAGCCCCGCGTAAGCAGCCGCGGCTTCCGAGCCACCTGCGGGAAGTATGGCGTTGTAGGCGGTGAGCGCATCGTCAATTTTTCCGGTGCGATAGAGTTTCAGCGCGGCGGCCATCGGCGCGGTTAAGGACGGAGCGGTTTCCGCACTCACGGTGCAGACCATGTTGCCGTTTTTCGAGGGGGTTGCACTCGGCGCGGGTGCGTCGGAGCTTTTCTGCGCAGCGGCTCCCTGGGATTGTGCGGTCGCGCCCGCTAGCGTGCCTTGCGTAGCATCGCGCGCCTGATCGTCTTCCGTCGCGGGCGACGCCGGCAGTGTTCCGGGAAGGAGCAACGTGACAATACAAACTGCAACGAGCGCCGTCCTTATCCGCTTGGTCCTCATTGGGCCTCCGTAATCGGATCGCGACGCAACGAAACAATCGAACACCCTCGGGGTAAACGCAAAATCGGAGCCTCGAGCTTTGCGCGTCGCCTCCGCGCGACATTCTGTCCAAGGATAACTTCCGTGTCAATTGATGATTACGGAGTGTGGGACATAAACGTTACGCGCGTCCCCGGAACACTCTGCGTTCACTGCCCGAATTTCGTTCGCACTCTGGTGCTTCTCGAGATGCGCTGGTTTGACCGTGTGCGGGGCAGGCCGCTATAATGCTCGTTTCGGCGAGGCGCAAAATGCCTGCTGAAGGAACGCTCGGCGATTGTGCCGAGCGAGTGCCCAGCACCTAATGAGGTGCGGAGGGTGCGCCGTACCCCTACCAGGGCCCGCGCGACGAGCGGAGTGAAGGCGAGACGCGGGCGGGGAATTCCAGACCAGAAATCAGGAGCAGGAAATGATTAAGGCAACGCAACTACGCCCGGGAATGATCATCAAGCACGAGGGCGACCTGTGCGTCGTGTATAGCGTGGACCACCGCACCCCGGGAAATAAGCGCGGTTCGATGCAGACCAAGATGCGCAACCTGCGCAACGGGAACATGATGGATTTCCGGTTCCGCGCGGAAGAGACGCTGGAAAAAGTGGTGGTGGACGAAATCCAGTTCGAGTATCTGTACAGCGACGGGGATACGCACCACTTCATGAACACGGAAAATTACGAGCAACTGGCGCTGCAGAACGATATTGTGGGCGACACTCGGGATTACCTGATTCCCAACCTGCCGGTGAAAATCGAATATTACGACGACAAGCCGATTGGCGTGTTGCTGCCGGACACGGTGGACCTGACCGTGGTGGAGACCGAGCAGAGCATCCAGAAAGCGACGGCTAGCGCGGTGATGAAGCCGGCCAAGCTGGAGACTGGTTTGATCGTGAACGTTCCGCCGTTCGTCGGCAATGGCGACAAGATCAAGGTGGATACTTCCGAGGCGCGGTACATTCAGAGAGTGCAGTAGTTTATTGAGCGCGGCGGCCCCCTTTGAGGAGCCACCGCCTGATTTTAGTTCGCGTTCACGAATAAGCAGATCCCTCACCCGCTGTCGCAGGTTCGGGAAGACAATCGAAATACTCTTCCGAAAGTTTAAAGCCGTTTTTTCTTGGTCACTTCCGAATCAATCACAATAGAGTCCGCCACGTCGCGCGCTACTGCGCGTCCACGGTGCAGCGAAAGCCGATTGTGCCGGAACGATCGCGGCCGGGCGACATCAGCAGATATTTCTGGTGCTGGTCGAGGCGGTAGGTCTGCGGGAAATACCAGACGGAGCCGCGAGGCTGATAGGAAGCGCCGCCGCGCACGATGGCCGCGCGAGTGTGCTCATCGCGAAATTCATCCGTCCACTGGGAGATGTTGCCTTCGAGGTCGAGGACTCCGAACGGGCTGGCGCCTTTGGCGTTCGCATCCACATTTGCCGGTGCGCGCATCACACGGCCGTAATCGGCGGGTGGAACCGCTTGCACATCCCAATCATTTCCCCAGGGATACGTGCGGCCATCGGTGGATTGCGCTGCGTATTGCCATTCCCAATCGTGAGGCAGGCGCTTGCCGGCCCATGCGGCATAGGCACGCGCGTCTTCGATGGCAACCCAGGTTACCGGTTTCGCGCCCCAGCCGTCGGGATACGTTCCGTTTTTCCAATCACGCAGAAAATTGTGGTCGTCCGCCGGGTGGTATTTCGTTGCGTGCAGAAATGCCTGGAACTGTTGATTGGTGACCGGGGTGCGGTCAATATAAAAGCTGGGGATGTGCATGCGCTTACGATGAAAACGCCGCGGCGTATCTTCCCAGGGATATTGCACGTCGACGCCGGGATCGTTGCCGCCTTCGATTTCGATTCCTTGCACCGCGAAATCGTAGTCCGCTTCAGGGATGCGCAACATGCCTGGCGGGGCTGATGTGGGAATTTTTGTTGGCGCGGCGGGGACCATGGTCTGAGGCGCAGATTTCCACTGGCGTGAGTACGCAGAGAGAGGCTGGGCGGAACGCGCGGCCATATATTTGAGAAGGGCCTGGAGTCCAGCCGCAGTGGCGGAATTTTCTGCGGTCGCGAGGACTGCGCCAAAACCCAGCGCGTCAATGGTGAACGAGAGCGTAGCTTCGGTGCCGGTCGTGCGCGGAACCAGTTCGACTCCGCACCATAAGTCGAAATAATGCATGCCGGCTTGCACGGGTACGCGCAACTCTTCGCCCGTTACGTCATATTCATTGCGATTCACAATTGTCCACAGCGTGGAATTCTTCGTGCGGAAGGTACTGGCGAAGACGCCGGCTTGCAGCGTCGGCACGTGCGGTTCCCATTCCGCACTGGTGAGGCTTTCGGGAAATGCACGCTCGATTCTTGTGATGCGCAGAACGGTTTCGGCGTCGCGCGGCGTCATGCCGAACCAGAATCCCCATAGATTTTCGAGCGTGGCGTAGCCTTCGCCATTAAAGAATGCGTGTTGCAGGCTGTCCGTCTTGTCGCGCGTGAAGCGATCGGTGACGTTCACCGTGTGCCGCGGCTCGAGCCATTTCGCTTTGCTGACCATGGGGACGAATGGATACGCGACGTCTTCCCAAGTCACCCAATCGTTCCAACTGATGTTGCTCCAGGCGAGGGATTCGTCGTGAATTGCGAATTGCGGCTCGAGCGCGAGAGGATGACCGATCGCGTCGGAGGAGGCGCGGAATTCCTTGGGCGCGCTTTCCAGAGTGTCAAAATTGATGCCGTCGGCGCCGATTTCTTTCAGCAACTGCGGAAACACGGTGGAGGGAGGCGCGCCTTCATCGCGCGTGCCGGAATCCCAGGCGAGAATCGGAAACATCACGCGCACGCCGCCGCGGTGAAACTGTTCAACCACCTGGCGCAACGCGGGAATTCCTCCAGGCAAATCGCGCAGCAAATCGAACTGGTTGCGATCGTCCACGCCCAGATTTGGATACACCGGCCAAATCAGGACCAGGTCAATCGGGCCGATGCGCCGCTCGAGGTCGGCGAGAAAAATGTCCGCGGTGTACTGGCGTTTTTCGGGGTCGTAGAACGAGCGGTCCCAGACAAGCAGTTGGCACTGGGAGAAGACGCGCTGCGTCCAGGCGAGTTCGGCGCGGTTGTAAAGCGAGCCTTGGTAATGAAGTTCAGCCCAGCGATCTTTGCGCCATTGCTTGATTCCGGCGCGCCATTTTTCGGATTGTTCGGAAGTTTGCGGGCCGGAAAGAAAAACCGCGGCGGGCGCGGCGGGAACGCCCAAGTCCGGCGCACCCGGCGGCAATACGAGCGGATGGCGAGGCCTCCATTCATCGGGTAAAACAGCGCAGGTGCAGAGCAACAACAGAAAAATCCCAGCCAATGATTTGCGCTGCGATCTGCGGGCCCGCGTCATCGAGAGTGTCCTGGTGGAACTTTCCGGAGCGGCGGAACGAAAGCGCCGCAGCCCAAGGTCACGGGACTGTATTCCCGCAGGTCGTTAAAGTCAATTTGCTGGCGGCGAGGATCGTCTGCGGGAATTACACTGCGACTGCGGACTTCGTCCCGAACACGCGCTGGAAGATGGCGTCCACGGCGCGCAACTGGCGATGCAAGTTGAATGTGCGTCCGAGCGCTTGCTGGTCGAGGAATTTGCGGATGTTGGCGTCGGCAGCGATGCGGTCTTGGAAGCTGGTTTCGGATTCCCATGCGGCCATGGCATGCGCCTGGACCCATTTGTAAGCGTCTTCGCGCGGGGCGCCGTGCTCGACCAAATCCTGCAGTAGCTGCCCGGAAAAAACCAGGCCTTGCGTGGCATTGAGATTTCGCAACATGCGCTCGGGAAACACTTTCATGCTGGCGACGATTTCCGTCGAGCGATGGAGCATGTAATCCACCAGAATCGTGGAGTCGGGAAGGATGACGCGCTCGACGGAGCTGTGCGAAATGTCGCGTTCGTGCCAGAGCGCCACATTTTCCAGGGCCGCGAGGGAATTCGCGCGCACCACGCGGGCCAGGCCGCAGATTTGCTCACTCGCGACGGGATTGCGTTTGTGCGGCATCGCGGAACTGCCGCGCTGTTCGCCGCCGAACGGCTCTTCCACTTCGCGGACTTCAGTGCGTTGAAGGTGGCGAATTTCCTGCGCGATGCGTTCGAGTGACGCAGCCACCACCGCAAGCGTAGTGAGATATTGCGCGTGCCGGTCGCGTTCAATTACCTGCGAAGTGATCGGCGCAGTAGATAGGCCGAGGCGATGGCAGATTTTCTGTTCGATTTCCGGACCGAGATGGGTGCAGGTGCCGACGGCGCCGGAAATTTTGCCGACGGTGATTTGCTGCGCGGCGACCTGAAAGCGCGCGAGATCGCGGCGATTTTCGGCGTACCAGTTGGCGATTTTCAGCCCGAAAGTGATCGGCTCGGCATGAACTCCGTGCGTGCGGCCGATTTCCGGCGTGTCTTTAAATTCCCAGGCGCGGCGCTCGAGGACTTCGCCCAACGCTTCGATTTTCTTCTCGATCACGTGAGAGGCTTCGCGGACGAGCAGCGCTTGCGCGGTGTCCACCACATCATTGGAAGTGAGGCCGTAATGCAGCCAGCGCGCGGCTTCGGGATCAGCGACTGATTCCTGCACGGCGATGGTGAAGGCGATGACATCGTGGCGAACTTTGGCTTCGATTTCGTTGATGCGCGCGACATCCACACGAGCGCGCTGGCGCAATATCGCGGCGGCTTCGCGGGGCACCACTCCGGCTTCAGCGAGCGTTTCGCTGGCAGCCAGCTCGACTTCCAGCCACTTCTGAAAGCGATTTTCTTCGCTCCAGACGCGGCCCATTTCCGGGCGGGTGTAACGTGCGATCAATCCTGGCTCCTAAGGCATTTGTTCGTCAGCGAAAATTGCCGGCGAACAAGCGGCCGCATGAAATCCAGCGAACGGCGAGGAAAGTTCCCTGCGCCATCATACCCGAATTCCCGGGGGTGCGCGAAGCGCGAGGGCGGTCGGCTTTCGCCGGTCGCAAACGGCATCGTTTCATAAGTTTGGCGAAATTATGCGGGCCGAACGACTTACTACACAGCAGGGCAAATTCAATAGGAGGAGTAAAACGATGAAAGTGAGACTTTCCTGGTTCAGCGTAAACGATTTTGAAGGCGCGAAGAAGTTTTACGGCAATGTGCTCGGTCTGAAGAAAACGTTTGAAGCGCAGCAGTGGGCGGAATTCGCAGGCGCCGAGGGCGAAGAGACCATCGGGCTCACTGTTAATCCGCACGCTGGCAAAGAGCCGGGAGCGACGATCGTCTTGGAAGTGCAGGACATCGAGCGGGAACGCCAGCGATTGGAAACGGCTGGCGTGAAATTCGAAGGGAAGATTGAAGAAATTCCGGGCATCGTGAAGTTGACGACGTTTCGCGATCCTTGCGGCAACCGGTTGCAGCTGGCGCAACCGCTGATGCAGTCGTAGTACGTCGCGAGGGAGCAAGGAGCCGCGCCAGTTTCCAGTCTCGTTGTAAACTGGCGCGGCTCGATTATTTCTTGAGGGAGAAAAAATGGCTGTGCATCCGTTGCCGGAAATCGCGCTGCAGGAAGAAGTGCAGTTGGTGGAAAAAGCTCAGCAAGGAGACAGTCTGGCGTTCGGGTCGCTGGTGGAGCCGTGGCGCAAGCCACTTTTCGGCTACATCTACCGGATGGTGATGTTGCGGCAGGACGCCGAAGACTTGTTGCAGGACGTGCTGGTGCGCGTGCTGGAAGGCATACGAACGTATCGCGGCGAAGCGCGGTTCAAGAGCTGGCTCTTCGGCATTGCGACGCATGTTTGTCTGGACCACTTACGGACGAAGAAGCGCTGGCGCGTGGAAGCGCAATTGATCGGTGAGAAGGAAGCCACCGCTGATCCGCAGAAGGTCGAGGAGCTCACGGCGCTGATGCAGCAACCCGG
>Ga0209655_10000751_pt1 | contig 12347 bp, 8 predicted proteins | sample BogFormECP03_OM2_FD_188236 | JGI IMG/M metagenome (GOLD analysis project Ga0209655, IMG submission 188236) | Bog forest soil microbial communities from Calvert Island, British Columbia, Canada - ECP03_OM2 (SPAdes) (version 2) | ecosystem: Environmental > Aquatic > Freshwater > Wetlands > Bog ...
GACGAAACAAACTCGACGAACCAGGCGCGACGCAGCGCGGCGATCGAGGCGAAAATGCTGAGCAACCCTTCTCTGGTGCTGTCTCCGATTCCTGGAAAGGACATGGTGCGCGCCCAATCGCGCAGTTCTGCAATGTTGAAAGCCGTGTACCCCGCCACCACCGCTAGAATCAGCAATGAGAATGCGCCCGCTAGCGCCATTCCCGCGATCGCCTCGGATACTGGTGCGCGGCCTCCGTCTCCTGTGATGACCATCACGCCAACGACAAAAAAAGCGCACGAGCTCAGGGCGAGGATCATCGCTCCAGAAAACGTCAGCACCGCCGCGACCGTCACACCCGTTGGGCGATTCATGCGCCGTGCCTCACAATTTACCCATGACTGCCAGGATCAACAGAATCAATAAAAGCAGTCCCAGTCCGCCGCTCGGGTAGTACCCCCAGCCTGCGCTGTAGGGCCAAGTGGGCAGCGCTCCCAAAATCAGGATCACCAGGATAATCAGCAGGATCGTTCGCATGTGCTTCCTCACTTGGGGCGCGATGGCCCGCCCTGCACCGTGCTCGCTCGCGGCACCGTGAAATTCTTTGCGCTGCGAGCTTCTCAAGCGGGCGCAGTATTGCCGAATCACGATGAGGGGGCCATCGGGGAAACACCCTACGCGGAGAACGGCATCGCGGTAGCGCGCTTTACCAGGCCGTCGAACGCGCAGCGCTCGACTTCTGGGTGCGTGGCGGTTTCGCGTCACCGGGACTCCGAAAATCCGCAAGCTCCAGCCACTCGCCGCAGGAAATCCGTCAACGCTCGAGAACATCCTTGTAGTAGTTGAGCGCCACTTTCTTGGGTTGACGGTCCATGATGAAATCCACAGTCCGCGTGGTATTTCCGGCAATCCCCACCGCGCCCAGGCGCACCATGCCATTTCCGAAGTCCGCGAAGACCGGAACGAACATCGCGAAATGGTCGTTCACTTCACTCTGGGTAATTTCCGCGTGGACTTTGATTTTTCCGCCGTCGCCCGGCTTCAATTCATATTTGAAACTGTAGCGCGGCACTTGCATGCCATACACCCATTCGTTGAAGAACCAATCGAGCCGGCCGTTCTGCTGGATGTCCATCTGCTTGGTCATGTGCTTTTCGGCGATGGCTTTAAATGATTCGGTGGAGGCCGGCGTGTCGCGATAGCTTTCCATGTAGTCGTGCATCATATCTACGAAAGCTTGCTCGCGTTTGTCGCCGGAGGCGTGATCGTCATACATCAATGAACGCAACATCAGCAACACGTAAGCGCCCTTGGAATACGTGACGCCCTGATACGCTTGTGTAGAGCGCGGAGCCATGAGCCGCAGTCCCAGCCACAAGGGCCCGGCGTCGTTCGGCGAAACGCCGAAATTATTTTTTTCCAGAATGCGCACGCGCTGGCGCTCCCAGAAATCAATGTAGTCCTTCCGCCACTTGGGGCCCACGGCTTGTTGCAGAAATAATCCAGCGGCAAATTCCGCGAAGCCTTCGGAGAGCCACTGATCGTGATACGAAGCCCAGCCCACTCCGTGGCCGAACCACTGGTGCGCCACCTCATGCGGCGTCACTTCCTGCACGAAGCCGGAGAACTTCGTATTGATCTCGCCGAAGAGCAACCAGCGCTGCGTGGAATCGATGTACGCGGAAATCGGCAAGTACACCAGACTGGGCCATGACTGCCCGAAGTTGAAATTTGGCTGTTCGGTGATGTTCACGTTGTCGTACGGAGCCTTGCCGAAAAATACGGTGCAGACCTGCATCTGCGCGCGCGTCTGGTCCAGCGCGTATTTCGTCATCGCCGTCGAAGATATGGCGCCCAAGAATGCCCTGTGCTCATACGGCTGCAAACTGTTTGGCAATTCCGTCAGATAATATCCGGAAAGTTCGTAGTGCGTGATGTTGTCGGGGTAATCGATTTTCTTGTATTGGCCGTAGTTGAAGCCCGCCACGGCCACCGGCACGGGTGTCACCCAGTGCGACACTGTGAAACCGGCTTCGGTGGATTGTCCTTGTAGTTTGCCGACGCTGATCAATACCTCCGACGGGGGAAATTTGAACGTCAGGTCGTAGAGCGACTTCTCGCCGAAACCATTCAGGTTCGGGTACCAGGAATCGCGCGCGCTGACGTAGTAACTTCCGTTACCGGCGTTGGCCAGCACCTTATCGCCCACGTATTCGACGCTGATCGAATGTTCCTGCCTCATCGCCGGGGCTTCGTTCAGCACGGCGTAGAACGAACCATCTTCCTTTTTATTTTCCTGGATGAAATGCAGGTCCTGGCCGGCCTGGTCGGTGACGCGCGTGACCCGCAGCGTGGGCAGCAGTCCGAATTTCATCACGCGTTCACCGGCGATCAGCGGCTCGAAGGTGATGGTGGCGCGGCCGTACAGGTGATCGTTTTTGGCGATGACGGTTTCAATGTTGTAACGGTGCGTGGCGAAGAGGCGTTTATCCTCCAGCGAATTTGCGGTGCGCGCTTTCAGCTCGGAAAGCAGGTGCGCGGAGTACCACACGCCGTCGTCCAATTCCCCGCCGTTGCAATTGATCAGGGCCACTTCCTCGGGAGAATCCAATTGCGGAATGGCGCCGACGCGCGTGCGAATGAAAAAGCGCAGGTCCTTATGCGGCGTGCCGTGCATGTAGGCATTGAAAAATATCGGATGTGCCGGGTTGTAAATCGCGGCGAGCACGTCCGCGTCCACATTATCAATCGTTTCGTTCTGCAGAATCGCTTGTGTGAATCCTTCGGGAATTTCGTGCCGGTGGCGGACCTTATCCTTCCAGCGCGAAAACGCCGCAGCCGCTTCGGGCGGCGTTTCCATCCTTGCGTCCAGCGCGGATGTGAACCGAATGTATTGGTTGCCTGTGAAACGAAAGACCACTTCGCTGAAATCTTCCTCCGCGCTCGGCGCGCCGGCGCGGCGCAGCATCTCGCGCTTGTTAATGTCGTCGGCGGGCTGCAGCGTGAAGTGTCCCTGGCCTACAAAAATGGCTCCGGTTTCCAAACGATCCACCAGGGCCAGAAACGTGATGGTTCCGGACTTGAATTGGAACGTTCCGGCGTCCAGGGTCAGCGTGAAATTCTCCACGTGATAGGTTTCGCCCAGGCCCATGTCGCGGAGCTTGCGGTAGCCTGCGTCTGAATTCGCAAACGCTGAGCTCTTCTCGCTGACGTTTACGGTGGTCTTCTGCGCCGCGATCGTCAGGCTCAGGGCGAGCTCCGCCGTGCCTTTCAGTTCCACGGGCGTGATCGAATCGTCGAAACCGTCCTTCGACACTCGCACGGAATAATTTCCCGGATTCAGATTGGGCGCGGCGAATTTGCCGGATTCGTCGGACGTGAGCACGATCGGCTGCGTCAGATTGCCGCCGGTGATTTCGATGCGCGCTCCCGCCACCACCGCTCCGGAGGGATCTTTCACTGTGCCGGAAATTGTGTCGGCCCGCAGTGGCATGGCCAGCGCCAGGCACAACAGCGCCGCGATCACCGCCTGAAGAATCTGAAATCGTCCGCGGTGCTGGCGAGCATCGCCTGCGTGGCGCGTGTGCGGCTTGTGATTCGTGGTCTGCGTGTCGTCGGGTTTGTTCATGGGCTGAGCTGTGATCATTCGGCAGCGTTCCTCGCACAACTGTTTCATAACTTACGGTTCGGCACGCTGCTCTTTTCGCAAGGTAATTCCCAAGGTGCAGCAGCAGCTGTAGCCGAGCGAGGCACGGGAAGCAATACCCGCGGTGAAATCAATTATACAATCAGTTCATATGCCAGGTGGTAACGCATAGCCGTTTTAGTACGTCAGCGGCGTCGCTCCTGGTGCCATATGAGGCGGGGCACCGCGAACTAACGTCGCGTCGCGTCCTGAGCACATCTCGCAGGATCCTTCGGGGGCAGTTCAAAGCTTGGACACGGTCCGGGGTTTCGAGATCGTGGAAGTACGCGGATTACGTCAGCATCGTTGTGCTCACCAGATCGTCTGAATCGTTCTGGTGCGGCGGATTGCGCGGTCAGCCGTAAGCAACCTGAGCCCCTCGACCAACGCCGTGGCCCCGATCAGTCGATCTGCTGGGTCCTTAGGATAACTCGCAGGAAGTCCCATCGCGCGGACGCAGGCTATGCTACTAATCGGCAGCACCACGAAACGTGACTCGACTTCCAGCAGGAACGATTCCAGGCTGACGTCCAGCCGGATGCGACCCTTGCTTGCCAGTGTGGCCAATTCAAACAAGGTGATATCGCAGATTGCCAAGCCGTCCGCACTCTGGCGCGCCTCGCCGATGGCGGCCCTGGCCCTCGTGGAGATCTGCTCTTGGTCGAACGCCAACCAGACCACCACATGCGTATCAACCAGAATCACTTGAGTTCGCCCCAATCTTCCGCGGAAATCGCCGGCGAAACCACATCTCCTGTGACGGCGCCCTTGCCTGCCATGAAATTATAGATTTCGTCCGTCTCGGCGTTTACGGGCACAAGCTTTGCCACCGGTTTGCCCCGTTTGGTAATTACTACGGTCTCGTGCTTGGCCTGCACCTCGTCCATCACCGCCAGACACTTAGCCTTGAAGGAACCTGCCGCCATCGTCTTCATGCCGTGCTCCCAGTACGACTATAGTCATTATACCATGGTCATAAGAGCAAAATGCCGGGGAATCGCAACCCGATAACTCCCTGCGGGCGAAGTAGAGGTTCTCTGCCGATTTCGGACAGTTAGTACTAGCTCTGTACCAATTCTGTTCGAGCGCACAGCTGTGTTCGTGTGCCCCTGCATGTTAAGTTCGAACGGAAACTAAAATATGGATCCGCACTCACAATTCCGCTGCACACGCCCGCGGCTTGCGGCGATCGCCCGAACAGCTGCCATGGGCACGTTCGAAGCGCGCGCACCACGCGGCATCCGCGTCAAAAACACGACGCCAGCGCGCGCCTGTTCTCATCACTTGCCGCTCATCACTCGTCACCGTTTTCTAATCGGCTGTTCCGCGATTAAAAATCGCTGCAAGTTGCTGAATGTAAAAGGTGGATGCCATTTTTAATCGGTCGGAAATCGCATGCTTTCGCGCGCGGTTTGAACGCACTTTTCAGCGCACGCGGAGCGAGGATAGAGATTCTCCGCCACGGCCGCTGCTCTGGCGTCGCCATTCTGACCGTGTTATTTTTTTGAAGGCTGCCGGCACTTATGCCCACGGGGGAAACACAGGGATGACCGGATCGAATTTCGGCAAGCGCTTGGCGCAAGTTGCGATTTTTGTAGTCTTTGTGGCGGCTACGGTCTCGGGTTCCGCAGCCTGGCAGACCTCCCCTCCGGCTCCTGCACCAGCTTGGCAACGTCCGCCAGCCACCGCAACAGCCCCAGCGCCCGCTCCTGTGACGCGCGCGGACATTTTGCGCGGGGCGTATGGGCCTTACCGCGTCAACAACGATTTGCTCTCCTACCATCTCGACATCCGCGTTGATCCGGAGAAGCAGACGATCAGCGGCAAGAATTCCATTCGCTTCAAGATGCTGCAGGACAGCACGCGCATCCAGCTCGATCTGCATCCCCAGCTGAATATAGACAAAATTGTTCTCGGCACGACTACGCTGCAATATGTCCGCGATTCCGGCGCGGTGTTCGTCGATTTTCCAGAGACGCTGCACGCCGGGCAGGAATACACGATTGATTTTTATTACTCCGGGCATCCTCTGACGACCGCGCGATTCGGTGGCTTTACTTTCGGCAAAGATCCGGCGGGGCGCCCCTGGATTTACACCGCATGCGAAGACATCGGCGCGAGCGACTGGTGGCCGAACAAGGATCAATGGCGCGACGAAGTTGAAACCATGCAGATCAGCGTCGCGATTCCGAACGGGCTGGTGGATGTTTCCAACGGAAAATTTCTAGGCAAGACCGATCTCGGCGACGGCTACACGCGCTGGGATTGGCTGGTGCAATATCCGATCAACAATTATGACGTTGCGCTGAACATTGGCAGCTACGTGCACTTTTCAGATCAGTTGGGCGACCTGCCGCTGGATTTTTACGTGCTGCCGGAAGATCTGGACAAGGCCAAAAAGCAATTCGCGCAGGCCAAGGGCATGATCGAGGCCTACCAGCATTACTTCGGCGAATATCCTTTCAAGAAAGATGGCTACAAGCTGGTCGAAGTGCCTTACGCCGGCATGGAGCACCAGAGCGCGGTCGCCTACGGCAATCATTTCGCCAACGGCTACCTGGGACGCGACTGGACGGGCGTCGGCGTCAGCCCGAAATTCGATTTCATCATCATTCACGAAAGCGGGCACGAGTGGTTCGGCAACAGCGTTTCGGCGGCGGACCGCTCGGACATGTGGATTCACGAAGGCTGGACTACTTATCTGGAAGTTCTCTACGTTGAGTACACTTTCGGGCACGAAGATGCGGCCAAGTACGTCAACGGCTACAAGTCAAAGGTGCAGAACCGCGAGCCCATCATCGCCGAGCGCGGCATCGCGGCGACTCCGCCGCAAGACATGTATTTCAAGGGCGCGCTTTTCCTGAACACTTTGCGCAACGTGATCAACGATGATGCGCGCTGGTGGGCGCTGATCCACGATTTCTACCAACATTTCAAATATCAGAACATCATGACCGAGGACGTCGTCGGGTATTTCAACCAGCAGACCCAGTTGTATCTAACGCCGCTCTTCGATCAGTATTTGCGCCACACCGCGATTCCCACGCTCGAGCTGAAATTCAACGAAACGGATGGCACGGTTGATTATCGCTGGCAGGCGGACGAGCCGGATTTCGCCATGCCGATACGCGTGGGAAACAAAAACGATTGGCAGATGATTCAGGCCACTACTTACTGGCAGACGATGAAGACGCCGCTGAAGAAAAACGAATTCGATGTGGCCACGGATCTGTACTTCGTCAACGTTTCCAAAGAGTAGCTCGCATCTCGACGGAAGCAATCTTAGTGGCCGAGAATTTTCTCGATCTTGGTTATTTCCGCCTCAGCTTGTTCCATATATTTCTGGGCATTTTGCACGTCGGCGATTTGTAGTGCCTTTTGCGCCAGCGCCAGGTCGTTGCGCGCGCGCTGCTGCGACGCAGCGACGTCCGCGCCAGGCTGCTGAGGCAGCGCAGCGATGCGCGCGTTCGCTTTATTGTCGCGCGCCTCAAGCTCGTCGAACTCCTCATGCTCCAATGCCGCGAGCTGCGCAACGGATGCCACAGTCTTCCGCGCGGACTGCTCCGCTGCGCGATGGTCGGGTTGCGCGGCCGGCGCAGGTTGCGCCGCGGGAGTTGGTTGCTGCGTCGCGCTCGGTTGTGGCGCAGTTGGCTGCGGCACATCCTGTTGCAGCGATGGATTCTGTGCGACTCGCGGTGCGGTAGCGCGCGGTTTCGCGCTCGCGACTGTAGTGGGTTTACTGGGGGTCGGATCCGCCGTGGGAACGGTCTGCACGGCAGGCATCACCGGCGGAGTCGTCGCGTCCGCTGTGGGTGTCGCCGCAGCGGACGACGGATTGTCCGCCGGCGCGCTGGCAGAACTTTCGGACGAGCGCGCATCCATCCAACGCTTCGCGCCAAATCCAGCCGCAGCCAACACCAGAAGCACGATGACCACACTAAGAGTGATGTAGAGGGGGCTGCGATTGCCGGCGCTCGCTTGCGCCGTTGCGACCGCTGAGGCTGGAGCTTGTGCTTGCGGGTAATGTGAGGCCGAGCCAGCGAGCGGAATCGTAGGCGCGGGCGGCGGAGCGGGAGTGCTGGGCGCGAGCGGCTGATGAAGCGGCTGCGCAGTTACCGGGCGAGCGGTGACCGGGCGCGCGGTAATCGGCTGAGCAGTTAGTGGCCGAGCAGTCGCCGAACGCGGAGCGCTAGGCGTCACGGGGTGCGGCGTCTGCGGCGCGGACATGTCCATCGTTGATTCCGGAATGATTGGCGCGAAGGGAGTGGGTTCGCCCAGAATCGGCGCCACGCTGTGCAGCGCGCCGCGCATCGCGTCGGCGGTCTGGAAACGTTGCGCGGGATTCTTGGCCATGGCCATGAGGATTAGTTGGTTGAGGCCGGGCGGAATATCGGGCTTCAAGTCAATCGGCGCGGTCGGCGGCACTTGCAGATGCGCTTGCATCACTTCGAAGTTGTTGTCGCTGACGTAGGGGCGCTGCCCGGTGATGGTCTCGTACAACGAAACGCCGACAGAATAAAGGTCGGAGCGGCCATCCAGAAGTTCGCAGCGAACTTGTTCGGGAGACATGTAGGCGACGGAGCCGAGCGTGGTGCCAGTCATGGTGAGGCCCATATCGTTGCCAGAGCGCGCAATTCCGAAATCCATCAGTTTAACGACACCGAAGGGAGCGAGCATGATGTTGGCAGGCTTGATGTCGCGGTGCACGATTCTTTGCGAGTGGGCGCAAGCCAGAGCGGCGAGCACTTGATCGAAGTAAACGAGCGCGTCGGCGTAGCGGACGTCACCTTGTTGCAGGCGAGAGGCGAGCGTGGTGCCTGCGACGTACTCCATGATCATGACGAGTTGATTACCGATGGTCAGCGCGGTGCGCAGCTCGGCGATATTGGGATGATGCAGGCTGGCGAGAACTTTTATTTCGCGCAAGAAACGATCGGCGAGTTCCTGCTGCTCGGAAAGATCAGGCAGCAAAACTTTCATGGCTTCGACGCGGTCGGAAAGCGTGTTGCGGACTTTATAGACCTTGCCCATGCCTCCGGCGCCCAGAGTGCCGAGGATCAGGTAATCGCCTTTGCGTGCGCCAGTGACGTCGTCGGTCATTTGGCCTCTGCGGTTTGAGAACGATCGGTCCAGGAGGCCCGAAAGCTGCGGACATAATACGACATTTGCGCCGGAGTGAAACAGACACCTGCACAAGATGGCGCACGGCGCGAGTGGATGGGCATAGCTGGCAGCGGACTACCGGTGAAGTACGAACAGGGCGCTTTTCCGAGCTTGACAGCGGCGCGTGGCGGGCCTATGTTCTTCCACCATAGCTTCTAATTCGACCGGAAGTCGCGAGCAAGGGGCATCCGCGAGGGTTGTGCCTGACCGTGGGTAGCGGTTCAAAGGCCATCGCGAATTAGTTGGCGGAGCAAAAATCCTTCCCGGGTGTGACGGTTTTTCTGGTGCTTTTGCGCAATGCGAATTGGAGGGCCGCTTCGGGGCGATCCGGCGCGGAGTTCATGCAGAGCCAGCCTATTACGCTCGTGGCAGAATGCAATCCTTCCGGACGATGCTGGCGCAACCCTTGAAACAGTTATCGAAAGCGATTGACAGCGTCTAATCATGCCGAATTCAGCACGGCAGCGGTGGCATGTCCTGATACAGCAGGCGTCGGGAAATTTTCAGGGGGCGCACGTTCTTGGCAGTGGAGTCACAGTCGAAATTTCACATTTCTAGAGGAGAGTTACGATGAAATTGACTCGGCCCAGCACCACTATCGTGGCAAGGTGGCTGTTAATCCTAAGCCTGATCACGGTACCCAGCCTGGCTTGGGGGCAGCAGAAGACCAAGAGTGCGCCAGCGCCTGCGGCGCATCCGTCAGCCCCTGCCTCGCACCCGAGCGGAGGCAGCACGGGAGGCTCCCACCCAAGCGGCGGGGGCACGACGACCGCTAATCACGGCACGACCACGGCGAACCATGGCACCACGACGACGACCGCCAACCACGGTACAACGACGACCACGGCCAACAAGGGAACGACAACGACCACAGCGAACCACGGCACAACGACCACGGCGAACCACGGCACAACGACCACGGCCAACAAAGGCGCGACAACTACTACGGCCAACAAGGGAACCACGACCACCACGGCTAACAAAGGAACGACGACAACAACAGCCAATAAGGGTGCTCCGACCACGGCTAACAAGGGCACCACGACGACCACTGCGGGCAAAGGGGCGACGACCACAACCGCTGGTAAGGGCGCGACGACGACCACGGCTGGCGCTAAGGGCGGAGCCACCGCTGCTGGCGGTAAGGGCGCGACGAACACGGCCGGCAAGGGCGGGACGACCACCCACGCAGCGCCTGCTAAAACTGTGACCACCAAGAGTGGCAATACGGCGCGCGTTTCGAACGGTCACGTCACTTCGATCCATACCGCGCATGGGGCAACGATTACTCGTGGACCGCACGGCAGCACGAGGGTCGTGTCAACGCGTCCGGGCGGCGGCCGACTGGTAAATACTGGGCACCACGGATACGGCTATGGCGAGCGCGGCTATCGTGGACGCGACGGGCGCCGGTATATGGGGCGAACCTACTACCGCGGCGGCCATTATTATGCGTATGGATACCGCGGTGGCTACTATCACGGTGGCTACTACTATGGCTACGTGCCGGCTTACTACTACGGTCCGGCGTTCTATGGCTGGGCGTACAATCCGTGGGCCGCGCCGGTAGTTTATTCGTGGGGTTGGGGCGGAGCGCCGTGGTACGGAGCCTACGGGTACTATTTCAATCCGTATCCGGCTTATGCGACCGCAGCATTGTGGATGACGGACTACGTAATCAGCCAGAACCTGCAGGCAGCATATGAAGCGCAGGCAGCGGCTAATGCGAATGCCGCGGCTGCGCAAGGGCAAGGCGACGCTGGCGCACAACAGGATGCCAGTAACAGTGGTGGTGGCGGCGGTGTAGCGCTCACCCCCGAAGTGAAACAAGCGATCGCGGATGAGGTGAAGGCCCAGCTGGCTGCGGAACAAGCAGCCGCGCAGGCACCGCAACCCGCAGCGGCGGCAGCAGCGCCAGCGGCAGCAAATGCGTCTGCCGACGCAAACCCGCCCGAAGAGGTTCCGGCGGCGCTCGATCCCAATCACCGGACCTTTATTGTCAGCGATGTGCTGAACGAGACGGGGCCGGACGGCGCGGACTGCTCGCTATCGGCCGGGGACGTGGTGACGCGAATTGACGACACTCCGGACGCGAATAAGAACGTAAAGGTGCTGGTCAGCGCGAGCCAGAAATCCGACTGCGCGTCGGGTTCGCAAGTCGCCGTGAGCGTTGACGACCTGCAGGAAATGCACAACCACTTCCGCGAGCAGCTGGATTCTGGGCTCAAGACGCTGGCGGACAACCAAGGGAAGAACGGATTGCCAGCGGCTCCTGACACCAAGACCAAGCCAAATCCTGATGGCCAAGTGAAGCCGGATACGTCTGTGAAAGACGAACTGGCGGCGCAACAGGCGGATGCCGATAAGGCGGAAGCCGACGTGCAATCGGACCAGGCAGCGCCGCCTAGCGGCCAGGGCAACGACTAACACAGAGTAACGCGCACGGTCACGGTATCAACATCGCAATACCGTTAGCCGCGAAAACGGGTCGGAGCGTCAGTGGTGAAAGCCATTGACGCTTCCGATTCAGCGGCGTTCGAAGTAAAAAGCGCAGTCACCGAGTTTCGCAATTTCCGAAGAAAACCGCAGGGCTTGCCACGCCCGAGGAGAATTTCTCAATGAAGGCCAGACTTTCGATACGAATGCAAGTTGCTGTCCTGGCGGTTGCGGGAATTTTCCCCTGGTTCGCGGCGGGAGCGCAGGGTTCGCTGCAGAGCCAGCTGGAAGCAAAGTACAAGCTCACGAAACCGACGGATGACAAGAGCGACATCGTCACCGCGGGAGCGGTATTGGTGCTGCAGAAGGATAAGCTGCTGATGTACCCCACCTCGACGCAAATCCCGCCGGTGAACACCTATAGCGGCGGCAGGCTCTCCGAGGGAGCATACGGTGTGCATCAGAAGCTGCAGGGTTTTGGCAGCATGATCGGACATCCGCCACCGCAGACCGTGCAGGGGCGGCAATTTGTGACCGGCGAGAAATTTTGGGTGACGGGCATCGCCTTGCAGCCCGATGGCGTTCTTTTCACGTTGTTCAGCGATCCTTATCAGGATATCCGGTATTACTCGCAGCTTAAGTTCATTTACCCGAAGGGCTCGAACCTCAGCGCGGATCAAGTGTTGAGCTTGGTCGCGGAAGTCTTGACAGTTGATGCCGGCGATGCGAAGTCAGACGACAGCGGGAACCAACAGCAAGCAGCGGGAGGCGATGCGAATCAGCAACCCGCGGCGGCAGCGGATGCTCCGGCGACAGCGCCTGCGGAAGCAGCGGCTCCCGCTGCTCCGCCAGCGCCGCCAGCCACGGTGGAAATAGGGCAGACGACGGATCAAGTGACGGCCATACTCGGGCAGCCGGACAAGATCCTCAACTTGGGTACCAAGCAGATTTATGTGTATAAGGATCTCAAAGTAACGTTCGTGAAAGGCAAGGTTACCGACGCGCAATAAGCACCGCGTGTCCATCGGCTGCGGCAGCGCAGAGCCGCGGAACGGACAGCTTCGAAACGGAGTGAGGATAAACG
>Ga0209655_10000752_pt1 | contig 12342 bp, 10 predicted proteins | sample BogFormECP03_OM2_FD_188236 | JGI IMG/M metagenome (GOLD analysis project Ga0209655, IMG submission 188236) | Bog forest soil microbial communities from Calvert Island, British Columbia, Canada - ECP03_OM2 (SPAdes) (version 2) | ecosystem: Environmental > Aquatic > Freshwater > Wetlands > Bog ...
AGGCTTATCGCAGCTTGCCACGTCCTTCTTCGTCTGTTGGCGCCAAGGCATCCACCGTACGCCCTTAGTAGCTTAACCATAAAACTTACCCAACACGTCTCGACCCCTTGCGAAATCGAAACCCTGAAAACCGTCCAAACGAAAGGTCTTGCAAGCCATTCGGGGATGTACTTCAGGGGTGGCGCGCTTTTCTGAGCTTCTTTCGAAGCCTCGAAATTCACGCGCTGAACCAATGCGAGGCAAGTTCGCCTTTCCACATTGCGCTACTCTCGAGCAAAAATTTGCGGTTTATTACGCCATGCGAACTTGAAATCGCATAACGTAATGCCAGCTTCCTTCAGTTGTCAAAGATCGTCGTTCCGTTCATCAACTTCCGATCGGAACGTCTCCGCTCCCGGCGGAGCGCGTCTTCAGTTTGGAGCCGAAGCCGCGGGAAATAAAAAACCCGGCGTCGAGCGCCGGGCGAGTCCGTCCACTACCTGGCCACTCAGTGAGCGGCTCTAGGACGGAAGTGCTCGATGCTCGAATTCGTTCTACCCGGTGTTAGTAACCAACTTCACCTCTTGGGCAGACCCGGTCCGTCAGGAGAATCCCCAACAAACCAAGGGGCCACCGACATCAGGAGAGTATATCAACAATTTCGATTCCGTCAAGCATATCCTAATTATTTTCTCGGGTATTTCTGGTAGACGAAGTTGTGGATTTCACCGGCACCTGTGGAAAACAGTTGGTCTTGTCCTGAGCTGAGCGACGGCTCCAAGTCGCCAGGCCGGTTCAAATTTACGCGGCTCGCGTTGCCGCCCCGTCTTTGCAGATCGCCGCCACGATCAAGCCAAGGATGATGAGTTGAATTCCCCCGGCCACCATCCACTTGACCGCGAGCATGTACGGCACTCGATATACCACGTACTCGCTTAAGGAATACGGGACCACGGTCATGAAAGTCATCACGATTCCGTAGCGAATTCCCTGCGGCATCCACGGCTTTTTCTCGCGTCCACGCGCGTAAATATATGCAAACATCGCCGCAAAAAAGAACTGGCCCAATGCCATGGCCCAGAATCGATGGATGATCCCTTCGGCGCTGCGATGGCTCAACGGGATAGCGTCGTAATCCGGCATCAGCCAAACGCTATGGACCAGGTAATTCGTGCCCATCAGGACGACGTAAGCTACAACGATCGCGAGGATGAGTTTCTTCATGGCTGTTGTTCCCTCCAAAGCTCAGATTTGGCCCATAGAGCAATCGGTGAGAAGAGCCTTCGGGAGTTTCAGTGCCGTTGCCCGTTTGGCGCAGCCTAGCACCGCCAAGTCTTCAGGCGCAGAAGATTTCACGCCGAACTATGTTGGAGAACGGCACCTCGCTCCACGACCACTTTCGATGCGATCGCGCGTTAACTACGGGTTCGTCACCTGCTCTGAGATACTCGACTCGCGGAGCACTGTGTATTTCTGCTCCCAAGCTTGATGAACGGGGCTCTCGGCATACGCGTCCGCCGCGGCTCGATTCTGAAACTCGAGGGCGAAAGCGGCGCTGAAGTCGCGGGGCTGCAGGCGCTCCGCTTTGATCCACACATTTTTCACTCCCGGGACTTTTGCCGCCATGTCCTTGACGCCTTCCAGCGCACCCTGTTTATCCGCATCTGAAACGCCTGGATTCCATTTGAGGATCACCATATGAATGATCGTTTTCGGCTGGCCGAATTTGTTCTGCCCAGCGACGTAACCGCCTCCAAACAGCGCGAGCGCCGCCAGAGCTGCACCAAAAATTCCCGTGGTCCTCGAAACACTAGTTCGCATGAAGTCTCCTTTGCCGCCCCAATACCGTGCACGAGTGTATGCAATCCCGCGGCACCGGCGCAATCATTTGCATGTTGACCCGCAGGATTCGGGTCAGTACGATGCGCATCGGTTGACTTGCCTAAAGTTTGAGAAGGCAACTGTGAGGAGGCGCCATGTACTGTTCGAAATGTGGAGCGAATGTACCGGAAGGCGCAGCTTTCTGCAGCGCATGTGGGCAGCCGATGGCCACAGCATTTAGCGCCCCGCCCGCCGGCGCAGCCCCAATCTCGACCGCGCCGCCGGTGTATGCACCGCCCGCCCAAGCGAGCTGGCCAGTCCCGGCCGCGCGGGCAGTCGCTTACGCCGGGTTCTGGCTTCGCTTCGTAGCTTGGATTATTGACCGAATTGTTTTGCAATTTGCAGGTGGAATTCTCACGTTGCCGTTGGCAGGGTCCATCGGAATTCGCGAGTTGATGCGGACTCATCCGTCGTCTCCGGAGGATTTCATCCCGCTAATCGCCACCATGCGGAGGTTTTTCTTGATAATTCTCGTGCTCGAATGGCTTTACTACGCACTTTTGGAGAGTTCCGTATGGCAGGCAACTCTTGGGAAGAAAGCACTGGGGCTTGAAGTCACTGACTTAGTAGGAGTCCGTATTACTTTCGGCCGCGCAACCGGCCGATATTTCGCTCGTTACATTTCGTTTTTTACCCTAGGCATCGGCTACCTTATGGCGGGTTTCACTGAAAAGAAGCAGGCGCTGCACGATATGATCGCCGGCACGCTCGTGATTCGCAAATTATAGAATAGCTCGCGGCCAAACAGAACCTGAGGAGCGAAATGTACTGCTCAAAATGCGGGACTGCAATCGCACAAGGCGCGGCGTTTTGCTCCTCGTGTGGCCAGCCTGTGAATCCACCGTTCGCTTCAGCGCCCAACGCTCCGGCTTCTGGAACATTTATGCCGCCGCCTGTTCCACGGCCCTATGTCTCTGTTTCATCCGCTCCTCTGTTCCCACAGTCGGCCTACGCCGGATTCTGGCTGCGCGTCGTGGCGCACTTAATTGACGGGCTGCTCGCCGGAATCGCATTTGCTGCCGTATTTCTGGTTGGAATCGCCGCGGTCGGCATCGGAAGTCTCAAAGATTTGATTCACGGATCAAACAATCCGGAAGACATTTTTACCCCGGGACTTATCGCGATAATTTTCCTGCTCTGTGCGATCTCAATAGTAATGATGTGGATCTACTACGCCTGGATGGAAAGCTCGTCCCACCAGGGAACCCTCGGTAAGATGGCGCTCGGACTGATCGTGACGGATCTTGAGGGTCGGCGAATTAGCTTTGCGCGCGCCAGCGGACGCTATTTCGCCAAGATTATAACCGGCCTGATTCCTCTCGGGATTGGATACATGATGGCCGGATTCACGGAAAAGAAACAAGCACTGCACGACATGATCGCGAGCTGCTTGGTGTTGAGAAAGGTTTAAGAGTTTTCGCTGCGCGAACAAACGTTGACGTTCCGCGAGGAGCGTTCGATCCACTTGAAACCGCTTACACGCCCCAACCGTAGCGTTCCGAATGAACGAGCGATTCGTGCAGCTCGGCGCGGATTTGTGCGGTGAATTCCGAACTGCGCAGTACGCGGGAACCTGGCTCTGCAATATCCATCGTGCGGTACCCATGATCCAAAACGCGATCCACCGCCGATTCGATCCATTGCGCTTCTATTTCCAGGCCAAAAGATTCGCGCAGGAGCAACGTCGCCGAAAAAATGGCGCCAAGCGGGCAAGCCACATCTTTACCAGCGAGCGACGGAGCCGAACCGTGAATCGGCTCGTAAAGCGCGGGCTGGTTTGCAGCGCCGCGGCTCATGGAGGGAATTAGTCCAATGGAGCCGGCGAGAGCTGCTGCTTCATCGCTCAAGATGTCGCCGAATAGATTTCCAGTCAAGATCACATCAAACTGCGCGGGGCGCAGCAGAATCTGCATCGCGGCGTTGTCAACGTACAAATGTTCCAGTGTGACGCTCGGATATTGGCGAGCAACTCTCGTGACCGTATTTCGCCAAAGCGCGGAAGTGGCCAGTACGTTGGCTTTATCCACGCTGGTCAGGTGCCGGTTTCGGGCGTCCGCGCGTTCGAATGCGTAGCGCGCTACACGTTCGATTTCCGCCGCCGTGTAGGATGCCACGTCGCGTGCGCTCGCGTCTTCTCCCTCGCCTCGTTGCTCGTGTTCGCCAAAATAAATGTCTCCGGCAAGTTCACGCACGATTTCGAAATCACATCCACTTATGCGGTCGCGGCGCAGAGGAGAAATTCCTTGCAAGGAAGATCGTGGCTGGATAGGGCGCAGGTTGATGTACAAGCCGAGCTGCTTGCGCAGGCGTAGTAAGCCGGCTTCCGGGCGTTTTTCCAATGAAACTGAGTCCCAGCTGGGCCCGCCGATCGCTCCCAGCAGAATCGCATCGCACGAGCGGCATCCGGCCAGGGTTTCTTCCGGGAGCGGCGTGCCGAAGCGGTCGATAGCTGCTCCGCCAAACGCAAACTCGCGAAATTGGAAATCGTGCTCAAAAACTGCAGCGCAATCGCCCAACAGTCGGACCGCTGCACTGGTGACTTCCGGGCCAATTCCGTCACCAGCCAGCACTGCAATAGTTTTTCGCACTCTGCTCATGGATTCCTGCTCCTCCCATCGATCCACGGCTTCTACACTCTTCAATTCGCCGCTGCGATACCGACGTCCTCGTTTGCCGGAGCAATCGAGGCGCCGCGGCGGACTTTGTGAATGATTGAAAGCAAATCACGATCGGTCACTTGCTTGGCCGCGTCCGCATGCGCAATCGCCTGCTTGTAGCATTCCGCGAGTTCGCTTTCTGTGGTTTGATACCCGAGTTCAAGAAGGCGCGCACGCAACGCATTACGCCCCGAATGTTTTCCCAGCACTAGCCTTCGCATCGGGACACCGACTTTTTCGGGCACGATGATTTCGTAAGTCATGGGATGTTTGAGCATGCCGTCTTGATGAATGCCCGCCTCGTGCGCGAAAGCATTTGCACCAACCACTGCCTTATTCGGCGGAACACTCACTCCGGTGATGGAAGTGAGCAGCCGGCTAGTGGAATAAATTTTCTCGAGCGAGATGTTCGTGGCGCAGGAATAGCGTGCCTGCCGCACGTGCAGCGCTACGGCGATTTCCTCGAGCGAAGCATTTCCAGCACGCTCGCCGATACCGTTGATCGTGCATTCCACCTGGCGCGCTCCGGCGGATATGGCCGCAAGCGAATTGGCCACCGCGAGCCCCAAGTCGTTATGGCAATGCGCGCTAAACACCAGATTCGGATAAGCGGCAAGGCGCTCGCGGGCCGCGCGGAACATCGCGCCATACTCTTCAGGTGTAGAGTAGCCGACCGTATCCGGAAGATTGATGATGGTGGCTCCGGCACCGGCAGCCGCGTCGATCACTTCCAAGAGATAAGCCAGATCGCTGCGGCTCGCATCTTCCGCGGAAAATTCCACTTCATCGCAGCGCATGCGGCCATAGCAGACCATTTTTGCGACTTGCTCAAGCCCCTGCTCCCGGGTAATGCGAAGCTTGTGTTCCAAATGCAGATCCGATGTCGCCAGGAAAATATGCAGCCGCGGGCGGGCCGCAGATTCCAAAGCCCGTAGAGCCGCATTTACGTCTTCCAATCGCGCGCGGGCCAACGCCGCAACGCGGGAGCGTTTGATCTCGGTGGCTATCGCGCGCACGGCTTCTAAATCTCCGGGCGAGGCGATCGGGAAGCCTGCCTCAATCACATCCACTCCAAGCTGTTCCAACTGCCGCGCGAGAAGAAGCTTCTCGCCGCAATTCATCGAAAAACCCGGCGACTGTTCGCCATCGCGCAGGGTGGTGTCGAAAATGTGCACGGTTTCCATGGACTCTCCTGGACGCTATAGACTGCCCGCGACGAGCAGGTATGTCCAATTTATACTTCTTGCATGTAGCATAACTTTTCCTTATACATGTAAAACGGCTTTCGAGGGGGTCTCGTGGATCTCGCGGTATTGCACGTATTTCAAACTATCGCCAACGAGCGCAGCTATTCTCGCGCGGCGGAGAAGCTGTACCGCACCCAGCCGGCGGTCAGCATGTCCATGCGCAAGCTGGAAGACTGGGTAGGCCAGCCGCTTTTCGTGCCTGGGTCAGGGGCGCGGGCTCTCACGGATGCCGGCGTGCTTTTGCTCGAGTACGCCGAGCGCATGCTGAACCTGAGAGAGGAAGCCCGCAAGGGCTTGACGGAATTGCGCGGCTTGGAACGCGGGCAAGTTTCATTGGGCGTGAATGAAAGCTCGATTCACGCGCTTCTGCCGTCACTGGACCGTTTTCGCCAGCGTTTTCCAGGCATTCGCATTCGAGTTCATCGCGTGTTCTCGCGCATGATCCCCCGCGAGTTGCTGAACCATCAGCTCGATATCGGAGTGATTTCCTATTTGCCGGAGGAACGGGAACTCACCACTGTGAAGTTCTACCGGGACTCGCTGACTCTGGTGGTTTGGCCCGGCCATAAGCTTGCCAAGCGGCGCGAAGTGGATATTTCCGCGCTCGGCGATGAAAGCTTTGTCGCGCACATCGTTAAATCACCCTATCGGCAACAAGTGATACAGATGTTCGCGCGCCACCGCGTAGCCCTGCGAATGGAGCTGGAACTTCCGACGATTGAAAGCATCAAGCGCTTCGTGGAGATGAAAAGAGGGGTCGCCATCGTGCCGCGCATGTGTGTAGAAGGCGAGATAGCACGCGGCGACTTGCACGAGCTACGCATCCGCCAAATGCGGATTCAGCGGCATCTGTATTTGGTATACCGGCAGGATCGACCGCTGAGCGCGGCCGCGCAGGCGCTGACTCAAGTCATACTGTCGAAACGGAAAGCGCCATCCAAGACTTCGCGTGGTTAGTATCCGGCTACCGCAAAGCGCCGACGGCGACTGGTGCGGCACTATTCGCGAATCGTTACCGCAAGCGAATCCGCCCGGAGATTTCTTGATCCCTCTTCTGAGGACGACGCTAGTGTTTCGCGGCGAGTTCGTCGAGCGCGGCCGATACGCGCGAAAGTCCTTCGCGGAGATCTTCCGTTTTCCCGCCAGCGCCTATGCGGAAATGTTCGGGAGCGTCGAAAAACCGTCCGGGAACGACACTGGTTTCGTATTTCTCATGCAGGAGCTGGAAGAAAGCATCGGCGTGGCCGCTTCCCAGATGCGGAAATGCAATCGTCCCGGCCTCGGGCCAGATGGTCAGGAGCTCATTCCGGGAGTCTAGAAACTTTTTCAAGAGCGCGCGATTCGTTCCGAGCAGCTTTTTCGCGCGCGCGGTAATCTGCGGCAGATGATCGAGCGCTATCACACTGAGCATTTCGGCAGGATGCGCACCGGTAACTCCGAAGAGATCGTTCAAGCGCCACATGCGCTCGGCAAGCGGTTTAGCGGCGAAAATCCAGCCGCAGCGCAATCCTGAAAGGCCGTACGCTTTCGTCAAGCTGCTGGTGGCCACGAAATTTTGTCCCAGAAGAAACGACGACTGCCACGGCGACTCGAAGCAAGCTTCCAAGTAAACCTCATCGACGAGCACGTGGGCGCCAAGACTGCGGGCGATTTCGCCGACGATACGCATCGCCGCGTCCGGCGTGCGTACGCCGCTGGGATTGTGCAGGTTTGTGATTACGATCAAACGCGTCCGCGGAGTGATGCTGCGTTCCACTTCGCGCGGGTCCATTTGAAAGCCGGACTCGAACTTTCGGGGGAAGCGGCGGATTTTTGCGCCCAGATATTCCGCGGTGGAGACGATAGCTCCGTACGAAGGCTCCTCGATTAGCACTTCGTCGCCGGGTTCGATCAGAGCGGCCATGGCCAGATGATTCGCCATCGAAGTCCCCTGCGAGTGGACGATATTTTCGACCGGAACATTTGCTTTGGCGGAGAGACGTTCGAGCAGCGGTTGGTAGCCGTACCCGCTTGAGCCGGAGATTTCCAGATCTTCGATGCGCACAGGGAGTTCGCTCAAAGGAAAATGGAGGACGTCGCTCGCGGCGAGATTGTAGCGCGCACCGGAGCGCAATTTTGCCCATTCGATATACGCCGACCGAATTTCTCGCCTCTGCGGGCTCATGGACGGAACTCACTGAGAACCGGCGGTACGCTTCGCGCGTCCGCGTAACAAGTAATAGACAGGGACCCCGGCCAGCAGGATACACACGGCGACGCCGGCATTGCGAGGATATTTGTAAATTGTGTTTAGAACGATCAACCAGGCCGCCAGTACGAAAAGACCTGTGGTCCACGGATGCCCAGGGACGCGGAAACCCGGCAAAGTGCTCGGCAAGACTTCCCCGCGTGCCTGACGCCGCCGAAAAATAAAAAGGCAGGTCGCGGTGAGTCCAAAAAACAGCCAGTCCATCACCACAACATAGCTCAGGAGTTGCTCGAACGTGCCGAGCAGCACGGCCGCGCTGGTAATCGTGCCCTGCAGAACGATGGCGACCACCGGGACCCGGCTGCGCGATCCCAGGCGTGCAAATGCACGAGGAAGGACTCCGTCGTCCGCCATGGCGAAAGCGACGCGCGGGTAAGTGAGCATGGCCTGGCTGAGAAATCCAAGAGTCGAGATAGCGATAGTGACGGCTATCAGAGTTCCGCCAAAGTTTCCCAATGCAGCGCGCATCACCGCTGAGGCCGGGGTAGTCGTGTCCGCCAATCCTGCCGGGGAGAGGGCTTGCACGTAAATGATGTTCACGGAAACGTACAGCGCGATGACCCCAATGACTCCGAGCAAAAGAGCTTTTGGAAGGTTTTTTCGGGGCTCGCGAATTTCGCTGGCGATGTAATTCGATGTCTGCCAGCCACCGTAGGCGAAAATCACAGGAATCAGGGCTGCGCCGAAAACGGTCAAGAGGTCGAACGAAGCCGGCCGGTCTAGCAACGGATGCCACGCCGGATGAGGCGCTGCAGGAGACCGCAGAAGAAACCACGCGCCGCAGCCGACGATCATGACGATCGCGAGAATGCGCAAGACCATGAAAAAACTCTGCACGCCGCTTCCTGCGCGCACACCAATGCAATTGATTGCGGTAAGCGCGACCACGACGGAAACCGCCGCGGCCTTTTCCGGCACCGCGCTGTGAGAGAACTCGCGAAAATACTTTCCGAAGGTCACGGCGACGGCAGCCGTCCCGCCAGCGTGAATTACCAGAATGCTTACCCAGCCGTAGAGAAAACCCAGCAGCGGATCGTAGGCCTCGCGGATATAAGCATATTGCCCACCGACTTTGGGCATGCGGTTGGCCAGTTCGGCGTAAATAAACGCGCCAACAAGCGCAAGGAGGCCGCCGGCCACCCAGGCGCCAAGAATCATGGCGGGCGTGTGCACGAGTTTCGCGACGACGTAGGAGTTGATAAATATGCCGGAGCCGACGATGCCGCCCATCACGACCATGGTGGCGTCGAAAATTCCCAGACGAGCAGCGAGGCCCGAAGTAAGCCCTGCCGATTCCGGCCGGCCGGAAGCAGCAGTGCGAGGTTGAATGCTTTCTGGCACCAGGGCGAGTGGCCTGCACTAAGCGGTCGCGGCGCGATCGAAACGCAGCAGGCAGTGCGAATCTATCATCGTGAGAGTTAGCCGCCAAGCACACAACGAATTCAACACCAGTCCCCCGAAGGTGCGCGAAATAATTGGCGACTTCCAGCGGGTCTCTAAATCTAAATGTGTGTTGCAGCACCAAGGTTTCCGTTCGGCGTTGCAAGATTGCGAGGTTGAAGGCACGATATATTGTCGCTGTTTGGGATTCCGTCAACCTATCCAGACGGGAGTCATCGGAATCATAGATTCGAAAGGGACCCGAATGAACTTGGGGATTAGCCTTAGAGACGAAAACTCCAACCTGCCGCCGCGTCTTCCCAATTTGCCGGAAAGAATTCGGGGACTGGAGCGTCTTTCTTTGAACTTGTGGTGGAGCTGGCAGCCGCATGCACGGGATATGTTCCAAGCACTCGACTTGCAGTCGTGGCGAGAGAGCGACCATAACCCGCTGCGGATGCTGGCGCAGCTGCCGCAGGAAACTCTTCAAAAAGCAGCAAGCGATCCGGAATTTTTGAAGCGTTACGACGCGGTGATGGAAGAATTTGAAGCAAATATCGCGTCGCAGACCGGTTGGTTCACGGCGGAGTATGGCGACCCTCAGGCGCCCATCGCGTACTTTTCGGCGGAGTACGCATTCCACCATTCCCTGCGGCTTTATGCCGGGGGCCTGGGAGTTCTGGCGGGAGATTACATTAAAGAATGCAGCGACCTGGCGATTCCCGTGGCTGCGGTGGGACTGATTTATTCTCGCGGTTATCTTTCGCAGAAGCTGCGAGACGACGGTTGGCAGGAGGATGACGAGAAAATACTGGATCGCACGTACGATCCGGTAAGGCAGGCGCTCGACAAAGATAATCGTCCTCTCCTCGTGCAAGTGCCGCTGTTCGAGCCCCCTGTTCACGTGCAAGTGTGGCGCGCGGACATCGGCCGGGTTCCGGTTTATTTGCTGGATACGGATGTGGAAGGCAATCAGCCCTGGGACCGGACGATTACTCAACGTCTTTATACCAACGATCCTGAGCAGCGGCTGCGGCAAGAAATCGTATTGGGCATCGGCGGCATGCGGGTGCTGGAAGCTTTGGGGATCCATCCCGCGGCTGTGCATATCAATGAAGGCCATCCGGCGCTTGCTCTGCTGGAGCGGTCGCGCATGCTGGTGGAAGGTGGAAAAAGCTTCGAGCAAGCCATTTCGCAAGTTCGCGACACATCTATTTTCACTACGCACACGCCGCTTTCGGCCGGCACCGACGTTTTTCCTTTTCCCCTGATCGAGAAATATTTCAGCCATTTGTACGATAGTTTGGGAACCAATCGCGACGGGCTTCTGCAGTTGGGCGTTTCCCCAGCGGACCCGAACGCGGGATTTAACATGACGGTGTTTTCGCTGCGCATGGCGAAGTTCTGCAATGCAGTGAGCAAAAAGCACGGCGAAGTGGCGCGGCAAATGTGGGCCGCGGTGTGGCCGGGTAAGAAAGAAGAAGACATTCCGATAACCGCGGTGACGAATGGAGTCCACGTTCGCACTTGGATGGATCCGCTGTGGCTGCAGCCGATGCTCGACAAATATATAGGTTCGAACTGGGTTCGCGACATGGATCGAGCCAGAACCTGGCAAGGGATCGATGCAATTCCGGACAAAGAACTCTGGTGGCTGCGGAGCCGGTTGAAAGGCTTGTTGATCGCAGACATCAACGAACGCGCCCGCGAAGAGTGGAAACAGAAACGTGTTCGCGCAGAGAGCGCGATTGCATTCGGCGCGCTGCTCGATCCGCGGATTCTGACGATCGGTTTTGCGCGGCGGTTTACGGCCTACAAGCGGCCGGACTTGATCCTCCACGATCTTGGGCGACTGAAACGCCTGCTCACGAATCCGCTGCAGCCGGTACAAATCATTTTCGCCGGCAAAGCCCATCCCTCTGATGTGGGGGGCGCGCAGTTGATCCAAAGAGTGTTTCAACTGGCGCGGGAACCCGAATTCGCCGCTCGCATCGCTTTCGTGGAAGATTATGACCAGCATCTGGCGCAGCGAATGGTGCGCGGAGTGGACGTGTGGCTGAACAATCCGCTCCCTCCGCTGGAAGCGAGTGGAACGAGCGGAATGAAGGCGGGGGTGAATGGCGTTCCCAGCCTTTCCGTTCTCGACGGTTGGTGGTTGGAAGGATACAACGGGAAGAACGGCTGGGCTTTCGGCGGAGATCCAGTTGAGGGTGACCGAACGAATGTTGATGCTGATGCGCTTTACCGTTTGCTTGAGGAGCAGATCATCCCGCTTTATTACAGACGCTCCGACGACGAGATTCCGCACGAATTCGTTCAGGTAATGAAAGAAGCCATAAAAGTCGCGGCGCCGCAATTCTGCACCACACGCATGGTGAAGGAGTACGTCAACCGCTTCTATATCGACGCGCTGGGCCTGAAAGAATCCTTGGTTTCCAGCGACAAGTAAACCTTTCTTCTCACGCGCGACACGGCGGTTAAGGCTGACTGCGCATCGAGAGCAGACACCAGAGTCCGAATGCGAGATGGTTGAAAGTTCTCGATTAGAACGGGGTGCGGTTGTTTGTTTTGTGTAACTTAGGATGGGTTCTAATAAATCGAGTTCTCGATTAGAAATTCTGACTTTCTTGTGGGAAGGCCGCGGGGTGGCCCGGAAGGGCCGAACCGCGGGGGCGTTCATTTGGCCCGTCTCAGAGCGTGGTAAGTATCGTATTTTGACTGTATTACCATAGTAATTCACCATTATAGCATCCCTGTCAAATCGGGTTTTGTGTGGGCATGAGCGGCCAAGGATCTGAAAACCCTAACAAGAGGAAGCGAGGCTGGCTTTGACGCAGTATGAAGGCCTTGACGCATGTGTGAGCCTTTCGTATAGTTACAGTTCGATTGCGGCGGTTGAGCAATCGAAAGGAAATTGGAAACGCGCGATGGGATTGTTTACTTACTGTCT
>Ga0209655_10000754_pt1 | contig 12330 bp, 9 predicted proteins | sample BogFormECP03_OM2_FD_188236 | JGI IMG/M metagenome (GOLD analysis project Ga0209655, IMG submission 188236) | Bog forest soil microbial communities from Calvert Island, British Columbia, Canada - ECP03_OM2 (SPAdes) (version 2) | ecosystem: Environmental > Aquatic > Freshwater > Wetlands > Bog ...
CTGTTCGTAGTTGTTGGCGTCGCGGATCAGCCCGTCGCGCACCCCGTGCAGCATGTTGACGATGTTGCGGAAGGCCTGATTCATCTGGCCCATGGTGTCATACGACGTCATCTGAGCCGTCCCGCTCCAGCTGGCACCGGCGATGTTTTGGCTCGATGCCCACATCTTGCGGGCCTCGTCCTCCACCGTTTGGGCGTGCACATCAAAACGGCCCGCCATCGACCGCATCTCGTGCGGGTCAGTCATAAAACGCGTAGGCATATCTCTATCTCCTCATCTCTCGAAATATGTTGTGGACGTTGTCGTGTAGCCGAACTCGTTATCCGACCTCCGCCCATGAGGGCACCATCGGCGGGCGGATCAGGAATCGGTTATCCGCAATGCTGGCAGTGGCGCCCGCGCGGGCGCCCAAACCCGTCGGGGCCATGGCGGGCACGCTTGCTGCGACCTCGGGAGGCGCGGCCAACGGGTTGCTTCCCAATGCCGATGCGACCGGGGACGATGCCGACGGGGCCACCGCAGACCAACTGGGCGGCACCGACAACGGTCCGACCGACGTTGCCTGGCCGAGCCCGGCCGACATCGAGGAGCCGGCGCCGCCGAGGCCCCCAACGCCCGATAAGCCGTGCGTGCCCGAACCAAGGCCTGCCGCCATACCCAACGGTGAAAGGCCGCCCAAGCCCTCGCTGCCAGCCGCGGCGCCGGCGGCGGGGGCCAAGAAGCTTGCGCTCGTGACGGTCTGTGCGACTTGCGCCGGATTGACGGCTCCGGTCGACGTCAACGTGTTCCAGATGTTCGCGTTGGGTCCCCACGTGCTCCACAAGTTGTTGAGTTGAGAATTGCTCGAGGACCCGCCGGTCAGCAGGCTCCAGATGCCCGAAAGCCCCGACGTGGATGACGACGTTGACGACGTCGGCGACGCGAGTTGCTGCAGCGCGGTGGGCACCGCTGAGGTCAACTGCGACAGTGTCGCCTGCGTGCTGGTGCTGGCCGACGTGCCGGCGGCCTGGGTGGCCGCAGCGGCCTGTCCGGCGACCGCGCCGGGGGCAGTGGTCTGCGGTGCCGCCGTGAATGACGGCACCTTGGTCGCCGCTGCCGACTGCGCGGCATAGCCATACATAGCGGCGGCGTCTTGAGCCCACATCTCGCCGTAGTGGGCCTCGGTGGCCGCGATCGCCGGGGTGTTCTGCCCGAGCACGTTCGTCGCGACCAGCGACGCCAACTGAGCGCGGTTTGCCGCGATCACCGGTGGCGGCACCGTCATGCCAAACGCAACTTCGTAGGCAGACGCGGCGGCCACCGCCTGGTTCGCGGTCTGTTCGGCCTGCGCAGCAGTTGTGTTCATCCATGCTGCATATGGCGCAGCCGCAGCTGCCATGGCCGTCGACGCTGGACCACGCCAACCTTCGCCAGTCAGGTTCGAAATGACCGAGCTATAATTGGTTGCCTGCGAACGTAACTCGGTAGCCAGGCCATTCCAGGCTGCTGCGGCGGTTAGCATCGACGTCGATCCAGGGCCGGCATACATCTTGGCGGAGTTGATTTCCGGCGGAAATGCGCCGAAGTCAAATACTGCAGTCATTGCGGCACTCCTTTTTCAGCTCGCGCAGATGGCGTTGGCGGCCTCAGCGGTCGCGTACGAGTCGGCGCTTGCACCCAAAACGCTGACGAACAGGTCGTGAATCGCAGTGGCATGAGCGCTAATCGCCTGATAGATATTGGCGTGGGAAGTGAATTGTGCTGCGGCCAACGCGGATACCTCGTCGGCTGCGGCCGGCACGACCGCCGTGGTCGGCGCCGCCGCGGCGGTGTTCTGTGCCTTCATCTCCGAGCCGATACCGGCCAACTGACCGGCTGCTGACGAAAGCATTTCCGGCTGTGTGGTCACGAAGGACATCGGAATTCTCCTTTTTCAGGGCAGGGTGAATCCGCGGCGGCGGCCGTGTCAGAGCATGACAAGACCACGCGCGCATACGAAAACGGAGTCTGCGTGTGTTAAACGAAGCGGCGCGAGCCGATTCAGATGGAGATGGCGCCGGGGCCGGATCCGAACGAAATGGTCATCGGTCTCGGATACGGACTGTCACTAGGACTCATTTCGCCTCACCTCCTCACGGCCAGGGCACACAGGGGTGCCAATACGTTGCACACGGGATGAGGTGGACCCGCCAGATGGACCGGGCCGCGGCACCCCTCTCGTCAGAGCTTTGGCACTGCACGGCGTATCCGGCTGAGCCGGAAGCCACTTGGGCTCAACCCTTAACCCGGGAAGAGCTGTCCTGACCGTGGGCGTCTTTCGACGTTCGAGGTCAGTGGCCTATATCCGTGCAGACGCCTCACCTAGCGAGGTGCTTGCACAGGCAATAGTTCCACCGCGAGCGACGGGAGTCAACTCGACCCGCGGAAATGGTTGTCAATAGCGCGTCGTGGAACGACGCTTTCGCGAAGGTCACGGCCGGCCCGACTGGGCTGCCGGCGACGGTCGAAATTTGTTGCGGCTGTTCGTAGATCAGAACGTTGATATCGTGCGGACCTGGTTCTCGACATGGTGGACGTCCACGTCGCGTTCGGCGCCAAGTCCGACGTCTCATACCGAGAGTGACGGGCCTGAGAATCACGGCGTTGCTGCTCCTTCTGCTATCCGGCGGCCGGCGGATGCGCCACCACGGTGGGACGGAATCCGTAGCGGGGAGCGGCAAAGCCGAAGCCGCGACCACCGGAGGCGCCCATCGGCATCGCAGGCATGCCCGGTACCCCCGGCATCCCGGCGGTCCCACCGACCCCGCCGCCCGGGGCGTAAGCCCAGCCGGCCGATGCTGCCCCGACTGGGGAGCCGGTCCCGGGCGTGGCCGCAGCCCAACTCTGCGGCACCGACATCGCCCCGACCAGGGTCGCGCGGCCCACACCGGCCGATACCGCCGATCCGCCCAGGTTCGGTGCTCCGAGTGCGCCGACCACCGAACCGACGTGACTCGCTGCGCCGATCGCCGACGGCGCGGTGAACCCGTTCAACAGGGCTGGATTGAGGCCGCCAAAGCTCTGACCGGCCACCGCCAAGAACCCGATATCGCCGAACGCGCTCGTTACAGCCGGGCTGATGCTGGCCGGGTTCACCCAGTTACCCGAGAGGAACCCATTCCCCATCGCCGAGTTCAAGAGGCCCCCCACAGCCGACCCACTCTGTCCGGACAGGAGATTCAAGAACCCGGCGATCCCCGTGGTGGCCGTATTCGACCCTGGTGCAAACGGATTCACGCCGGCCGTCGGTGCTGCCATGCTCTGGAGTGTGTTGGGAAGTGAAGAAACCACCTGCGACAGCGTGGACTGCACGCCCGCGCTCGACGACGTGCCGGCGGCTTGCGCAACCGTGCCGCCTTGGCTGGCCGCCCCCGCCGCGTTGGTGGTCTCCGGCGGCGTGCTGAACGGTGTCACCGTCGACGCGGCCGCCGAGGACCCGGCATAGCCGTACATCGCCGCGGCATCCTGGGCCCACATTTCTCCATAGAGGACCTCGGTTGCCGCGATCGCCGGAGTGTTCTGACCCACAACGTTGGTCGCGACCAACGCCGCCAACTGTGCGCGGTTGGCCGCAACTTCCGCCGGTGGCACCGTCATCGCGAACGCGGCCTCGAACGCAGCCGCGGCCGCCCTGGCCTGGTAACCCGTTTCCTCAGCCTGGGTGGCCGTCGTGCTCATCCAGTCCACGTACGGTGTGGCCGCGGCCGCCATCGATGCCGATGCCGGTCCCAGCCAGGACCCTTCGGCCAGACTGGTCACTACCGAGGAATAGGTGGACGCGGCTGAATCCAGCTCGGTGGCCAGCACGTCCCAAGCTGACGCGGCCGCCAGTATCGGCCCCGAACCGGGACCGGCGTAGATGCGAGCGGAGTTGACCTCTGGTGGTAATGCGCCGAAATCCATTGCAACAGCCCCCTTATCCCGCAGCGACCGCGTTGGCGGCTTCGGTGTCCGCGTAGGACCCAGCGCTAGTGCCCAGGGTCGACACGAACATTTCGTGAATCGCCGCGGCTTGAGCGCTGACCGCTTGGTAGAGCTGGGCGTGCGCGGTGAACTGTGCGGCCGTCAGCGCCGACACCTCGTCGGCTGCGGCCGGGCTCACCGCCGTCGTCGGGCCGGCTGCCGCCGCGTTGTGGGCGGTCAGATCCGCACCAACCCCCTGTAGGTCACCGGCCGCCGTGGACAGCGCCTCCGGTTGTGTAGTCACGAATGACATGGACTTCTCCTTCATGAAAAGTCCGACCCGGAGAAGCGGCTTCGACACACGGGTTCAGTTCGCGAAGTCGCTGCCGTGACCGGATCGGAACGAGACGGTCAACGATCGTGGATGGTTCTGATCAGAACCATCGGTAGAAGTTGTCTCGGCCCACCTCCTCCGGCCCGGGCACTCGCTGTGCCGCCAAGAGAGGTGGAACGCCCGACGGAAACCGCCGGGTCGCACCCCTCTCGCCGGAGCTTTGGCACCACACGGCGTATCCGGCTGAGCCGGAAGCCACTTGGGCTCAACCCTTAACCCGGGAAGAGCTGTCCTGACCCTGGGCGTCTTTCGACGTTCGAGGTCAGTGGCCTATATCCGTGCAGACGCCTCACCTAGCGAGGTGCTGTTACATGTATGTAAAGTCATCGTCGCAGCGGAGTCACCACCCGTCAATGCAACCCGCGGCGGATTATCGGTAAATTGCTGGAGATCGTTACAGATGCGGCGGGCCACGCCGTTCCTAAGCCGTTGGCGTTAACTGACGGAACTGTCAGGGGTCGCCCCGATCCCACGACCGACTAGTCGGACTTCTTCTCCGCCACCGCGGCGCTGAGTGCCTCGGCCAGGTCCTCGCGCGTCAGTTCCTTGAACCGGCGCAGTTGGTCCTCGCTGAACTCGTCGACCTCAGCCGACAACACCGCGTCGAGGTCCTCGTCGTCGAGGCGGAAGCTGCGGTGATCGCGCGCCTTTTCCACCACGTTGCGCACAAATCCCGCATTGCCCAGCACGTCGATACCGCGGATCAGGTCGCCGTCTTGCGAGATGTTCTCGTCGTCGTAGAACCTGGTGTAGGCCGGCAGCAACACGTCGACCGCCTCATCGGTGATCACGTCCTCGTTTTCGCGGCCCATCAACTGGGTCAGCGCGATCAGTTCCTTCGGGTTATAGCTGTAGAACTCGATCACCGTCGAAAACCGTCGCCGCAGACCCTGGTTGACCTCCAGCATCTTGTCCATCGCTTTGGCGTAGCCGGCTCCGAAGACCACCAACTCGTCGCGATGGTTCTCCATGTACAGCAGCAGAGTGTTGATGATCGCGTTGCCGTAGGCGTCGCCCGTGGAGTAGCCACTCTCATGCAGGTTGTGCATCTCGTCGAAGAAGACGGCGCCGCCCAGCGCCTCCTCGAGCATCTCCTCGGTGTTCTTTTCCGCATCGGCCATGTAGCGGCCGAGCAATTTTGCGCGGCTGGTCTCTACAACCAACGGTTTGCGCAGCACAGTCAAACCGCACAGCTGCTTGCTGAACGCACGCGCCACCGACGTCTTCCCGGTGCCGGGAGGTCCCAACAACAAGGTGTGCCGCGACGTCACCGGCACCGGCAGGCCCATTTTGGCCCGGGCCAGATTCACCTTGGTCGTCGATTTGATCAGCTTGATTTCCCGCTTGGCCTGTTCCATGCCGAGCATCGCATTGAGTTCGGCATCGCCTTCGTCCAAGTACTTCTTGGCCATCTCGGAGTGACGTGCGGCCTCGGCCTGTTCGCGGGTCGGTGCGCTATCCGGGTCCCACGGATCCGTCCTGGCCTCAATGGTTTCCGGGTCGGTCAGCACCAGCCGGTAGCTGGGATTGTCTAGCGCTTCACGTGCCGGCGTGAACTTTGCATCGCGTGAATACACCTGGCGTAAACACTCGGTGGCCTCTTCTTCGCGGCCCAGGTGCCGCAAACACATTCCCTTGGTGTACATCGCGACGTTTGTCGCGCCGGGCACCCGGTCGACTTCGATCGCCTCCTGCGCACGGCGCGTCGCTTCCTCGAACACCCCCAACGAGGCCAGCGCTGTGGTCGCCATCGCCGCACCGGCGGCCTTCAGCTCGGGGTGGCGCCAGGTGATCCCGGGCGGGAACTGGGTGAGGACATCCGGCCACCGGCCGGTACGGAAATACAGCAGCCCCCGCACGTACTTGAGCAACTCTTCATCGAACGGATGCCGCGGCTCGGTGGAATCCAGCAGCTCCGCTGCTTCCGCATATCGTTTCGCTTCGGTGAGGGCGGCCGCGTACGCGGCAGCCAATGACTCCACACTGGTGACCGCCAGCCGCAGGAATATCCCGTCGGAGACCTCGGGGCGAAACTCCAACTCGGACAGGCTCAGTCGACGCATCTCCCAGCCGAACGTCTTGACGGCTTCCCACGCGCCGGTGAGCACATCGATGCTCTGGCCGCCGGCGAGTACCCGTGCCAGCCAGGCGTCGCACATGTCCGGATCGAGCCGGGTGGCCGTCGTGAACATCTGCAACGCCACTTGCGGATTGTGGCTCGGTTGTAGCCCGTTGACCGAAATTCCGGACGCCAGCAGGCCCGCAACCATCGCGTTGCGGGCATCTGCTACGCCGGCCCCCGGCCGGGTCATCGTGATGCTTCGGCGTGACTCACTATTACTGGTATACCGCACCCACCGGAACCGAGATGCCCTCGCCATCGTCGAGTATGCGACTCGGCATCGGCAGCGGCTTACGCGAAGTCGGCGCCGGCAGGCTCGCCGCCACCGCGCCCAACTGGCGGCCGGTGAGCCGGTTCAACCCGCTGAACGTCTCTTTACGCAGCCGGTTGTGACTGTGGTAGCGCAGCCAGACCGCCACATCGGCTTCACGACCGTCCGCGATGAGCCGGATCGTCATCACGGTGACGTCGGCATCGGTGAGCCACAGCTCCTCGAGCGTCTCGCTGGTGATGTCGGCAGGTGACACCCAGAAGCTGGTCACATATCCGTCGGGGGTCTTCAGGTAGCGCCAGAACGGCCGGATGTGAGCTGGTTGGAGCCCGGCCAACACGGCGTCGTCCACATCGATGATCTCGTCGGCGGTCAGTGGCCGCGCCGCGCAGCTTCGCCCGTCGAGATCATGAGCCAGCCGCTCGGTAGCCGCTGCCACGGTGCTGGCGACGGAATCGCGGGCCGCCACTGCCTGGACGTTGTGCAGCGGATCCATCCGCAGGACTAGCCAGGTCTTGCGCTCTTCGAGTGGGCGCCGATCGCCGCGAGCGCCGAAATCATCTTGAACCGCCGATTTGACGTCGTTGCTGCCCTCGCGCGTTCCCACCGAGACGATGTCGACGCTGTCCAGGCGGACATCGAACTGGCGTAGCGCCTCGATGACCGCTTCGAGCGGCATGCTCGCCGGTAATGCGTCCCGGTGACGATGCCGTCCCGCCGATGCGGCCTCGGCGGTACTGTCGACCGCGATCACCCCGATCAGCTGGCCGTCGTACTCGCGCACCCCGACCGTTTCCTTGCTGAATTGTCGACGGTGGTCGATCGCCTGGGTGCAGCCGACCGTGAGCGCCTCCGGATCGGCGTACCAATTTCGCACCCGCGCAATCGGCGCCGACGCGACGGGGACTCCCCCATTGGTGACCAGCGCGACGATCGTCACGATCGTCGCGAGACCGACGCCTACCCAGAAGGCCGTATGACCGGCCTGCCAAGACTGGGGTAAATGACTCGCAATCACCAGTAGCGCAACGTCAATGAGAAACACCGCGGTGACCCGGGGCCACGACAGGGCCAGCCCGTACTCACGTTGTGCCTTCATTCCTGTCTCCCTGTCTTTCGCATCAGCACCGCTCCACCGAAGACCATGCCGGCTATAAGTAGCGCGCCGCCCAGTCCACCTGCGGCGACCCACACCGGCGTCATGTTGCGCGGGGTTGGCACCGGAGGCATCTTCAGCGGTGACCCCGACTCTTTAGGCAGGACCGACCCGTCGGGTACATCCCAGGTCAGTGCGGCTACCGGGTCGACGACTCCGTAGCCGATCTGATTGTCCACACCCCGAGCGGGTGCCCTGGCGGTGTGCTGCAACCGGTTGATGACTTGATGCGCCGACAGTTGCGGATATTTCGCCCGCACCAGAGCCGCCACACCAGAGACGATCGCGGTGGAGAAGCTGGTACCGGACGGCACCAGCAACGAGTTGTCCGGACCGTCAATCGCGTTGACCAGGCTGTCATCTCGCGGTGAGAACCCGACGACGTCGGTACCGGGTGCCCCGATTCCCACCCATGGCCCGGCGACGCTCAGTTTGTCCATCGGCGTGCCCGACGCATCCACTGCGCCCACGGTCAGGACGTAGTCGCTGAACCACGACGGAGTGACCACCGTGGTCACCCCATTCCAGTCCCGAGAATCATTGGGGTGCAGGGGATCTACCATCGGGTTTTCTTTGCAGTCGCGCTGGCTGGTGTCGCCCGCGGCCGCGACGATGACGGCATCTTTATCGACCGCCGCGTAACGCACCGCGGCGCCCAGGTCAGGCGCGTCGATGATGCTGCGCGCGCTCATGCACATCACCTGGGAGATGTTGATCACCCGCGCGCCCATGTCGGCGGCATGCACGATCGCTCGCGCCATCGTGAAGATGTTGTCCCGCTTCTGCCGCGTCTGCGGATCTTCGTCACCGGTGTATGCGTCCTTGAGGTTGAACGCCTGGCTGGACTGCCGGATCGAGATCAACTCGGCGTCGGGTGCTATTCCGGTGAAGGCGTCACCCGGACCTGCCGGCGGAGGATCCTGTGGCGGCGGCGCGGCCGGTCGCGGATAGTCGACCGAAACCACGTGTCCCCCACGGGAATAGCCGGGCAGCACGGTCTTGCCGCGACCATGGTTGGCGGCGCCCGGTGTCTTGGGCTCCTGCGACTGCGACGCCGGTGGGGCGCCGACTGGCGGTGGCGAATTTCCCGGCTCTTCCGACGACGGCGGGGCCGGCACCAGCGTGATCGTCTGGGGAGGCGGCGGCGCCACACTGATCGTCTGGGGAGGCGGCGCCGGAGGGGGTGGTTCTCGGGTCGGAACCGGCGGTGGTCGCCGCGGCCCCGGCACCCCGGGGCCCTCCGCGCTGGCCGGAGCACCGCCAATCATCGACGCCACGATTGTGCCGTGCGCGTCGCAGTCGGACAGACCGTCACCGCCGCCCATCACATAGTCCCCGCCGGGAACCAGGTGCGGCAGTCTCGGATGCGGGGTCACCCCGGTGTCGATGACGGCGATCCGCACCCCGGCCCCGCGACCGAAGCGCCACGCTTCGGGCAGGTTGAGCATGTCCATGTATTTCGGCTGCACCCGAAAGTCGCTGCCCGGCAACACCCCAACCTCGGTGCAGTACGAGCTCTGCTTCATGGTTGCAGACGGGCCGGGCGGGCTGTCCGGCGGCACCGCGGCCGGGTCGATCCCCGGAGGGTTGACCGCGTACGCCGGTGCCCCGGAGAGCGCTACTGCGGCGACGATGAGCGTCGTGGCAGCCACTGCGGCCGCGCGGAGCGGCCGCAGTTGACGGCTACCGGTAACGAATCGCTGCATAGACATTCATCAACCACAAGGCCAACGGGAAGATCGGCATCAGGCAGAGGTACTCGACCCATTCCACGAGCTTGCGGAACAGCGGGCTGTAGATGGTGTTCGGTACCGTCGCCGCAGCTACCAGTCCTGCCGCAGGCAGCAGCACCACCAGGCCCACTCCCGCCGAAATCGACGCTGCTGAGGACAACGTCAGCGTGTAGCGGATGACAATCGCCGCAACGATCAGGACCGAGGTCACAGCCAGGATGATCGCCTGCAAACGGTCCACGTAGGAGCGACCACGCAGCATCAGGAAGCCGGCAGTGGCGGCAGCCAGCAGCAGCGGCAGCCAGCGGTCTTGCGTGCGCGGGTCGGATACACCCGTCAGGGACACAATCGTCAGCACACCGAGGCCAACCAGCAGTCCGGTCAGGAACGACCGGGCCCGCTCGGCCCGCAGTACCACGTCTTGCACGGAAGCCGGTCCCTCCAAGGTCGGACGGCCGCCGCCAACGGGGTGCACCACGGTGGTCGGCAGATCGGGCCGAGCCTCGAACACCCATCGGCTGGTGGCCGAAGGGAACACCGGCAGCCGGATACCGGACAACCAGCGGGACAGCGCCGGGGCGCCGTGATAACCGAACACGCAGGCCAGCAGGATGCAGGTCAACAGCGTCACCGCACCGGTGCCGAACGCCATCCGGGCCAGGCTCGCGATCGTCGCCGCGAGGCAGATGGTGACGATGGCAGTGCCGGCACCGAGCCGGCGGCCGGTGAATCGCATCGCCATCATCGCGCCGACGCCGGCGACGGCAAAACCCATCACTGCGTGCGGCGCGCCGACCGGACCAGGAGGCGCGGCAGCCGCCGCCACCGCAAGTGGCGCCAATCCGCTCCACAGCAGGATGTCGCCCGCGCGGCGGTCCTGGACTGTCTTGGCGCGTCCCAGAATCAGCAGCGCCACCGAGATCACCAGCACCGCGATGACTGCGGCGTAGGGCGCCGGGACCCATGACTCGTGCTGCCAGCGGAACCAGCCCAGCAGCGCCGATCCCAACAGCACGCCGATGGCGACCATTGCCGCGCCGACCTGGATGGCCACCGTCGGGTTGATTGAGCTGAACCGCTTGCTCAGGTTCACCGACACGGCGGTCGAGATGTGCTCGATGACCTGGGACCGGTGTTCGGTGTCTTCGACGAACCGCAGCCACACCCGGTCACCGTCGTAGATGTCCTGCTCGGTCAGCGACTGGGCGGCCCGCAGCGGCGTGCCGTCAACCAGGCACAACGCCCACTTGCCGCGCTGCTTGGCTTCCAGTGCCGGCAGACCCAGCTCCCGCAGTCGGACGTTGATGACCTTGAGCAACGGGTCGATCATCACCGAGACCGGCGCGTTGGCGTCTAACAGCACACCGATTTGCGCGCCCTCGCCGGCGATGATGCCCACTACGACTGATTGAGGCGATGTGACTGCCTCTGTACCAGGCTGTGGCGCCTCGACTACTGCGGTCATTGTTCAACTCCCCTGTTGACGAATTCTGGGTCCATGTGTCTTGCCTCGCTATTTGTAATTGTGACGTCGCGTCCCAATTGTTGAGCAGATTCTAAGAGTATTTTGCGGCATCCGCACCATGAGTGAATGCTGCACCGAAAATCCTTGGCGTGGGCGGTATTTCCGTAACGTTTAGTTAAACTCTGCTATGCGTTTTCCACTCGCCGTAGGGAAGGGTCTCCAAAACCGTCTTCACCCCGACCTGGACCAATTGCGGGGTGGCCGGGCAGATCGCCAGCCAGGCCTCGTTCGACCCGGCGGTGCGCGCCTGCTGATACATCGCGATGCGCCCGCCGGATCCGTCCTTCAGCGACAGCACCGAGGCGCTGGGCGCCTTGGCGTCGTCCCGGTACTGCCTTGCGTAGACCGCGGCCTCAGCCGCCGGATCTGACAGCGCCTGCCCAAGTGCGGCCACCGTCGCCGCGCTGATGCCGAGTCGCCGCAGATCGCCGCCGGAGAAAACGTTGAACCCGGAGCTCTGCCAGGCTTTGGTGATCTCCAGCATTTCCTCCAGCGGCACGTTCACCGCGTTGATCGCCGCGGGATCGGCGTGGTGGATCGATTCCAGCGCGTCGAACACCAGTGCTGCGATCGAGGCGGTGTCCGCGACCGAAACGTCGTCGACAGTGATCTCGTCACCGACCCGTACCGCCGAGACCCAGTGGGAGCCACGGCGGGCCAGGAGTACGCGAAACTCGTTGTCCGGGATATCGCGGGAACCTACCTGCTCGTCTTCGCCGCCTTCTTCTTTTTCCTTGACGCCGTAGAGCAGCTTGCCCCGGGACAGCAGCGCGATGAGCTCGAGATCCGGCGCGGCCAACACCCGCATCCGCGCAGCGATCGACTCGTTCACCGTCTGTCCCGCCACGATGCCCTGTTCGCGCATCACCGCCATGCCGGGATGCTCGTTCAGCCACTCCATCGAATCGGTGGAAACGAATGGCCGGCAACGCAATTCGGGGGCGACGTGACGAATATCCAGCAACGCCTGCAACATCCAGAAACCCTCGACGTTGACTGTGATATCGGTCCGGGTGGTTTGATCCATCACTACTCTCGTATCTCGGTGTGCTCGGTTATCGCACGACGCGGCAGCACACCCGGATCGGATGTGCTGCCGCGCCGAGTGCTGACTTTTAGGCCCAGCTGCCGCCGACGGCGCTGTCGGTGGACGACATGTTGTTGCCCGCCGTCTGCACCTTCTGGCCGTGGGAGTTGGCTTGTTCGTA
>Ga0209655_10000755_pt1 | contig 12316 bp, 9 predicted proteins | sample BogFormECP03_OM2_FD_188236 | JGI IMG/M metagenome (GOLD analysis project Ga0209655, IMG submission 188236) | Bog forest soil microbial communities from Calvert Island, British Columbia, Canada - ECP03_OM2 (SPAdes) (version 2) | ecosystem: Environmental > Aquatic > Freshwater > Wetlands > Bog ...
TGTGCCCGGGACGGTTTTCCCGGACGCGTTCATCGGAGACATCGGGTTCGATATATCACGCGACGGGCACACGATGGTGCTGTTCATCGATAAGACGGTGGCATCCGCTCCGGCGCCCTTCGTCGCGTTGGTGAGTTTGGATGCCGGTCCAAAGCCGGCGGTGCGCCTGCTCGAGCCTGATCCGCGAATTGCGGGGGCGGCGGGATTTACGCCCGACGCAAAAGCTGTGGTGTATCCGATTTTTGAGAATGGGGCCGGAAATATTTGGCTGCAGCCGCTGGATGGTTCGCGAGGCCGGCAGATCACGAATTTTCCTGCGGATCGGGTGCAGATTTTTGAATACTCGCCTGATGGCAAGACGCTTGGGGTGATGCGGAGTCATGCGGAATCGGATGTGGTGTTGCTGCGGGATAGCGGAGCGGAAAAGTAGCGCCGGCGTCCCCTCCGGCATCTTGCGAAGACGATCTCGCCAGTAGCAGTGGTCATGCGCGGACTGCACACTCTGACATCCGGCATTAATTTCGCACTTTGCGCCGCGCGTGTTTTTTGCCCTTGCGTACCTTTGCAGTCGTAAGAGCCGGCGGGACGCCAGCGGCACAAAACCGGGCGTAGCGTCGCCGATGATTCCGGCTGTGGCTACTTTTTCGGTCGTCGGATGCCGGCCCTTCTCAGTGCTCAGGGTAAACAGGGACGCCCTTCGGCTTTGCTCAGGGCAAGCCCGCGCTACTTGAATCCTCTTGTGCCGACTCGTGGTCTAATGGTTATCGCTGCGGTTTGAGATTTAGGAGGTTCTATGGCTACTGCGCCTTTGCCTTCGATTATGGATGCTCGAACTGAGGCTTTTCCGATTTTGAGTGATGCGCATATCGAGCGGGTGCGGGCGGTTAGCAAGGTGCGGCATGTTTCTAAAGGCGAGATTTTATTTGAGCCTGGGGATACGCAGGTGCCGTTTTTCGTTTTGCTATCCGGATCGATGGTGATTGTTCAGCCGGATGTTCGGGGGGGCGAGCATCAAGTCGCCGCGCATGGGCCTGGGGGATTTACCGGAGAATTTTCCATGATTTCGGGGCAACGTTGCTTGGTGCGCGGGCGGGTTACCGAGGATGGGGATTTTCTGGAGTTGGGTGCTGATGGATTGCGGGCAATTGTGGCTAAGGATGCGCAGCTTAGCGAAATTTTGATGCGGGCTTTTCTTTTGCGGCGGATCGAGCTGGTGAAGGCTGGGGCTGGGGACGTGGTGATTTTGGGGTCGCGTCATTCGGCGCATACTTTGCGGCTGCGGGAATTTTTGGCGCGGAACCAGCATCCGTTTACTTACATCGATCTGGATACGGACAAGAGTTCGCAGGAATTGCTGGACCGCTTTCACGTTACGCGCGAGGAAATTCCGGTGGTGATCTGCAACGCGCGGACGATTTTGCGGAATCCTACGAATGCGGCTTTGGCGGATTGTTTGGGATTGAACGCCGCCATCGATCAGACATTGGTGCGCGATTTGGTGATTGTTGGGGCGGGGCCTTCGGGATTGGCGGCGGCGGTTTATGGGGCTTCGGAGGGGTTGGATGTTTTGATGATCGAGGCGGGGTCGCCCGGAGGACAGGCGGCGTCGAGCTCGAAGATTGAGAATTATCTGGGATTTCCTACTGGGCTTTCCGGAGGGGAACTGGCGTCGCGGGCGATTGCGCAGGCGGAGAAATTTGGGGCAAAGATGATGGTGGCGCATAGCGTGGCGCGGTTGGATTGCGCGAAAGTGCCCTATGAGGTGGTGTTGGATAACGGCAACCGCATTGCGGCGCGGTCGGTGGTGATTGCCACTGGGGCGCAGTACAACAAGCCTCGGGCGGCGATGGATGACAAATTTCAGTGCCAGGGGATTTATTACGGGGCTACCTTTATGGAAGCGCAGCTTTGCGAGAATGATGAAGTGATTGTGGTGGGCGGAGGAAATTCGGCTGGGCAGGCTGCGGTGTATATGTCGCAGACGGCTAGCAAGGTTTATATGCTGGTGCGGTCGGATGGATTGGCGGACAGCATGTCGCGTTATTTGATTCAGCGCATTGAGGAAAATCCTAAGATCGAGATGCACTATGAGACGGAAGTGGTTTCGGTGGTGGGCGAGACGCATCTGGAGAGCGTGACTTGGAAGGACAAGAAGAGCGGGGAGACTTCTTCGCACGATATCCGGCATATTTTTGTTATGGCTGGGGCTTCGCCGCGGACGGAGTGGTTGAAGGGTTGCGTGGCCATGGATGATAAGGGATTTATTTTGACGGGGCGGGATTTGGATGATTTGAATGGCGGGGGGCCCAAGTGGAAGCCGACCTCGCGGGCGCCTTACATGCTGGAGACTAGTTTGCCGGGAGTGTTTGCGGTGGGCGATGTGCGCTCGGGGAATGTGAAGCGGGTGGCTTCGGCGGTGGGCGAGGGAGCGATCGCGATTCACTTGGTGCACCGGGCTTTGGCGGAAATTTAGGAGGTGGGGAGATGGCGGCGCAATGTACGCACATGGATCAGATTAAGGATGTGAAGCCGCATACGAAGGGGTGCGAGGAATGTTTGAAGATTGGCGATACTTGGGTGCATTTGCGGCTTTGTATGACTTGCGGGAAGGTTGGTTGTTGCGATTCTTCGAAGAATAAGCATGCTACCAAGCATTTTCATGCTGTGAAGCATCCGATTATGAAATCGATTGAGCCTGGGGAGACTTGGGGCTGGTGTTACATCGATCAGATTGAGTTGGATTTTTCTTAGGTTGCGTGGCGGGCCCTTTTGGGCAGCACCGAGGCTGGCCAGCTGGAAGATGCTGCGCTAAAGCGCACCGCTACGAGAGTTTTTTTACTTGGTGTGGGTGGAGGCTTCTTCGATTAGGGCTGCTACCTCTTTTGGGTGGGAGATGTAAACGCAGTGGCTGGCGCCTGCTACTTCTACCTTGTGACTGTTTGCCCGCGCGGCATACCAGCGTTCTAGATCGGGGTTGATCGTGCGGTCCGATCCTGCTACCAGCATCCAGCTTGGTTTGGTTCTCCACGCTGCGGTGGTGATCACTCCTTTGAAATTTTCGGCGAAATTGAAGACCTGCGAGCGGGCCATGAAGGCGGCTTGATCTGCGGGCAGGTCGGCTGCGAAGTATTCGTGAAATTGGGCTGGATCGAGGTACGTGAAACCGTCTGGCGTCTTCTTTATTGCGGTTGACTTGGCCAGGTCGCTGGGGAAGCGCTTGCCGTCGTCGGATTCATTTTCGCCGGCGTCGGGCATGTGGGCTGCGATGTACACCAGGCCGGCTACTGATGGATCGTTGCCGGCTTCTGTGATTACGGAGCCGCCGTAGCTGTGGGCTACCAGGATGGTTGGTCCATCCTGTAGGGCGAGGACTCGCTTTGTGGCGGCTACATCCTCTTTGAAAGTCGTTTCCGGTTCCTGAACCATGGTTACGTTGTAGCCGTCCTTGGCGAGGATTTCGTAGACGCCTTTCCAGCCGGAGCCGTCGGCCCAGGCGCCGTGGACCAGGACAATATTTTTGATGCGATGTTCGTTCTGCGCGGAGATGGCGCAGCAGGTGGTCAGCAATAATGCGATGAATAGGGATTGCGAGATTCTTCGTACGATTTGCATAGCGGCCTCCCGTTAAATTTCGGACGAAACCAAGGGGCCTGTGGCCGGCATTATGGCATCTCGTTGAGGCGTTTTAGTAGTTGGATTTGGCCGGCGTGGTAGATGTCGTGGAAGGCTACGCCTGCGATCATTTGGCGGGGGGTGTATTTGCTGTTTGGCTGGCGACGATCGAGATTTGATTCGGGGAATTTTTTTACTGTTTCGATCAGGGCGCTATGCTCGCGCTTTAATGCTGCTGTGTCTCGCTTCCAGGATTTCTCTAGTTCGGCTTCGGTGAGATTTGCTACCGGGCGGATGAACCAGTTGCGGCCTTCTTCGTTGTAGATGCCGCGCGTGCCGCCAAGCAATTGGCGGCGGACGGCGAATTTCCAGTAGGCCGAGTGGATAGCTAGTTCCCAGATGTTGTGACGGTCGGGGCCGAGGCGTTTTGCGGCTTGCTTGGCATCGATTCCTTTTAGGGCGGCGCGTAGGCTGGGACCGTGCCAGGCTGGGCCTTTGTAGGCTTCTTCGAGCGTGGCTAGGAGAGATTTGATTTCGCGGGGCATGGCGGCTCCTTTGCTTTGATGGGTTTTCAGATGCGTTGGGCGGCGTCGAGGATTCTAGAGGCGAAATTGTTTTGGCAATTGGATGGGAAACGGTTGGCGAAAAATGGAGGACGATGGTGAGCGGTATCTTTGTCGCGTGGTCACAGAAGATGCTGCCCTGAAGGGCACCGCTACGAAAACGGGCAAGGCTATTTTCGCGCTTGCCCGTTTGCTAGATTTTCGATTACCAGTCGCGGCGTCCGCCGCCGCCACCGCCGCCGCTGCCACTGCGGTTGCCGCCGCCACCACCGCCGCCGTAACCGCCGCGTCCACCGCCGCCACCGCCGCCGCCGCTACGGCCTCTTCCGCCGCCACCGCCTCCGCCGCCTTCGCGTTGTGGGCGGGCTTCGTTTACTACGATCTTGCGGCCTTTGAAATCTTTTCCGTTTAACGCGGCTACTGCTTTATCGGCTTCCCCGTCGTCGCCGATTTCAACGAATCCGAATCCGCGAGGTTGGCCTGAAAAACGATCGCGGATCAGAGCTACTGAATCGGCTTTGATGCCGGATTCGCTGAATAGTGATTGGACCTCTTCTTCGTTTGCCTGGAAAGGGAGATTCCCCACATACAGTTTCTTCACTTGAGTCTCCTTCGCCCTGGGGGCGGTATGCGAGGCTGAAGAGACGGGATCATGACCGAGGTCGGGCCGTCGGGGTGGGACGGACCTGCTGGGCTAGCGAGCGCTTCAGCGGCTCGCGGGAATCTTGCGCTAAGTGGGGGCCACAGTCAATGGCGCGGGGGTTTTGGGAGGCTGCGCGGGGAAATGACCAGCTCCGCAGCCGTTTGTTTGCTGTGAGATTGTTTGGGCCGAATGTGGGATGGAAAATAACGCAGTGGAAAGGCTTTCCGAGGGGCTAGAATCTCGGCGTTCTGGAGGCTGGAAGAAAGAGGGATTCCTCACCCATACTGCGGGTTCGGAATGACGGCGTTGTTGCTATGTCGAAATTATGAAACAGATTGAAGGGAGAGGCGATGAAACGGATTGGGCTGGTGGTGGTCTTAATTGCGGCATTGATGGGCGCGCCTGTGGCGATGACTCAGGCTCCTGCGGGAGCTGCGCGCGTTTTGGCGGTGAAGGCTGGGCGGTTGCTCGATGTGCGTACCGGGAAATATGCGGCGAATCAGATTATTTGGATTGAGGGCGAGCGGATAAAGGAGATTGGCGATGCTGCGGGGCTGGAATCGCGGTTGCCGAAAGATGCGCGGGTGGTGGATCTTTCGAACTTGACCGTGTTGCCTGGATTGATTGATTGCCATACGCATTTGACGATGTCGCCGCAGACGCTGGGGCCGGCGGGGTTGCGACTGTCGTATCCGCGACAGGCTTTGATGGGGGCGCGGAATGCGCGGGTGACGCTCGAGGCTGGATTTACTTCAGTGCGGAATGTTGGCGGAGCTGGATACGCGGATATTGCTTTGCGCGACGCGATCAATGCCGGCGATGTGCGCGGGCCGCGGATGCAGGCGTCGGGGCCGCCCCTGAGTATTACAGGTGGACACGGCGATCAGAATTTTCTGGCGCCGCAATGGGATGCCACGAATGACGGAGTTGCGGATGGTGTTGCCGGGGTTACGGCGAAGGTGCGCGAGAACATTAAGTATGGGGCGGACTTGATCAAGTTTATGGCTACCGGCGGGGTGCTTTCTGAGGGCGATAATCCGGCATTGGCGCAGTATAGCGAGGAAGAGATGGTGGCGATTGTCTCGGCCGCGCATGGATTGGGGCGAAAGGTGGCTGCGCATGCTCATGGGGCCCTGGGGATTAAATTTGCGGTGTTGGCTGGCGTGGATTCGATCGAGCATGGGAGCTTCATTAATGATGAGGACATTCGTCTGATGAAGGAGCGCGGGACTTATCTGGTGCCTACGCTTTATTTGAGTGATTGGTTCATGGACAACTACAAGACGTTGGGACTGAGCGAGGGGATTATTGCCAAGGCGCGGGTGGTGATGCCGGCGGCGCGTGAAAATGTGGCGCATGCGTTTCATGAGGGAGTGAAGGTGGCGTTTGGGACTGACGCGGCGGTTTATCCGCATGGATTGAACGCGCATGAATTTGCGGTGATGGTGAAACTTGGATTGACACCGTTGCAGGCGATTCAGACTTCTACGGTGAATGCGGCGGATTTGCTGGGGTGGTCGGATCGCGTGGGGACCGTTGAAGTTGGGAAGTTTGGTGATCTTGTTGCGGTGGACGGTGATCCTTTGGCGGATGTTAGTTTGCTGGAGAATGTGAAGGTGGTGATTAAGGGTGGAGAAGTTGTGAAGCAGTGAACGTCGCGCGATGAATTTTGCGACCGAATCGGCGGCGCGCGAGTCAAACGAGCGGGATTTTTAGGAGAACTTTTGTGGCTGGAAAGGTTTTGCGCCGCAGCTTGATTGGGATCGGTGTCGTTGTCGTGTTGTTCTGCGTGGCGGCTACTGTTTTGACGTTTACCGAGCGCGGGCGTTTGAAGCAATACTTGGTTACGGCGCTGAGCGAGCGGTTTCATAGCGATGTACAGATTCGCGAAATCAATGTTTATGTTTATCCGCGGGTTTACCTGGTGGCGCATGGGATTTCTTTGCGATTGCATGGGCGGACCGATGTGCCGCCGCTTTTTACCATCGAAACGTTGACGGTTTCTGCGGATTTGCCGGCGCTGCTGGCGAAGACGAAGCATGTGGCGCGGGTGCATCTGGACGGGATGAAGATTACCGTTCCGCCGCGAAATTTGAATAAGCCGGAGGAGCCGAAGACTGCCAAGGCTACGGTGACGCTGCCGTTGGTGATTGATGAAATTACCGCGGACGATGCGACTCTGACCACCTTGCCGCGCGATCCGAAGAAATTGCCGCACGAGTGGGATATTCATCGCGTGGTAATGACATCATTTTCGTTCGAGGAGCCGGCGCATTTTCACGCTACTTTGACGAATCCTAAGCCGATTGGGGAGATTGATTCTTCGGGCTTGTTTGGGCCGTGGGAATCGGATGAGCCGGGCGGTACACCGGTGGATGCTACATTCGAGTTTTCGCATGCGGATTTGGATTCGCTGAAGGGGTTGGGCGGGATTTTGTCGTCGAAGGGAAAATATTCGGGCGTGCTTGATAGTTTAAACGTGGAGGGCGATACGGACACGCCGGATTTTTCTTTGGACGTGAGCGGAAATCCGGTGCACTTGACTACGCATTACGTGGCGTTGGTGGACGGGACGAACGGCGATACGGCTCTGAAGCCGGTGGTGGCGCATTTTCTGCACACTACGGTGGAGGCGAGTGGCGATATTGCCGGAATTCGCGGCAAGCCGGGAAAAGATATCGAGCTGGATTCCGTGGTGCGCGACGGGCGGATTGAGGATTTGCTGGAATTGGTGATGAAGGGCGATAAGCCGGTGATGACCGGGCAGGTGAGCCTTACCGCGAAAATTAGTTTGCCGCCGGTTGCGGACGTGAAAATCATAGACCGTTTAGGCCTGGATGGGAAATTTGGAGTGCTCGGCGGGCATTTCACGAGTGACGTGGTGCAGAGAAAAGTGGATACGCTCAGCCGCAAGGGGCAGGGGCAGCCGAAGAATGAGGAGATTGATAATGTGATTTCTAATTTGCGCGGGCAATTTATTTTGAAGAATCGGCGGGCGACTTTTTCGAATCTGGAATTTGATGTGCAGGGCGCGCGGGTGCAGCTTGCCGGGACTTACGATCTAGGCGCGGAGACGCTCGACTTTCACGGGCATTTGGTGATGGATGCGAAGCTTTCGCAGATGACTACCGGGGTGAAATCCTTTTTTCTGAAGGCGGTGGATCCTTTCTTTTCGAAGCATGGGCAGACGGACTTGCCTATTCAAATTACCGGGACGCGGGCGCATCCGGAATTCGGATTGGACCGCGGCGGGCATGGCAACGATTCGAAAAAGACGGGCGAGTCTAAAGGCGATCCGAAATCTGAGGCGAAGGACAGGAAAAACGGCCAACAATGAGTGCTGCTGCGAATCCGTTTGCGGCGTTTGAGGGGCAGAAATATTTGAGTTTGGAGACTTTTCGTAAGAGTGGCGAGGGTGTGCGTACGCCGGTTTGGTTTGCTGCGGAAAAAGATGTCGCGGCGCTGTTGCTTTATATTTATACGATTGGGGAGACTGGCAAAGTTAAACGGATTCGGAATAATCCGCGGGTGAGGATTGCGCCTTGCGATATGCGCGGGAATGTTACTGGGGAATTTGTCGAGGCGCGGGCGGAGATTTTGTCGGGGGACGTGGCTGCGCACGGTATGCAGCTGCTGAACCGGAAATATTTTCCTTGGAAACAGATTCTGGGATTTTTTGCGCTGTTTAGCCGGAGGGAGCGCTTGGTTATGGCGCTCCGGCCGGCTTCGCTGAGTTGAACTTCGAGCGGGTGGCCCGCTCTTACACAGGCAGGAGTGCCTGTGCTACTGGGCTTTGGCGGCTTTGGCCATGAATTCGGCGGCGCGTCGCTTCATGTCTTCGGGGGCTACATCCTCTACGTGCGTGGCTATTCCCCAATGATGGCCGGCGGGGTCGATGATCTTTCCGTAGCGATCTCCCCAGAACATATCCTGCAGCGGCATTTCGGATTTTGCGCCGGCTTCGATGGCGCGCTTGAATGTGGTGTCGGCGTCGGTGACGTAGAGAAACAGCTCGCTGCTCGGTAGCGCTTTGGGATTCGGCGGGACGGCCCTGCCGGGGAATTCGTCGCTGAGCATGAATGTCGAGTCGCCGATTTTTAGTTCGGCGTGGCTGATTTTGCCGTCGGGCGCGGGCATGCGCATGATTTCTTGTGCGCCGAAGGCTTTCTTGTAGAACTCGATTGCGGCGGCGGCGTTGCCGCAAATCAGTGATGGAGTGATGGAATGATAGCCATCGGGAATCGGTTTTACTGGATTTGCCATTGCGGTCTCCTTTGGTGCTGAGGTTGCCGGGCGCGCGAACTGGGTGGAGGGAGTGTGCGCTCGGAAGATGGATTTTACTGCGGGTGGCTGCTGCGATGCTAATGAAATGAATGTTACAAAGGTGCGGTGAGTTTGCGCTCTTGGCTTGTTAATTTTGATTGAGAAAGATTGATCAGCGGATCGGATGCTGGCCTGAAGGCGCACCGCTACGTGCCTCTCGGTGCTGGTCGTGTGTATGATCTATGATCGCTCGCGCTATTCTTTGAGTGGGGGAACCTCTTAATGATATCGGCTTGGCGAAGTTTGCTCGGTTTGATGGCTTTTGTGATTGGTGGACTGAATGTGATGCCGGTTGGTGCGCAGCAATTTCCTGCTAGCACTTATCAGGAATTGCGGTGGCGATCGATTGGGCCGTTTCGTGGCGGGCGGACACGGGCTGTTGCTGGCGTGGCTGGGGCGCCTAATTTGTTTTATATCGGGGCGGTGAATGGCGGGGTTTGGAAATCGGATGATTATGGGCGGACTTGGGCGGCGATTTTTGATTCGCAGCCTACGCAGTCGATTGGGGCGATTGCTGTGGCGCCTTCGAATCCGGACATTATTTATGTGGCAAGCGGGGAGGGGTTGCAGCGGCCCGATCTTTCGGTGGGGAATGGAATTTATAAATCTATCGATGCGGGAAAGACCTGGACGCATCTTGGTTTGCGCGATGGCGAGCAGATTCCGGCTTTGGTGATTGACCCGGTTGATCCGAATCGGTTGTATGCGGCGGTGTTGGGCCATCCGTTTGGCGCGAACGAGCAGCGCGGGATTTTTCGGTCTTTGGATGGCGGGAAGACTTGGGAGCGCGTGCTTTATAAGGATGAGAATACGGGCGGGTCGGATATCGAGATGGATCCTTCGAATCCGGATGTGTTGTACGCGGGTTTGTGGGAATCGCGCGAGGGGCCGTGGGAAGACGGGAATTCTTATGGGGGGACGGGCGGCGGACTTTTTAAATCCACCGATGGCGGCAGTACCTGGAAGCAATTGACTAACGGGCTGCCAAAAAATCTCGTGCAGATTAATGTGTCTGTCGCGGGTAGCGATTCGAAGCGGATTTATGCGACGGTGGGGACGAGCGATGCTGGGGAATATGCGTCGGGGAAAGGGCTGGGATTTTACCGCTCGGATGATGCGGGCGAGAGTTGGGTGAAAATCACTGACGATCCGCGGCCGGCTATGCGCATTGGCGGCGGAGATTTGCCGATTCCTCGGGCGGATCCTAAAAATCCGGATGTGGTTTATAGCGCGAGCATCGTGACGGTGCGCTCGACCGATGGCGGAAAAACTTGGTCGAGCATCCGCGGGGCGCCGGGTGGGGATGATTATCAGAATCTATGGATCAATCCGAGTAATCCTGAAATTATTTTGCTGGTGGCGGATCAGGGCGCGATTGTGACCGTGAATGGCGGCGAGACCTGGAGTTCCTGGTACAACCAGCCTACGGCGCAGATTTATCACGTGAGCGCGACGGAGGGATTTCCTTATCGCGTGTGCGGCGGGCAGCAGGAGAGCGGATCGGTGTGCATTTCTACGCGCGGGAATGATGGAGAGATTTCTTACCGCGAATGGCATCCGGTGGGCGCGATTGAGTATGGATATGTGGCGACGGACCCGCTTGATGCGGACATTATTTATGGGGCCGGGCGGACGGAGGTTTCGAGATATCACTGGAGTACCGGGCAGGTGCAAAACGTGACGCCGTTTCCGGTGCGCGACGAGAAAATTCGGACGGTGCGGACGCAGCCGTTGATGTTTTCGCCGGTGGATCCGCACATTCTTTATACGACTGCGAATTTTGTTTTCAAGACTACCGACGGCGGACAGAACTGGCAGACGATTAGTCCCGATCTTGGGCGGGCTCATGCCGGGATTCCTGCGAATTTGGGAAAAATGGCGGAGAAGGATGCGAAGGCGGATTTGCAGCGCGGGGCGGTGTATGCACTGGCGCCTTCATTCAAGACTACGCAGACGCTTTGGGCTGGCACCGACGATGGATTGATTTGGCTGACGCGCGATGGCGGGAAGAATTGGAAGGATATTACGCCGCCGGAGATGACTGCCTGGAGCAAAGTTACGCAGATTGCGGCTTCGCGGTTTGATGAGGAGACAGCTTACGCGTCGGTGAGCCGGCTGCGGATTGATGATTTGCATCCTTATATTTATCGCACCCACGATGGTGGGAAGAGCTGGAAATTGATCGTCGGCGAATTGCCTGAGGACGCGCCGGTGGATACGGTCCGCGAGGATCCAGTGCGGAAAGGAATGCTGTTTGCGGGGACGGAAACTAGCGTGTGGGTTTCGTTCGATGATGGCGAGCGCTGGCAATCCTTGCAACAGAATTTGCCGCAAACTTCGATGCGCGATCTTTGGATTCACGAAAATGATTTGATCGTGGCTACGCACGGGCGCGGATTTTGGATTTTGGATGATATTTCGCCGCTGCGCGAGTTGAGCGAGGCTGCCGCGAATGCTGACGCGCATCTTTTCAAGCCGGCGGCGGCGATTCGGGCGCGGCGCAGCACTTATACCGATACGCCGGTGCCGCCGGATGAGCCGTTGGGCGAAAATCCGCCGGATGGTGCGATCGTGGATTATTTTTTGGCGACGCCGGCATCGGGCGCGGTGACGCTGGAAATTCTGGATGGTGGCGGGAAGCTGGTGCGTCGTTTTTCCAGCGAGGACAAGCCGGATTTGACTGTAGAGCAATTGCAGAAGCAACTGATTCCGATTTATTGGGTTCGGCCGTTCAGGAGTCTGGCGGCGGGCGCCGGGATGCATCGCTGGGTTTGGGATTTGCGGTATCCGGCGCCGGTTTCGACGACGCACGAATATCCGATTTCGGCTGTTCCGGGAAATACGCCGCGCGCGCCGTTCGGCCCACTCGCGGTGCCGGGGCAATATACGGTGCGGTTGACGGCGAATGGCATGAGTTACTCGGCTTCGCTTACGGTGAAAATGGACCCGCGCGTGAAAACGCCGGCCGCGGGGCTGGAGCAAATGTTCCAGATGCAGACGCGGCTCGCGGAACTTTTCTCGCGCAGTTCCATCGCGCTGATGCAGGCGCGATCGGCGCACGAGCAGATCGAGAAGCTTGATGGGAAAGCCAGCGAAGGCTTGAACGAGGCCGTCGAAGCATTGGAAAAGAAGATCAAGATTCTGCTCGACGGGCAGGCGGAGACAACGTCGCAAA
>Ga0209655_10000756_pt1 | contig 12314 bp, 3 predicted proteins | sample BogFormECP03_OM2_FD_188236 | JGI IMG/M metagenome (GOLD analysis project Ga0209655, IMG submission 188236) | Bog forest soil microbial communities from Calvert Island, British Columbia, Canada - ECP03_OM2 (SPAdes) (version 2) | ecosystem: Environmental > Aquatic > Freshwater > Wetlands > Bog ...
TACATTGTGATTGTGACGAAAAATGTTGACAATTACACTGTAGGGAGAAAATACTTATAATTATGCATACTGACATTTATGACGAATATGCACATGATAGATATAATGTAGCACTTGTACCTCCTGTGGGTGATTACGTTGATATTATACATACAGGATGAAAATGCAAACAATAAATATCATAACGAAGATTTTATACACAACGTTGAATATGCAGTTAATGAAAAAAAAGGATTAAAATTTGTAGCTATTGCTCCTCGTGACGATAAACTGGATTTAAAGCATATGAAGTTAAACCTTTTTGATATTTTATTACAGGCGACAGAGCGTTTAAAGTTTAAAAGGGGATAAGTAAGTATGAGAAATAAGTGTATAGCCTCTAATTACAGAGTTTAGCTTAAAAGACCGCAGGTACAAAACAAAGAATTTATCCTCAAAGGAAAAATGTTGACAATTACGCTGGGGTAAAAACAATTACATAACGAATATCTTGGCTATATACAGACAAAAAGCAATGAGTAGAAATAATATGTAATTTACACCTTTTTTACATTAAAGCGTTCATAGAGTATTCAAGTGTAAAGGTGGCTCATTTCTATTAAATCTTATTCTACTAACAACAAAAAGAGAAAAAAGCGTTTACCGTGTAAAAATGGCTCGTATTCCTTATTTGTCATAAGCTCTACGAGCCATAATAGCATATGATATTATTACTTGTTACTTTTCTCCTATTACGAAACATGCAGCAATTGTATCCATACAAAATAGTACACAAGAAACCCCTCAACATACCTTTTGCTGTTTGAAAAAGCCTCGGATTCCTTCTTTTTCCAATAACTATAGCGATAAATCACTATCTCTGGTAGTATTTAAACGATCTTTTAACACTTTCAAATGTTTTCCTACTACTTTAAAAAACCCTTCCAAATATAGTTGTCCTACCTTATCATTATGCCCTAAATTGATTTTCGTAAGTGCTTTTATGCACTACCTTTCAATATCTTTTTATCTGTATCTCCACAAGCTGATTCAAAGCATATTTCTTATATATTCTTCATACCTTGCAGTAGTCGAAGCAAGCGCTTACTTTCATTTGCGTGAAAATCATGAAATAAACTCGATTTCTCAAGATGAGGATGAGCAGAAAAAAGAGTGTCTGAAATACGGGAGTCAAAGAAAGGTGAAGCTTTGTTAGATGAGAAAGAACAAAACTTGCATAAGGCGTCATTTAGTCTTGGTCATTTGTGAGCATGAGAAAATAGTCTCTTATCTCAGCATTTGCGTTGGTGTGGGTGTCTAAGGCATTAATATATAGAGGAAGGGCTATTCGATTGAATCGTTTATTAAGCGAGTAAACAAATGCCAAATCTTTGGGGTTTATCAAGAGACAGAATTTTGTCACTAATTCGTCGGATAATATATTGAAAGAGTTATTGCTTGAAGAGGACGAAATTGTAGCTGAAACTAAAACTTCACTTTGAGAGGTAGCCATACAGGGATGCTTGACTAACCAACATTCCTAGAAAACTTAAGGATAAGATTAATAATTTCATTTTTTATTCCTTTCTCAAAAGAGATGTAAAAAATATATAGGACTGTTCCCGAAGTTTTCAAGCTTTTTTATATAAAAAGGGACATAATAAAAATGATGGGTTTTCTTAATTTTTAGGAGGTATGAGAGTTAATCCGTGGAATCTATACGTTGTTGCAGCATTTTTGGGATTTCCTTCTCAGTCAGCCCATGGGAGGGTTTTATGTGAATAGTCTACTTCAGACCCGTCGTTTTTTCTTCCGCAGACACACTTAAAATCCCATAGATGTCCAAGCCAAATGTAATGGCAACGCGGGCTTGTTCGGGTGGTAAAGGGGCAGGTCAACTAAGCTGAATTTGGCCAAGGAACGACCCCTCGCCGTGCAATACGTGAATGAACATGGCTTTTTGGTTGGGGTATAGGTGGTCAATTCCTGTGTTATGGAAAAAGGCACAGCCGTGTTACAGGGAATCAATTTTTTCACAAAGCCCCCATGGTTTCAAGACCCAGATATAAGGGAGTCACATATGAGTAATTTGCCTATATCTTTTACAAAGGCCTCAGCTTGTAGATTAGCGCCCAAGGCCACGGCTTCATAGGGATTAAGACTAGAAAGGGGCACCTTCTTAAAAAACTCAACAAATTTTTCCTGAATGAAGAGTATGCAGTCTACCACTACCCACACCATTTTCTCAATCATATTCACATCCGTAAGACCAGCAATCCATACTCTTTATGATGATTTACAAGTGGTTCATCGAGAGTTGAGCTGCCTTATTAAGTTTCACGTTATGTAAAATGATGAGTGCCCGTAGTCCAATCAAAGGTGAAAGGATAAGCTCTCTAAGGGCCTTAAAATATAACATATGCTGAAAAAGTACAGTGTAGACATTAAAAACTACAAATAATATACTTTTATATTCGTCTCTATGCAGAAAGTAAAGCTTAGACCTTATCCAAGAATTAACAGAAACAGGTAAGTCCACCCCAAGTATCCTTATTTAAGCCACTTGTATGCTCTCAAAGAATCGTATACCACGCTTTATCATTTGTTATCATCCCAACTGTCTTCCGTTCTTAAAAAGCTTGAGAAAATCGACATTACTCTCGTAGCTGTTTTAGTTGAAAGAAATTGGTGTCAAAACAGATGTGTCCCTGTTGTAGCCCTTGTTTTGCGTATTTGATTAAGAGCTCTGGAAAAAACGACTTTTTTTATCTCATTGCACTTTAATGTAGCTTTTTCAAGCTATGGCATTTTAGTTTATAAACAAAGTTGGAAACGTACAAAATCAAAAACTGAAGCCTATACAATCATTTAGGATGTTTTGGAGAATCTGGCTTCTGATCATCTTTTTGTTGAGAAAGAGTTAGAGTGGAGACGTAGCCAAACTCTAAAGCACCATACAGAAACACTATTTGTTAGATTAATTCTGTACGAGTTCATATATTTACGATATACCTCAATTATCTTTGTCATACCTCAACCTGTAAAACATTGTCATCGTACATGAGAAGGAGAAAAGATCTACTCTACTACTTTATGGCTGAAAAATGTCGTTATTCTCCCTATTGCGATAATCGGTCCACTTTGACATAGGGGAAAGTAAATTTTAAGAAAGCCTGGATATTTACACCCCTGTTATTCGAAGTAAGACTAAACCATTAACTTTGGCTAAGAAACAATTAACTATCAGCCGCGAGGAAATGTCTTAAATTAAGCTTACCATACTCTATAGGCATATGTATATAAAAAATGGTTGAATTTACTACAGAGGGATACATAAAATACTATGAGATAGATGATGTTATGTGGCCAATATCCCTTACAAAACGGGCAATTAACGTTCTTTTGTAAAACATTAAACCATACGTCTCTTTACAGGGATACAGATCTTACCAAGAAAGTTAATCTTGAAATTGACACTTTACGACAACTTACTTCAAAATAAAAATACTTTTGCAAATTACATATGTTTGAAAGCTCTGAAGATAAAATCCATGCAATTCCTGAAATCTCTTTTAATTGACCATAGATACAGCTATAGGTAGGATGATACATTCAAACTCCTTTCGAACGAGCAATCCAGCAGTACCATAGAATTATATCAACTTACAAATACATCTAACTTCAGAAAAGAGTAGCGATATGTATAGAAACCAATATTTGTATGAAAAAGACTTTAACAATGAAATCGCTATTCGTTAGTACAAAGAACATTTTTAATATTCATAGTGCTATGGGCTTAGAGAATATCTCAATAAAAAAATGGTTATTCTACTCGTAAAGTACTATCGATAAGTTAACATGATTTTTTATAAGGTGAAACCTAGACAACAGAACAGAATCATTATATTTTAAGTTTGAAAAACATACTATTAAAAGAGAGGTTAAGTTACCATTGTAATTATAGGAGTCCTCTTTATTTTTCATAAGGAGTAGGCATTTATGATCATCTTATTACTTTGGCAGAAAAAGAAACTATACTAGCTTTTTCCCTTATATGAGACTAATACTTAAAAGATAAAAAATTATAGCAGAGCGTAGATTATAATGTTAGAATATTGGATAATTGTCATATAAGTAAACTCGAGTAAATTACAACTTAGAAAATTAAATAGTCATATTTTTCACGTTCTATACACGCAAGTTTAAAACAATACATCAAGAAATACAGTGAAATTACTTTTTAAATGGTGTAATGATTCCTATACAAGGAGATAAATCAGATGCTATACTTATAAAGATTTTATTACCCACTTCTTGACTTTTTTTATGCTCTCTGTTTCGTGTTCTTTCTTAAGTCTTTTCGCTGTTTGCTAATGAATCCTGTACTGTTATCCGTGTGTTCTTTTTACTATAGAACATAAAGTAATGCCAGAAAAAAGTGAGTATAAAAGTGATACCTTTTTAGGATAAATTATTTATTTTTCATAAGAATTCAATTGGAAATATACACACACTTTTTCAATAGTATGTTGTAACATAGAATTGAGAAATGTATAGCTCCTTTTTGTATTTTAGTTTCTCTTTAGTTCGTTTAACTATATGTAAAAGCTTTAAGAGAGCCCTCAATTTGACACAACGTGTGAATTATGCTATGTTAATTGTCTTCTGTTCACAAGTCTTTTAGGTGATAAAGTCTGCTATAGACCATTGGCAAATGTTCATATAAACTACGTGAATCTTAAAAGAATATTTCAGAAATGGTACATATAGAAGGTAATCTCTTCCTATAACGTAAAAACATACATAAGAATTCTTAATACAGGACAAACAGATATAAGTCGCCTCACATAATAGATTATTATCACAGAACATGAAAGGGAGACCAATTGAAAACCCTACAGATAGAATTTTATTTTCTTTTTCGTGAATATATTTATTCATGTTTTAGTAGATCTCTTGTTACATTACGCTCAATATGTAAAAAAAGCCATCTTCGTATAAAACCATTGTGTAAAGAACATTATAACTTATTCTTCTTCCTCTCTCTCTCATCATATTTTTGTGTTGTAAACACAGAGTAAACTCGTCTTGTTTAAATACTAGTGTGTACCTAAACTATTAGTTTTCCTATTACACCAGCAGAACCCTTTTCACATATAGTACAATCAACAAAATGAAACAAGTCCTTTTCGTCATTATAAACTAAATACGAGCTCTTGTCCTCCACTCAGTAAAAGACTTTTTTCCTTAGATAGCATATAAATTACTCACTTCGTAATACTTTTATTGCACAGAAATATCTAAAATAGTGGTTATAAAGGTCCTAAGAGATGTATATTTCACGGTAGAGTTGTCATCGTATTACTTCATATATACTTAACAAACATCAAGTCTATCACAAAAATATCTATCTTACATGGCAGTGTAAAGCGATATGCGATATATAAACGTTAACAACTTTCTATTGGACATATCTTCGTTACACGACGTAAAGTATAATGCAAATAAATAAATCCGTTAAATCACATATATGAAAGGCAATTGATTCACAATTCTGAAGACTTCTCTATTATTACATACTTGCAAATTTCTATATATTGTAAACCTTCTTGTATTCCTTAAATAAGAATGAAGATAAATAAAAGTAGTAATGCTCCAATAGGATAATTCTGATCTAAAACATATTAAATTTTATGCATTGTCGACAGGGATTTTTGTTACAAAAAAAGAAATACACACGCGACTCATATGAATAAAGTTATAATGCTCCATACCCCTTTTTCTACAGACAATCTTTAATAAGTTAAGGATATCTCCACATAGAAGGGGTTTACTAAATATTGATGACGAAAATAGAGAAGCAAAAACAAGTTTTACTGTAATAAAAGGTTTATCTAGTAGACCATAGACTAACATACTACATACCATATAAACCTTGATTCAATCTTTTCTTATTTAAATACATAACCAATAACTCTTTTAAAAATGTAAACAAAAGAAAAATCCTATGGTTTTCATATGAAAAACGTTATTCTTTTTATTGTATATAATTGATAAATATTTTGCAGTATATCTCTAATATACTCGCTTTTAAAACATATTTCGTAAAATAACCATAAAAAAACTGTTCTGTGAAAGAAGCTTTTATCGTTGTATAAAACATATCAGTCTTATCCTCCTAATCAAAGACATTTTTCCTTGGGTAGAACATCAAAAAAAAGTTCAACGTTACTTAAAAAGTCTCTTTGTTACGTAGTAAAAAAATATACGAAGACTTCTTCAATCAACGGGACAAATACATATTAATTCTCTCAGTTATAGAATACCAAATCAAAGCACAAGGACGTTATCGTAAGCAAAAATGCTTAGTTTATAGCGCTTAGTCCATTTTTGTTTCAAAAGTATATTATCGTTATGAAGAAACAAATAATCCTTTGGTTTTCCTGGATACAGTAATTTTTGTCTTTCACTTCTTCTTGTTATAATGGTAACTTTAACGTTAATTTATTACTTGTAATCCAAATATTGTAAAGTTTAACATTAGACCTCTATTACATATAGAAACTATATGAGGTAGACACAATTTCTCCTATGTACAACACAGTTAATTCTTGTCATTATAAGAAATTGTTTTAAGTAAACGGGAATTACAACAAAAGAGTTTAACTCCTTGTAGCACTATGCGTACCGTTATTTTGCTCTTTTTAAAAGAAAATACAAGAGGTATACCCCTTCTATTGGTTATATAAGAAAGTTGAACAGAATTCATAGAGATCATATGATACTTCTTGTAAAAACGTGTTAGTGATGCTTTTAACCAAGTATAGCTTTTTAATAACATAGAAGAGTAAATAGCATGTTTATGATATCAATTTCAACACAGATAACTTTCTATGTGTGTGAAATGAGAAGAAGCAGTATTGATGTGTCTACTTATAAAATCAAAGCATTTAATAATTGAGGAGAAATCTGTTGTAGTTAGCATTTACGACGTACAATAACTTCTAACGTCTACTTCTAAAGTGAAACTTACTTAACAAACATAAATAAAGTTGTTATTGTGCATAATAATTTTGTGTATACAGTGATGAGAAGAGCATGTTATCTTTTACGATACAATGTTATACGTTACATGTAGAATAAAAGGATACCCTATATCTTATACACATAACCAATTAATGCAATCTTTTTATAAAATGTAGCTAATAAAATACATGAAATACTTGAAGATATCTCAAGATACTCAATATAGGAAAAAATGACATTACTAATACGTGATACTTTTCTTGATTTTTCAACCAATACGTTTACAATAAAACAACTTACTTTTATAATATAAATTGTATATAATGTATATGTATAACATATGATAGAAAAGCTAAAAGACTTCCTTAAGAAACTGTGGATTATTCTAAAAAAATGGTGGTAATATCACTTATCCTCTATGGTGTTGTTATTATACTTAAATTTCTTCTGATTTTAGTCCTGTCTTACTGTCCGTAGCCATAACGACTCTTCTGGAGAGAAAAGTATGGCTGCGATTAAATTAGACGTGGACCTAATGTTATAGGATAGGTATACTTCAACCCTTGCTGACGGGGTTAAATTATTGATTAAAGAATAATTGTACCTTTAAAAAGTAATAAAGGTTCTTTCTCTTTGCACCAATACTTTTTTTGTTTTAAGCATTTCTTCATGGTCCATTATACCTTTGAAGATGTTTATATTGCTCTCCTAACATGGTATACTTGTTTTCCTTGTATTTCATCTTTTTCCGTATATGGTATCTTTTGGGTGGTTGGGCTTTAATTCAAGATATGCTTTCTTGGAGCTTTAAGATGACTTCTCAAATGTTATCTTATGAATTAATTTAGGTCTTTTAGTATTGTTTGTTGTACCATAGCGCAAACTATAATTTTGTTGATATCGTAATAAACAATATAAATATGGCATATTGTTCATTGGCACCGTTTGCTTGATTTATTATATAGCTGTATTAGTGAAACAAATAGAACTCCTTTTGATTCCCTGAAGCAGAAGAGAATTGGTTGCTGGATATAATGTGAGTATTCCAGTGGACTTTTGCTTTTTATTTTATTGGAGAGTATGTAATCTTATGTATGGTCTTACATACTGTCATTTTATTTTTGGGCGGTTGGTTTTACCTTTTGTTTACACTACATTCCAAGCCATTTTATTTTAACATGTAAAATTTTATATGTCTCATGATTTTCTGTTTATTCGGGCGTCATTCCCGAGATATCGTTGGGACCAATTTATTTTCCTTGCATGGCGAGTCTTTCTCCCTATGTATTAATAGGTTTATTCAGTGTATATATAAGTATAGATATATAAACTTATATACACACAATAAAAAATATTCATAAACAATTCAAAGTAATACCACAAGACTTATAGTATTTTCAATTGTCTTATACACAAGCCTATGATATGACAAGAAAATAAAAAAGCTGTATTTTAGTGAATCCCAAGGTAAATTATAACAAATAACAATAATTGTTCTATTATAACAAATAGTACGGGATTTCCATTAGTTTTTATTATTTAACGATATGTTAAAATACACAATATTTTCTAGATACAATATGTAAAAATCAGTATACTATAATAATCTAGAGAATAATATGGATTAGTTACAAAATATAAATAATTTTGGTACGATGAAAACAATTATATGGGCTTTACATTGTGTTAACTATTTTACAATTTAGGAAGTATAAAAGCAGGAATCTAGTGTTAAACCAGAATAGTTATTTATATCTAAATTATGCTATATCAATAATTGTTTTAAGTAAAAAATAGTATAGAAATTACTTTAGGTTTAAATGTGTTACTACTAAAAAATTGAATGGAATATAGAGTATAAAAATAGCCGTCTTAGCCCTGGGATATGAGGGTCTTCCTTTAATACATGCCTTAGCTAAACATTACCCGGTTATGGGGTTTGATATTGATAAAAACCGGGTGGAAGAGCCAAAAGAAGCCTTTATAGCTCTCACGAGCTGTTGCCTACCGAATTGCAGAAAAGCTCGCTACAAACCACCCATCTGCTAGAAGACTTAAGGGGGTACGACGTTTATATTGTGACAGTTCTCACTCCTATCCATGAAAAAGATAATACACCCGCCTTGAGTTTACTAAAAATTACTTCAGAGATAATTGGGAAAGTGATGAGTCGCGGGGTTATAGTCATATTTAAAAGTACCGTATACGGGCAAGTGGCGCTATTTTAGAAAAATACATGTAAACAATAAGCAGTATGAAAATAGGTGGATAAATAGCTAATCATGTCAGAAAAAAAGAGTATTATAGGCTGGTGACCTATCAATTATCACAAATAGGTCATACGCTCCTAAATCAGAAAGTATTGATTTTTTGACTGGGTATAGCATTAGAAAGTGTGTAGAGCCTGTAATAGTAAAACACCGTTAGTTAAACCGTATATTGGCTACATCTGGGCTATAAGCTTATAACAAATAAGTGAAATGAGCCTTATTACTAAAAGAGAGAGTTAAAATATTGATAAAGAAAATGAATACCGTTACGAGATAACGAGATAACAATACTCTTTGTATGAATGAAGATATATGATAAAATAGTTGCCAATACGCATAGCTATGAGAAATAAGCTATACCCAATAATGAACAACAACAATGTGTGATACATGCTGCTAACAATGGTCAAATTATAGTGTTGATGTTGTTAGAACAAAAGAGTATTATAGCTCGCCAGCTATAACTGATGAGACACTCCTGTAATGTAAAAAAGCATAAATGTCGAAACTCTTTTAATAATGCTGAAAATACGCTTAGGAGGTACGAGCTCCAATAAAAAAGTTGCTCCTTGTGATGATAACTGATGTCGTTTTAGAAAGTATTATAGAGAGAGTGAAAAACACCTGTATAACATGGCTCATAAACTTATGACAAATAAGTGAAATGAGCACCTTATAGAGAAACATTGTGTAAAGTATTAATATTTTAACCATGTATCGTGGAGATATTAGAAAATATTGTATAGCCTGTATAGTAAATAAGTATAGCAAGAAAAAAAATATATAATCGTAAAGTAGATTGTGATTGTAAAGTATAGTTTATTCCTTCTATTATAAAGCTACGTTAGGAAAAAGAGGGTTGGTTGTATTGTATAAAAAGCCTATTGCATAAAAAAAATGATGAGGAAAGCCTTATAGCTTGTAAGTAACATTGAGAAGGGTAAAAGATATACGCAAAATATAGGTCTATTTTTATTACATTCAGGTGCTCCTTACACTTAGTTTTCACACGCATATTAATTTCAATGTTAACCCACATAAAATAAATATTAAATTAGGGAGCCATTGTAGAGGAAGAACAATTGTGTATGTTTATTATAAAAGAGCTCTTGAAACATTTCTATGGGGGTATGGAGAGGATTGACTGGGAGTGTCTATGTCTTCTTATATGCATATTTTTGTTGTGAAAGAAGCTCATCTAACTTGTTTGCTATAAGCGCTATGAGCCTAGCCTCTACTATTGAAGAAAATAACATACCACGAAGTAACCAGCATGTGGAAAAAAATAAACTAAATATTACTTTGTACCTAAAAACTAAGTATCAAATGTTATCAGAAACCCGTACAAGAAGGAAAAAAACAGTGTAAATAAGAACAACAACAATAGAAAAATCGATAAGAATAAGTTAAATATCACTCCTTTGAATGAAAAACAAGTATAGAAAATCCTAGTGTTATATAGAGAATAACAACAAAAATAGTAAAAATATAGAAAATAATGTGGAACCATAGGGAAACCATAAGGAGTAAAACTATATTAAACATACCATATAAATATAATTGTAAGCCCAGTATTAAAAGTTAATGATAAACCAAGTCGGGATATATATAGAAAATAGTTGGGAAACTACAAGTATGAAAACTGTGTTAGATACTCGATATAAATAAGAATATACACTCCTGTAATGTAAAAAAGCATAAATGTCGACACTTTGTTACCTTAAGGTATAAGCTATACGTATAGTGGATAATTCTCAATAACACCGTGTTCTTGTAGCCATAGAATTGGAATAAGAGAATAACCATCGATAAAAAATAGTGCTCCTATTGAATAGAGAACAAAAGACATGATGAAAATGCAGTGACAACAAATATAGTGTGAAGAATAAAACACATGTAAAAATGGGTAAATTACGCGCTCATGAACCATAGAAGGAGGTATATAAAAAAGCATAAATGTTGAAACTCTTTTACCTTATGCGTATTTAACGTTGTGGGCTATGCCTGTTATGAAAAGTAATGAGCAGCTTTGTTAGTAGTATTGCGCCCCTTTGTAGAGAGAGTGAAAAAGCTGTATAATGGTACAAATGCTTTGCTTATTAAGTATTGCTAGTTTAACAAGAAAGTTATGCTTATTATATAGAGAGAAGAGCATATATAGAAAGTTTTGACTGTAAATAATACAATTGTAATTACGTTGTACAAGAGATTTTGTTTTACTTTTTTGTCTGTTTAAACATATCAGCTTCTACTCAACAGATTATAACAACTTCTGGTGTATACCTTGGAAAATAACTATCGCCTTTCTATGTTTTTCATTATTGAACGAGATGCGCCCGAGAAATGCATATAGCCATAAAGTATTGTCTTATTCCTATGTAAAAAAAGGTGATCTCTTTTCGTAAATTCATGATTTCCATTGAACTATAAGTAAAAGATTAGTTCAGGAATTTATGGTTTATTGTTATTATTATCAATTGACACTTTATTATCCCGTATCTTGTTTATGGGTAAGTCAATATTTTTTTATTTGGCTAAAAAGTAATATTTTCAACATCATTGGTAACGTTTTTAGATGGTTTATTGATATCAACCTGATTAAGTGTAATTTAAATACTTATACTGTCAATTCTTATAAGATCATTTAATATCTCGAAGATTATTCCAATACCATGAGTAAAAAAAAGGATAAAACACATAATACTTGAAGGCCTTGTAAATTTTGGTAAACAAGAGTCAACGGATAAAGGTAAAGAACTTCATATCAAAAAGTAAATAAATAATAGCAATCAGTGCAAATGTAATTTCAAAAGGGTACTTAGCTTCGGAGAACGCAGAAAATCCACATTCATATGTGGAACCCCGTTCAAATCAAGTACAGTTTGGAAGAAACTAAATATACTACTAACAATAAGCACTAATAAAGGAGAATACCAAACAACAAAGAAAACATACGGTAATATTCGTTTATCATAGGGACAAAGTATTAAACCGAATATAGTGACGATACTCCCGTAATTATAAAGACCACCACTCAAA
>Ga0209655_10000758_pt1 | contig 12269 bp, 11 predicted proteins | sample BogFormECP03_OM2_FD_188236 | JGI IMG/M metagenome (GOLD analysis project Ga0209655, IMG submission 188236) | Bog forest soil microbial communities from Calvert Island, British Columbia, Canada - ECP03_OM2 (SPAdes) (version 2) | ecosystem: Environmental > Aquatic > Freshwater > Wetlands > Bog ...
CCGGCAATCATGGCGCTGGCGAGCATGTAGGTGGGGATGTTGACGCTCATGGCGACCCAGAGCGCGGCGTAGTTGTAGGTGCCCCAGGTGCGTTGACTGCGTGGGATTGGCGCGAGGTCCTTATTCCAGAGGGAGCTGGACGCGGAGGCTGGGAGCGTGGCGACTTGCGCATTCGGGTTTGTGGTTTCGGTCATCCTAAAGCGGTTCGCATGGTTCGGCGCCCCCAAAGAATTGCGCCGCTTATACCTTTGCGGCGGGCCCGGTGCAATAGGTATTTCACCGACGAAAATGGCAGAAAAACTAGCGATTAACATGGGTCGCCGTTCTTTGTTTTCAATGATTTGCGGTGAATTCTAATATTTTGCTGACTAGCGATTAAACGGGGTAGTAGTGAGCGAGAATCGGCGAGTGATGAGTGAAGAGCCGGCGAGCGTCCTGGCTGCTGGCAAGGGATTTCGGCGGGATTGGAGGTTCGGGCACGCCAGCATGGGGTCGCGGGAGGCGGGCGAGAGGTTTGGGGACGGTGGGTTTCCCATTTTGGGCTGGGTCGAGCATGTTGCGTCCTTTGGGGGCCTCAATAGCGCCCCGACTTACGTTAACACGTTTGCGGGTTGATAACTATTCGTAGAACTACTTAGAGAGGTAACTTGCAGGTGGGATTGGAGTAGCGCGAGAGAGCTGGCGCGGGCTCGGCGCTAGAGAAGCGCAGGCAGCGAATGCCATGCCCCTACAAGTTCAACCGCATAGCGTCGACGAGAAGTCAGCGCTACGAGGGGCGGGTCTGAGACCCGCCCCTACCGGAGCTGATGATGCGCTCCGGTGGCGCGCGCGGATTGGGTTAGCGGAGGCCACCGGAGGCGAGGAGTTGTTCGCCGGTTAGCCAGGCGGAATCGTCCGAGGCTAGGAAGACGGCGACGGGAGCGATGTCACCGGGTTGCCCGGTGCGGCCTAGCGGGGTCTGTGCGACGACGCCCTTCTCGAAGTCCGAGCCAATGAAGCCGCCGCTTTGCGTGCCTTCAGTTTCGACGACTCCTGGGTTGATGCTGTTCACGCGGATCTTTTTGGGACCGAGCTCGCGAGCAAGGACGCCGGTGACGGCGTCAACCGCGCCCTTGGTGGCGGTGTACACGGCACTATTCGGCGGAGTGATGCGGCTGGCACCAGAGCCGATGTTAATGATGCTTCCGCCTGCGCCGAGATGCTTTGCCGCGGCCTGGGTGACGAGGAGGAGGCCGAGCACGTTGATATTGAACATGCGGTGGAAAGAATCTTCGGTGACGGCTTCGAGGGGAGCGAATTCGTACACGCCGGAATTGTTGACGAGAATGTCCAGGCGGCCGTAATTTTTGATGGCTGCGGCAATGATGGCCTGCGCTTCGGAGGCTTTGGAAACGTCACCACCTACGGCGACGGCTTTGCCGCCCGCTGCGGTGATGGCCGAGACTACTTTATCCGCGCCAGCTTTGCTGGAAGCGTAGTTCACGACTACAGATGCGCCTTCTGCGGCGAGAGCCTTGGCGATGGCTGCGCCGATGCCTTTGGATGCGCCAGTTACTACTGCGACTTTACCTTTTAGCTTGCTCACTTGAGACTCCCTTGGATGTTGTTTGTGTCCGAGTGTTGCTCCCCATGAGATGAGGGTGGATGCACGCAGGATTCTTTAGTTCCGCCTTCACGTTTGACAGGGTATCTGGCGCTTGTTAGCCTGCGCGGGACGCGGCCGGCGCTTGGTGACGCAGCGTGGCGCTATAGGCCGCCGTCAACTGCATGAGCGCTGACACCGAACTTACTTCCGGGCGCGGTTCCCTTCCCGACTCTGATCCTGTAATTGAATTTCGTCATGCGGGTTACAAGCTGCCGAATGGGCGAGTGTTGTTGCGCGATCTAAACCTTGTGGTGCAGCGGGGCGAGACTTTGGTTTTGCTGGGGCGGAGTGGGGCGGGAAAATCCACCGCATTGAAATTGATCAACCGGATGCTGGAACCTACCGAAGGCGCGGTGCTGGTGGAGGGGCGGGCAACGGTGGAGAGCGATCCGATTGAGTTGCGGCGGCGGATCGGTTACGTGATTCAGGAAGTGGGATTATTTCCGCATTTCACCGTGGAGCAAAATATTTCTTTGGTGCCGCGACTTGAGCATTGGCCCGACGAACGCATTCGCGCGCGGGTCGCGGAACTTTTGCAACTGGTGGGATTGAACGAGACGGAATTTCTGCATCGTTATCCGCACCAACTTTCCGGAGGGCAGCGCCAGCGCGTGGGCGTGGCGCGAGCGCTGGCGGCCGATCCGCCCATGCTGCTGATGGATGAGCCCTTTGGGGCGCTAGATCCGCTGACGCGGGCGGAGGTGCAAGCCGAGTTTCAGGATTTGCAGCGGCGGCTGAAGAAGACGATTGTGATCGTAACGCATCACGTGGGCGAAGCGCTGCTGCTGGGGACTCGCATCGGAGTGATTGATGCTGGAGCGCTGGTCGGACTGCACACGCCCAAGGATTTTATGGAGGCGACGGAGCCGGTGACGGCGGCGTACATTGCCAATTTGCGGATGCTGGATAAGCTGGAGGAACCGGGATGAATCTGCTGGAATATTTTGCGCGACATCATCGGGAAATATTGCAGGCGACGCTTGAACACGTGTGGCTGGTGGGAATTGCGATGCTGCTGGCGGTGGCCGTAGGCGTGCCGCTCGGCGTGCTGGTGGCGCGGCGGCCATGGTTATCGAAACCGATTCTGGGCGGAGCGAATATCGCGGAAACGATTCCGAGCCTGGCGCTTTTTGGATTTCTGCTGCCGGTGCCGTGGCTGGGAGATCGCGCGGACCGGCTGGCGATTGCTGCGCTGGCGTTGTATGCGTTGCTACCGATTATTCGCAACACTGCGGCGGGAATTACCGGCGTCGATCCGGCGATTCGCAACGCGGCGCGCGGCATGGGAATGACGGAGCGGCAAATTCTGCTGCAGGTGGAACTGCCCCTTTCGTTTTCGACGATGCTGGCGGGCATACGTGTGGCTACCGTGTTGACGGTGGGAATTGCGACGATTGCGGCGGCAATTGGCGCGGGAGGCTTGGGCGAATTTATTTTTCGCGGATTAGCGATGGTGAACAACCAATTGATATTGGCTGGGGCGATTCCGGCAGCGCTGCTGGCGCTGGTTGCTGACTTTCTGCTGGGCGTTTGCGAGCGCCGGTGGCAGCCTGCCCGATCATGATTTGCTTTTCCAGGTTGCGGCTGGCGATTGTGGCGTGCGTGTTATTTGCGTGGGCTGTGGCGCTTGGATCGTGCGGCGCGGTGCGGCACGATGAAATTGTTGTGGGATCGAAGAATTTTTCCGAGCAGGCGCTGCTGGGAGAAATCGTGGCGCAGCATCTGGAGGCGCGGACGCATCGCGAGGTGACGCGGCGATTTTATCTGGCGGGATCTTATATTTGCCAGCAGGCGCTGCTGTCGGGGCGGATGGATTTGTATGTGGAGTACACGGGAACGGCGCTGACGGCGATTTTGCATGATCCTTTGGAGGCTGATCCTACGGCCGTGTATGAACGCGTGCGAAGTGAGTACCAGCGGCGGTTTGGATTGGAAGTGCTGCCCTCGCTGGGGTTCAACAATACGTTTGCGATTGTGGTACGTGGGGAGGATGCGCGGCGGCTGCATCTGAAAACAATTTCGGATGCGGCGCCTTTTGCGCACGAGTGGCGCGCGGGATTTGGGTATGAATTCATGGAGCGGCCGGACGGGTTTAAGGGCTTAGCGCAAACGTACGGGCTTGCGTTTGCGGAGACGCCGCGGATTCTGGATTTGGGATTGCTCTATCGCGCGCTTTTGGAGAAGCAGGTGGATATTGTGGCGGGAAATTCGACGGACGGGTTACTTGCGGCGCGGGATTTGACGATGCTGGTCGATGATAAACATTATTTTCCGCCTTATGAGGCGGTGCCGGTGGTCCGGACGGATGCTTTGACACGATTCCCGGAGATGCGGGCGGCGCTGCTGGAATTGGCGGGGAAGATTAATGATGAGGAAATGCGGCGGATGAATTATGAGGTGGATGGAGAGCATCGCGATATTGCGGATGTGGCGCGGGAATTTCTGCGGGCGAAGGGGTTGGATTGAGGGCGTGGAGAAAATCAAAGGCGACGGATTACCGCAGAGACGCAGAGGGCGCAGAGAAAGGCAACGGCAAACTCAAAGGCAACTGCGCCCAGCTGAAGCTGGCCGCTACAAATTCAACAGCCATGCGCGGAGCCTAGAACCAGGTGCTTTTCTTGTATTGGCGATAGGCGTCGCCGAATTTTTCTTCCAGGACTTTTTCTTCCCGGCGCATGCGCACGAGCTGCAGCGGTATGAGGACGAGAAAAATCAGCAAATACCGCGGGCGCTCGAGAAATAAAATCACCCCGACGATCGACAGGCCGCCGAAGAGGTAGATGGGATTGCGAATGCGGGAGTAAAGGCCTGTGGTCACGAGGTTTCGGGCCTGCGCGCTTACAGAAAACGAGGAGCCCAATTGCACGTGGGCGATGGAAAACAGGATGAATGAGGGGACCATGAGGATTGCGCCCGTCCAGCGCATGGGATCCCACGGAGCGGAACGAAACTTCCAGAACAGGCTGGGTACGAAGATGCCGGCGATAAGAATCAGAATGAAGTGCCGTTGAAATTTCATGGAGCAGGAGTGTACACCGAAGGCAAATCCGGAAGCGAGCGGACGCTATTCGGTTTCCTGCATGGATTTGAAGTCCGCTTCCAGGGCGGCGCAGTATTGTTTTTGGGCTTCTAGTTCGGCCTGGAGTTTTTTTACCAGGAGCTCGAGGCGACGGATTTCGTGGCGCAGTTTCTGGGCGTCGGGTGATGGCGGTGCTGCGGCTGCACGTTGAGGCACAGGTGCGGGGCGCGCGAGTGCTGGCGCGGTGCGTTGCGGCGCGAAAGTTTGCGCGGGTTCCGCGGGCCATGCGGATGTCGTGACGGGATTCGGAGGCGCGAAATTTGTTGATGCGCTGGGTTGCAGAGTTGGGGGCGGCGCGAAAAGGCCACCGAGTACGTGGTTTGCGGCTTGCGACAAATTTGCTTCTTCTTCGCGCAACGAACCGCGCTGCGCGGGACTGGCTGGATTCAGAAGACTTTTCACGCGCGCGATCAGATCCTGCGGCTGAAAAGGTTTGCGCACCAGTTCATCTGCTTTTACCTGCATGGCTTTTTCCGCGACGGTGCGATTTACCACGCCGGACATGAGGATTACGGGAGTTTTTCCGAAGCGTTCGTGTTCCTTGATGAACTGGCAGACTTCGTAGCCGTCTTTATCCGGCATGATTACATCGGTGATTACTGCGTCTGGAGCGGAATCGCCGAATTGCGCGAGAGCGGAGGCGGCGTCGGCGCAGGTGATGACGTGAATATTTTCCTTGCGGAAAGCGATCTTGATGACTTCGCGCATGGTGGCGCTGTCGTCAATGAAATAGACCGTGGGAGTGCGGGCGGCGGCGAGAGTTTGCGTATCGCTCATAGCGATTTTTTCTCCACGTTGTCGAGTTGCGTGTCGAGTTCGGAGTTTTGTTCGGCGAGTTGCCCGGAGCCGTTTTGGGGACCTTCCTCGGCATCGCGTTGTGATTCATCAAATTCGCGCATGGCATCGAGGAGCAAATCGGTGGCGGAGCGCAGGACGGTGCGTTGCGCGGCGGTCGCACCGTACACAAATTTGTAAACGCCTTTGACCGCGCCCTGGCAGGTGGCGACGATTTGGGTGACGGCTTCATCGCCGAAAAGCATGCCGCATTCGGCATGGCTGATTTCCCCGCCCTCGAAGAAAATAATTCCGTCGGCATCCACGGCGTTGATGTGCAACGCGCCGGTCTGGCGGGCTTGACCGAGCATTTGGATTACGCCGGGGAGATCGAGATGCTGGAGATTGCCGCTCAAATCGGTTTCCGCGCTGGTCAGCATTTGCGTTGGCTGAAAACCGTCCTGACGGCTGACGAGAAAACTGCGGACGTGCGCGGCGATATCTGAAGGCGAGCGGCGGCGATCAACGAAATCGTCGCAGCCGGCGCGATAGGCTTCGAGCAGGGCTTGGTCGCCGGCGCCGGCGCCGCCTCCACCGATGGCAATGAGCGGGATGTGCGCGCTGTTTGGATCGGCGCGGAGGATGGGAGCCATTTCGAGCGCGCCCATTTCGCGCAGATTGGTGGCGCACAAAATGGCGGCGGGCGCGTTCCATTCGAGCATCGTGAGCGCATAGGCGGCTTGGGTGCAGGGGACGACTTCGAAACCGACCTGCTGCAGAGCTTCGCCAACGCGTTTCGCGAAGTAGACATTGCTATCTATCAGCAGGATGCGCGGAAGATTTGTGAGGGCGTTCATGGGCGCGGCTCCGCGTGGTTTCCTGTGGCGGGACTATTCATTCCGGCGCTCACTAATTCTTGCAAATCGAGGACGTCTATATTTTCGTTTTCGGTTGCCAGGACGCCGGCGAAATACGGAGGTGCGTTTTCCTGCGGTGGCTGCATTTCGCTGGTGGCTAATTCACATTCGCCGTTTACGGGGATGGCGCTGGCTTCGCTGGCATTTCCGAAGGTTCGCTCGGCGATCAGATAGAAGCGATGCACGGATGATTCACGGCCGCAGAGGATCGGGGAGACGTCGTAAACCGGAACGATGCGGCCACGGCGGACGATCACTCCGGCGATGAGGCGCGAAGTGTGCGGAAAATTGTGCAGGCGCACGGGCGGCGCGAGTTCCATGACGGATTCGGCGGGCAGGGCGAAGCGGCGGTTGCCGACATGCAGCAGCACCCAGGATTTGCGCGGGTGATTTTCGGCGGCGCTCATGCTTGCACGGCTCCTTCGAGTTCGTTGCGAGCTTCAATCGATTTTGCGGCGCGATCGAGGCGCGCAAATTCTTCGGGCGTGAGAAATCCGTCGGGCTTGATGACCGGGATTACGCGGTCCTCGAGATAGATGAGGCCGCGATACCACTGGCGCTCTTCGCCTTGAAAGGCTTGGGGAAGCGCGTGGACGCTCGAGACGTCCGCCATGCGTTCGATGGAGTCCACGAGAACCGCGGTGCGAATTTGGCGCAAGATCAGGACCAGCGTGGGACGCGTGACGCGCAGGCCGAAATGAGCGCACCCGCTGACGACGTAGTAGGTGCGATGGCTGCGTTCGACAAGGTGACGGACTTTGGGAACTTCGGCGAGTTCCATTTCGACGGCGGCGGTGGCAAGGCTGTCTGTGCTGCGAATTTCCTGGACTGCGTCCGCGGCGATAGCGAAAGTTTGTGTGCCGATGCAGAACAAGATTACGGCTTCGCTGGGGCGCGAGCGGCGCGACTTTGCCGTATCCTGCGTGGCGATTTTCATCGCGCACCTATGGGAGCCGGCGCGAGGCGCGTGATTTTCGCGATGCGCTTTTCGATCGCGGCGCTGATTTGATCGAGAGGAAGGATTTCGTCCACTGATCCTGTCTTGATTGCTTCCGCGGGCATGCCGAATATTACGGAGGTGGCTTCGTCCTGGACGATCACGTGGCCGCCGGCGGCTTTCACGGCTTGGACGCCTTTAGAGGCGTCGTTGCCCATGCCAGTGAGAACGACGGCTAGCGTCAGCGGGCGCGCGAAGGCGGCGGCGGATTCCAGGGCGACGTCTGCGCAGGGGCGATAACCTTCGATGCGCGGTCCACCGTCCAATGTGATTTTCCCCGTGGAAGAAATCCGCAAGTGATTCGCGCCGGGGCAGAGGTAGATTACGCCGGGCTGCGGGGCTTCATGCGATTCGGCTTCTTTCACGGGCATGCGAGAGATTTCCGCGAGCTGGATAGTGAATTGGCTGGTGAATGCCGCGGGCATGTGCAACACCAGCAGGACCGCGGCCTGCAGATCTTTCGGCAAGCCTGCGACTACGCGCATAACAGCGGCTGGTCCACCGGTGGACGCGGCGATCACGACCAGAGGAAATTTCGTGCCGTTGCTGGCGTTGTGCTGCCCGGTGCGGTCTGCGTTGTTCGACAAGGCCGATGAGAGTGGGACCGGCGCGTGAGCCGCGAGCTTCGACATAGTGGCGGTGCGCACGACGCGAACTTTTGCGGCCATTTTTAATTTGCGCGTGAGTTCTTCGCGGATATTGCGCATGTCCAGGTCAATTCCGTTGGTGGGCTTGGGTACGAAGTCTATGGCGCCGAGTTCGAGGGCGCGCAGGGTGCTGGCAGCGCCTTCGCGAGATTCGGAGCTGACGATCACGACCGGGCGCGGGTGCTGCGACATAATCAGCTCGGTGGCCTGCAGGCCATCGAGATGCGGCATGTTGATGTCCATGGTGATGACGTCAGGGCGCAGGGATTCAGCGAGGGCCACTGCTTCGCGGCCGTCGCGGGCGGTGCCGGCGACTTCGAGTTGTGCGTCGGAATTGATGATTTCCTTCAGCACCTTGCACATGAAGGCGGAATCATCAGCGACGAGCACGCGAATTTTCTTTTCGGGCGCCTTGTTCATCTCAATCCTGCCGCACCGGGATGTTTACGGTGCGCCGTTTCTCTAGTTTTTCCGCGCCGATCAATTCATCCACCGTTGCCACCAGCTGATCTTCCTGCACGGGCTTGGTTAGAAACGCGGCGGCGCCTTCTTTTATGGCGCGATCGCGATGTTTTGCGCCGGCGCGAGAGGTGACGACCAGCACAGGAATTTTTCGCGTGGCGGGATTCTGGCGCAGATGGGCCATCAGCTCGTAGCCGTTCATACGCGGCATTTCGAGGTCGGTGATGACCATGTGGCAGCCGATCTGGGCGACGAGTTCGGAAGCTTCGAGCCCGTCGGACGCGAGCTTGACGCGATAGCCGGCTTTTTCGAGCATGCGTCCGACGAATTTGCGGACGCTGATGGAATCGTCGGCAACGACTACGACGCGATCGTTCTCGATGGAGTCCACGGCGCCTGCTGGGATGCTTCCGGCCGCGACTGCTTCCGCGCCAGGAGCGAAAACGCGGGCGGCGGGCGAAGAGGCTGGCAGCGCATTGCGCTCGGCGGTGTCCGCGGAAGCGAGACGATTCAAATCAATCAGGAGAATCAGGCTGCCATCGGGCGCGATGGTGGTGCCGGGGAACAGTTTCACGCCACGGAGATAGTCGCCGAGATTCTTGATGACGATTTCGTCTTTGCCAAGGACTTCTTCAACGACGACGCCGACCTGTTTACCGGCGACTTTCACGATGACCATGTGGAAATAGCCGTTCAGCGGTTCGAGCGGCGGGAGGGCGAGTTGGACGTCGAGACGCACGACTTCGGTGACCACGTCACGCACGCGAGTGAGAAGTTTTCCGCCGACGTCTTCGATTTCGCTGGGTTTCAGCCGGCGAATTTCTTCGACTACCGCAAGAGGCAGCGCGAAGACAGATGTGCCGCAGCGCACAAAGAGCGCCTGCGAGATGATTAACGTGAGAGGAACTTTTACGGTAAAGGTCGCGCCGTGGCCAGGCTCGGAGCGGACTTCAATTTCGCCGTTCAGCGCGTGCACGTTGGCGCGCACTACGTCGAGGCCGACGCCGCGGCCGGCAAGCTCTGTCATGGCAGCCGCCGTGGTGAAGCCAGGACGGAAAAGAAACTCTCGGAGTTCGCGTTCGGTTAGCTCGGCGGCAGCGACGGAAGACATCGCGCCCATTTCGACCACGCGGCGGCGGGCGCCATCGTAATCAATGCCGCGGCCATCGTCTTCGACTTCGATGAAAATGTGATTGCCGCGGTGATAGGCGCGGACACTGACGAGACCCTTTTCGGATTTGCCGGAGCGCTGGCGGGTGCGGCGATCTTCGACGCCATGCGCGACGGCGTTGCGCACGAGGTGAATGAGCGGATCCGAAACGTGCTGAATAATATTGTTGTCAAGCTCGGTATCCGCGCCTTCGAGAGAAAGATCAACGAGCTTGCCGGTGGCGTTGGCGGCGTCGCGCACGGTGCGGGTGAGTCGGGTGTAAAGGTTGCCGATGGGGACCATCCGCGCGGCGGTGATTTCGTCCTGAAGGTGGTGCGCGAGCTTGGTGAATTCGTCAATGTCTGAATCCACGCGGCCCATGAAACCTTCCAACTGAGTGAGGACGACGTTGACGTCCGCGGAAATCTCGGTGAGCGAGCGGGAGAGAATGTTGACGTCGTCGTAGCGGTCCATTTCCAGTTCGCTGAATTCGAGCAGATCGTTGGATGTGACCGACGGCATGCCGGAGAAATTCCCGCGGAAGGTGTCCATTTGCGGAGCGTGGCTTCCGGGGACGAGCGACGGCTGAATTTTGCTGAACTCGTGCTTTTCCTGAAATTCGGAAACTTTTCCAGAGAGGCGGCTCTTCGAGAAATTCAGGACCTCGACTAATTTTGCTAATTCTGCGAGGCGACCGACCATCCGGGTGCGGTTGATCACGAGTTCGCCGACGGCGTTCATCATGCGATCGAGGCGCTCCAGGGAAATGCGGACGGATTTCGCTTGCGGCAGAGCTTCGGGAGCGGCGCGACGCTTTTCTGGAGCTGCAATTCCTGTTTCGGTGGCTGCGGTGCCCGTTTCGCCAGCGGGCGCGGATTGGGCCGGAACCGCATCCTCATATTCTTCCGGGGCGAGCTCCGCGATCTGCGCGAGGAGCGGATCCACGGCGGCGCGCATTTCTTCGTCGCTCGACCACTGGTGATGCAGGAATTTTTTCAGGACATCCACGGACTCCAGGCAGATGTCCACGATATTGGCGCTGGGTTTCAGTACGCCATCGCGCAGGCGGCCGATGAGATCTTCGACGCGATGGGCGACGGCGGAGAGGCGATGCAAACCGACTTGCGCGGCGGAGCCTTTCACGGTGTGCATGGAACGGAAAAGGCGGTTGATATCCTCCGCATTCGGATTGGCTTCGAGTGCGAGCAGACATTCGGTGACGGCTTGCAGATGCTCTTCGGCTTCGGGAACGAAAAATTCCAGGACTTCGGACGGCACGTCGCTATCCTGAGGCAGATGGTCAACGAATGAATATGCGGGCGGCGCTTCGACGACGGGCTCCTCGGCCGCTGCTTGTTCGGCGGCTTCGCGGGCAGCGCGCGAGGCGGGCGGCGCGGGAAACGCGAAGGAATAGCGCTGTTTGAACGCCAGGATGTCGCCTTCGGTTTCGGTGCCGCTGGAGCTGATTTGCAGCAGATCGAATTCGAGAACGGAAATAGCATCGGAAATAAATTCGGTCAGCGGGCCGTGCATGTCCGCGGTGAGCGTCGCGTTCATGGCGTAATGAAAGATGTGCGCCATTTTCGCGGCGACTTCCGAAAATTGCGGGAAGCCGTAGCTGGCGGAAGTGCCGGCCAAGGTGTGCGCGGCGATATAGAGTTTTTCGAGATCTTCGGGCCTGGTCTGCGGCTCCTGCAACATGCCGGAATATTCCCGTAGATACTGGAGGTTCTCGGAAGCCTCCTGGAGGAAGAGCTCGACGGATTCCTGATTGGGCCCGTTCACAGGCTTTCCTCCACCAACACGGTTGCAGCGCGCGATTCAGCGGCGACCGGCTTGCGATAAATGCGGCAATCGCCGATCACCAAAGATTCAAATTTCATTGGCACGTTGGAGAGCGTCTCCGAATGCCCCAAAAGAAAATAGCCGCCCGGTTCAAGGGCGTCGTAAAAGCGGCGCAGAATCGCGAGACGGCGCGCTTCTGAAAAATACATGAGCACGTTCATGCAGAAGATGCAGTCCAGCTTGCCAACATAGACCGGCTCGACCAGATTCATTTGCGCGAACGAAATCATTTTTCTTATGCGCGGCCTAATCTGAAAGCCGTGCTTGGTGTTCGTAAAGTGCGCGTCCACCTGGCCCAACGAGACATCCTGCAGGCTGCGCTTGCTGTACAGGCCGCGTTCGGCGTGGCGCAGCGCGCGGCGGCTGATGTCCGTCGCGAGAATTTCGATTTCCCAGGCCTCCACAAATTTCAGCGCGTCGCATAGGGTGATGGCGATGGAGTAAGCCTCTTCACCGGTGGAACAGCCTGCGCTCCAGATGCGCAGCGCGCGCGGGTTCTGCCAGAATTTGCGCTCCTGCACCTCCGGCAAAATTCGCTTTTCCAGCGCATCGTAAACGGCCGGATAACGAAAGAAAGATGTTTCCTGCGTCAGCAGGCGCTCGAGCAGGGACTCGTATTCCGTGCTGGAACCCTTTACCAGTTCAAAAAGCTCTGTGCCGCCGGCTAATTCTTTTTCTTCGATGTATTCGCGGATGCGGGTGGAGAAGAACCGCTCGCGCGACGCATCGAAAAGAATGGCCGAGCGCTGCTCG
>Ga0209655_10000759_pt1 | contig 12268 bp, 9 predicted proteins | sample BogFormECP03_OM2_FD_188236 | JGI IMG/M metagenome (GOLD analysis project Ga0209655, IMG submission 188236) | Bog forest soil microbial communities from Calvert Island, British Columbia, Canada - ECP03_OM2 (SPAdes) (version 2) | ecosystem: Environmental > Aquatic > Freshwater > Wetlands > Bog ...
GCTTGTTGCCCTGGGCCGTCAGTTCAGCCACCAGCTCCCGGATGATCTCATTACCCTCGCCGAGAGTAATTCGTCCTTTGACATCGATAACGCTCACGTCGCCTATCTGACGAGAGCTCGCCTGCATCTTCGTCGAAGTTTTTCCTCCCGTGCTTACGCTCATCCGGTCCAGCACCTGAACCGCAGCATTGGCCACGTCTTTCCATTCCGTTCGAACAATGATCACTGAATGGCCGTCCTTCAGCACTTTTCGAAAGAGCGCCGCATCCTCATTGTCCGGGAGCGACATCGCAACGGACTCATCCGCGGCCGCCTTCGCCACCGCCGATCCTGCCCGCGCTCCTGCAAGCCCGAATAGCGCCGTCGCGCCCAGCCCGATCGCGAACGCCTGCCCAAGCCCCGGAATAAGCAGAATCGTAGTGGCCACGACTCCCGCCGTCATGCCCGCAGCTCCTCCGAGAAATCCTCCCGCATACGTCCCCACTTCTTTCGCCACCGATACCGCTTCCGTCTCCGATGTCGTCAGAAAAGCGATGGATTCCTGAGGTACCTTGTGATTGATCAATTCCTTGAGAGCCTCTTCAGCTCTCTCTCTCGATTTGAAAACTCCGATTGCCGTCTCCATGCGATCCTCCCTCGAAACAGGCGTCTATATTCAAGCGGACCGTAACCAGACCGAGACTTGAAGTAAAGATGTGTAAAGCTTCGTGAGTCCGTCGAGTTCTTTCGCTGCTTCGGCTGTGGCTTCCTACACCTTGCAGGTAGTGGGATACTTGCTCCGGAAGCCAATGATTGTCAAGCCGTTTAGAAAATCACCGGGTTCATTTCGGAATCCGACACTGTGGGCGCTGGGGCGGCGGCGCGCAAAGACTTAACACTCATTTACATGGCGCGACTCGCCCCCGATGGCTGCTGGCGTTTCGACCCCCCGCGAGAATCGGGGTGCTCCCACATCGGACCCAATTCCGAATGAACGCATTCGGACATCCTGTGGGGTCTCGCCGAGTTTGACCGCTCTGCGCCACCATGTTATAAACCTTGGGTTTGCTTCGGCACTCCCGCGTAAACTTTAGCCCTCTGGCCTGAAATTGGTGCGGCGAATTGTGGCCGCAGGCTGGTGGCGGAGAATCCCAGATGAATTATTGTTCGGCGAATGTGATTGGAACGGCGAGGCGCGCCATCGCGCGATTTCTCGCAGGCGCGGGCATTTTCGCGCTCACCGCGATTTCTGCTTTCGCGGCCACTGCGCCCGGCCCCGAGGCCGGCGAGGCCAATCTCAAGCTTCCCGATCTTTCGAGCGTGCAATTTATGGGCGTGAATGGCCACCGTCTGCTGCTCTGGGGAATTTTGTTTTGCGTTCTCGGCCTGGGATTTGGTCTTTTCATTTACACGCGGCTGAAGAATATGCCGGTGCATCGCTCAATGCGCGAAATTTCGGAACTGATTTACGAGACTTGCAAGACTTACCTTTTTACGCAGGGGAAATTTTTGCTGCTCCTGTGGCTATTTATCGCAGTTGTGATCGTTCTTTACTTCGGAGTGCTCGCTCCGGTTCCGGGCAAACCGATCAGCACCACGCTGCCGATTATTTTGATTTTCAGCCTCGTGGGTATCGCGGGTAGCTACGGTGTGGCGTGGTTTGGAATTCGCGTGAATACTTTTGCGAATTCGCGCACCGCTTTTGCAGGTCTTGGCGGCAAACCTTATCCCATTTCTTATATTCCTCTCGAAGCGGGAATGAGCATCGGCATGATGTTGATCAGCGTTGAATTGCTAATGATGCTTTTTATTTTGCTATTCGTTCCGGCCGATTATGCGGGGCCTTGCTTTATAGGATTCGCCATCGGTGAGTCGCTTGGCGCCGCTGCGCTGCGTATTGCCGGCGGAATATTCACGAAAATTGCTGATATCGGCTCGGACTTGATGAAGATCGTTTTCAAGATTAAGGAAGATGACGCGCGCAATCCCGGCGTAATCGCGGATTGCACTGGCGACAATGCGGGCGACTCGGTCGGGCCGAGCGCTGATGGCTTTGAGACCTATGGCGTTACCGGCGTCGCGCTGATTACCTTTATTTTGCTCGGTGTGAAGAGCGAAACGGTGCAGGTGCAATTGCTGGTGTGGATTTTCGTGATGCGCATCGTAATGCTCATCGCCAGCGCTGCGGCTTACTTTATCAATGGCGCCATTTCGCGCGCGCGCTTCGCCAACGTGGACCGCATGAATTTCGAGTCGCCGCTTACTTCGCTGGTGTGGATTACTTCCTTCGTCTCGATCGCGTTCACCTATTTCGTTTCCTCGCTGATCATTCCGGACCTTGCCGGTGATACCACGCAGTGGTGGAAACTCGCCACCATCATTTCTTGCGGCACGCTGGCCGGCGCGGTGATTCCAGAACTGGTGAAAGTTTTCACTTCCACCGATTCGCGCCACGTGAAAGAGGTGGTGATCTCCGCGCAGGAAGGCGGAGCGTCGCTTGGCATTCTCTCCGGGTTCGTGGCCGGAAATTTCTCCGGCTACTATCTGGGCCTGGCGATGGTCCTCCTGATGTCGATCGGATATCTGGTCAGCACTTACGGCCTCGGCGCGATGATGATTGCCGCGCCGGTCTTCGCTTTCGGCCTGGTAGCCTTCGGATTTCTTGGCATGGGCCCAGTGACCATCGCGGTCGATTCCTACGGTCCGGTCACCGACAACGCGCAATCGGTTTTCGAGCTCTCACTGATCGAAACCATCCCAAACATCAAGGCCGAGCTGAAGCGCGACTTCAATATTGACGCCAACTTCGAGCGCGCCAAAGATCTGCTGGAGGAAAACGACGGGGCCGGCAACACCTTCAAAGCCACGGCCAAGCCGGTTCTGATCGGCACCGCGGTTGTTGGCGCAACCACCATGATTTTCTCGATCATCATGGCGCTGACACACGGCTTGTCCGAAAACGTCGACAAGCTCTCTTTGCTTCACGCCCCTTTCGTGCTTGGTCTGATCACCGGCGGCGCGATGATTTATTGGTTCACCGGCGCTTCGACGCAAGCGGTTACCACCGGCGCCTATCGCGCCGTGGAATTCATCAAAGCAAACATCAAGCTCGAGGGAGTTGAGAAGGCTTCGGTGGAGGACAGCAAGAAAGTCGTCGAGATTTGCACCAAGTACGCGCAGAAAGGCATGCTGAATATTTTCATCGCGGTGTTTTTTGCGACGCTGGCGTTTGCTTTCGTCGAGCCATTCTTTTTCATCGGCTATTTAATTTCCATCGCGATTTTCGGCTTATACCAAGCCATTTTCATGGCCGATGCCGGCGGCGCTTGGGACAACGCCAAGAAAATCGTGGAAGTCGAGCTAAAGCAAAAAGGCACCCCGCTGCACGACGCGACCGTGATCGGCGACACGGTCGGCGATCCGTTCAAGGATACGTCGTCTGTCGCGCTCAATCCCGTGATCAAGTTCACCACGCTGTTCGGACTGCTCGCGGTGGAGCTGGCCGTTCGACTCACGTCGCAGACCGGCGGCAATCTGACGCACATTCTCGCCGCGGTGTTCTACGCCGTTTCGTTCATATTCGTGTATCGTTCGTTCTACAGCATGCGCATTCGATCCGGCGAACTGAAGTAACGCCTAACTGCATCAGACCGAAAAATCTCACCTCTGAAGAGGTGAGCTACATTACTGATCGTCCTTCTCCAGATATTCTTCGGGCACGTCGTCTTCGGGAACTTCGTGGGTGCGGACTGGGCCGCGATCGGCGTCCGGGGCATTTTCCACGCCGCTGACAGCTTCGGCTTCGAAGCTCTGGCCTTCCTCTAGCAGCTCATCGACGCTTTCGGAATCGGCTTCCTCTACGTCGGATAGGCCTTGGAGATCGCCGGATTGGCCGGCGCGTTCGGAGGCGTCGCGGCGAGTTGGGGCTAGTTGCGGTTGCTCGAAGTCGTAGGTCTTCCCTTTTGTTTTAGGGCGCGCTGCGGGCTTCTTTGCGGCTGGTTTTGCTTTTGCTGCCGTAGGCTGCTTTGCCTTCGCGACGACCTTCTTTGCGACCGGCTTCTTTTTCTTGGTACTGCCCTTCGCGCTTACTTTCGCCTTCTTGGCCTTTGCTTTCTTTTTTGCGGTTTTTTTCTTCGCCATTTGCTGGGTTCCTCTCCTATTTAGTTCTGCCTCGCTTGCGACTCTTGAAGCTATCAGGAATCTGGGCCTGGCTGCAACGCGGGGCCTCCGGACCCGGAGAAGACATCGGCTTGAGCGGGCGATGGGTTTAATCCAATTGTCTGGATGATGGCCTGGGAAGTGTGGGCGACGGGATTCCACGCTACAATTGCTGCATGAGTGTTTCGCTTGCCCGGTCTCGACCGCCGTTTATTTTTACTTTGCGCGATGCTTTGCGTTACCGCTGCCCGCATTGCCATGAGGGCCGGATATTCGTTCGCTGGCCGAATAAGATGTTGCATAGGTGTTCGGTTTGCGGGCTTTCTTATTTTCGGGAGTCGGGTTATTACGTTGGCGGAATGATGTTCACTTATGCTTTGACGGCTGGGGCGTTGCTGTTGGTTTACCTTATCCAGATGCTTTTTCCTGATTCGAAATCGATTTCGGATAATTGGCGGATTGACTTGTGGGCGATATCCGCTTTTGTTTTGAGTATTCTGCTTTCCCGGCCTGGTTATAGTTTGTGGCTTTCTGTGGATTATTGGCTGGAGCCTTGGCGCGTCGAGCGTAGTTGATCGCGGTTGATCGGTTCGCCCGCGCGGGATGCTGCCCTAAAGGGCGCCGCTACGAAGGCTTTTGATTGTTCTCCTCTCGAACGAATTGGAATTTGGGTGCTAACCGCTTGAGTGAAGCGCTAGCGCGGCACCGCGCTTCTGGGCGTCCTTTGCTCGATCTCACCGTTTCGAATCCTACCGAATGTGGCTTTGCTTATGATGCTTCGATTCTTTCGGCGCTTGTGAACCCTGCGGCGCTCTCTTATTCGCCAGACGCTCGCGGGCTTGAGATCGCGCGTGTTGCAGTTTCGGATTATTACGCCGCGCGGGGGGATTGCGTCGCGCCGGGCGATATTTTTCTTACTACTTCTACTAGCGAGGCTTACTCGTTCGTTTTCCGTTTGCTTTGCGATGCCGGCGACGAGATTTTGGTTCCTGCGCCGTCTTATCCCTTGTTTGATTATTTGGCGGAGATGTCGGATGTGAAATTGGTGCGCTATCCGCTCGTTTTCGATCATGGTTGGCAGATTGATTTTCACGAATTGGAGCGGGCGATTACTGCGCGGACTCGCGGAGTGATCGTGGTTCACCCGAATAATCCTACCGGGCATTTTTGCAAGGTGGTGGAGATTGCGCGATTGAATGAGATTTGCGCCCGAGCATCGTTGGCAATTATTGCCGATGAGGTGTTTTTGGATTTTTCGTTGAGCGGCGAGCGAGTGGCGGGATTTGCTGGGAATCTACCGACGCTTACTTTTACTTTGAGCGGGATCTCGAAGATTTGCGGATTGCCGCAGATGAAAGCGGCTTGGCTGGCAGTGTCCGGTTCGGCGGATTTGAAGCGCGCAGCGATCGAGCGGTTGGAGGTGATCGCCGATACTTTCCTCTCGATGAATGCGCCGGTGCAGCTTGCGTTGCCTTCGTTTCTCGAGCTGCGGTATGAGTTCCAGCGGCGCTTAATGGCACGAGTGCGGGCTAATCTGGCGGCGCTCGATGAGCTGCTGGCAGCACACACCACATGCTCGCGGCTCGAGTTCGAGGGCGGCTGGTACGCAGTATTGAGAGTCCCGGCGATGCGCTCGGACGAGGAGCTGGCCATCGAGTTACTCACCTCGCGCGATGTCTACGTGCACCCCGGCCACTTCTTCGATTTCCCTGGCGACGGGCATCTGGTCGCCAGCCTCCTGGCGCCTGAGAATATTTTTTCTGAGGCGATTTCGCAGGCGATTTCGTTTTTCTAACCGAAACACGCCGGCACCACGCGGAAAAGTGAGAGACGCGGGCGTCGTTCATGAGCGCACGATTACTTTGTATGTTGCAAATGGAGGGAAATGAACTTCATGTGATTGGTCACATCAATCACTTGCTTATTCGTATGCCAGCCTTGGCCGAACACAGAAACGTAGGCGACATAGCGGCCCATTAGCACGTTTTCGAAATCAAAGTATTTGACCTCGGGCAGAGGATAGGGGCTTTGGAAGTCTATGGAGCGGCTGTACGGAGCTGGGAGCGGTCCGTCGTCTAAGCGGATCAGAGCGACTTCGACGCTGCGCGAATCGAGCCCTGATTTGTCATTGGTGGAGACAACGCCGCGCACCGCATAAGTTTTCTGCGCTGCGATCTTGAAATCGATATCGGATTTAGTCTGGCCGGGACTGACTTCCACCGTTTTGGCCTCGGCTCGCCCGCTCACACCTGGATAGTAGATCGCGGATGCGAGACCGGCGTCCGCGAATCTCGTGAAATACAAATAGTATTTGCCCGGGCCAAGGCGCTCCGAACAGAAAGAGCCGTCGGGCTCGACCGGCGCGATTGGGTGTCCGAACGGATAGTAGCCATCGGTAGCGAGAAATGCCACGAGCCCCTGACTGGCGTCCGTTGGCGTTTGCTGGAAAACCTTACCGCAGATTTTCCCCGTTACCGCGTCATAGCGCGTTTGGAAATCTTCGTAATCGCGGCGTCGTTGTTTCGCCTGAGCTGCTTCCCCTTCTGGGGTCGGGCGTCTCAATGGTGCTAGATCGCTTGGTACGGGCCGTTCATTTCGAAGATAGCGCAGTTCAGGAGCGATGCTCTTGTCTCCGATCCACCCGCCGGGGCTGCACATGGTGACTGCCAATTCGCCTGCTGTCGTCTTGGAGGCGAAGATCAAGTACGTCAGCCCGGGGGCGTAGATCGCGGCACAGTCTCCTCCCCCCATTCCGGTTCTGATTTGGATTGAGGGGCCGAGGTCTCCCTTGTAGCCTCTTTGCACGCGAAATGTGAGCAGCATGAACCACCACGCTCGACCCGCTGGATTCTCCGCGGATATGAGTTCGCCATCCTTGGCGGTCAAGACGTCCCATTGGAATTCGAAGCGCTCGGGCGTGCCCTCGAAGACAGCCGTAGACTGGCCGGCCTCTAACTTGGCCGCCTCCCAGCTGCTCTTGCCGTAATAATTGCGGGCTCCGCATTGGCAGGCGGAGGCTTGGACGGTTGCGACGGTGGCGATGCAGGCGATCGCGGCAATTTTGATCGTTAGGAAGAAGAGCTTCATGAATTATTAGACACCGCGGCTGAGATTCTGGATCGGGAGTCTTGGCGTCCAGTTGCCGGAGAGTACATTCTTCGGGCTCGTGTTTTTTCGTGGATCGGGGGAACGGCCCAGCGCTAAAGAGCAGCTTTTCGCGGTGCCGCTTTTTGCGGAGCGCTGGAGCGCTCCTCCCCCGAATAAATTCGGAGGCTCCCTCCCCGTTCGCGGCTTACGCAACACGCGGACCTTGGATGACGGTTTGTGGTGGGGTTTTGCGCAATGCTTGGTGAGTAGGTTGTACACTTTTTGGCTTTGATGATTGAGTTTGCTTGGGGGCTCTCATGGATACGCATTTGAATCCGGCGATTGCTGGGGCGGCGCCTTCGTCTCCGGCGGCGGCCGTGCCTTCCTATCGCTTGTTCGATTCTAATTCTGTTTTGATTGCTGCGATTTTGGGGTCGCCTGTGGCTGGGGTGGCTTTGATGGCTTTGAATTGGCGGCGCTTGGGACAGGGGAAGAAAGGACTCGCGGCGTTTTTGATTGGGATCGTGGCTACTGTTTTGGCTAGCTTGTTGGGCTACTACGTGCCTTCTAGCGGGAGTATTGCCATCGGCATTTTGATCGCGTTGGGCACTAAGGGGGCGGCGCAGTATTTTCAGGGGCCGACTTTGGCGGAGCATGTGGCGCGGGGCGGGCAGCTTGCGTCTCGATGGGCGGCTACGGGTGTGGGGCTTGCGTTTCTGGCGTTGTTCTCGATCATTGTCATTGTTGGGGCGCTGGGGCTTGGGGGGCAGCATCGCCTGGTGGTGGGCACTAAGGACGAGGTTTATTTTACTGGGACGGCTACTCAGGACGATGCTCGGGCACTTGGCGAGGGGTTGAAGAAGGCGGGTTATTTTGAGGATCGCGGGTTCACTGTGATTTTGTCGAAGGATTCGGACGGGACGGCGATTTCGTTTGTGGTGAAGGATGGGGTTTGGGATGACGCGGCTATGGCTTCGGGATATCAGGAGCTTGGGAGGGGGCTTGCGCCTGCGGTTGGCGGGTTGCCGATTAAGGTGCGGTTGATTAACACGTTGAAGCAGACGAAGAAGGAGTTTGTTTTGACGCAGTGAGATTTGCAGGTTGGATTTTTGAGGTACGCGGCAACGCTGTTCCGGCGCCTTGGTTGGCCGGCAGGGACGCCAGCGGCACGTTTACGTGCGAATTAAATTTAAATAGGCGCTCGAATTTTGATTGAAGCCCGGGAATACCGTTGACAGATCTTTGTTGCCGACATGCTTGACCAAAATTTCGCTCAGTATTGTGCGGTAGTCTGTGGTGACTGCCAGGTCGCGGCCTTCGTATAGTTGCGGGCCGCTTAGGCCTGGCCACTTTGTGTAAACCTTGCCTCCTTTTACGTTGCCGCCCATTACCAACATGCAGTTGGCGTGGCCGTGATCGGTGCCGCGGTTGCCGTTTTCGCGGGCGGTGCGGCCGAATTCGGACATGCTTACGAAGACGACGTCTTGCATGCGGTCGCCCATGTCTTCGTTGAATGCGGCGATTCCCTGCCCTAGATCGCGCAATAGATTGCTTAGTTGGCCCTGTACGCCGCCTTCGTTTACGTGATGGTCCCAGCCGCCGCTATCGAGGAATGCTACTTCCAGGCCTACATCGGCTTTGAACAATTCGGCTATTTCTTGCAGGCTTTGGCCAAAGCGATTTTTTGGGTATTGGGCGCCATTTTCTGGTTGGTAGCTTTCTGGATGAATTTTTTTCAGTTGGTCGATGGCTTCGAAAGTCTCCTGTCCCACGCCGTGTAGAGCTTGATCCACCGTCTGCGCGTACATCGCTTCGAAGCCGCCTTCGGTACTTTGTTGCGGGCCGAACATTTTGAATTGTTTTAGATCGGGGATGGCGATCGCTGGGGCGGTGCCTTGTAGCGTGCGTGGAAGATAGGGGCCGAAGGCTACGGCGCGGAAGGGGCTAGGCTTTTCTTCTGGGGTGGATTGTAAAGTGCGATTCAGCCAGCCGTCATCGGTGCTTTTTAGGCCGGGGGTGCCGGATTCCATGAAGTCTTGAGCGTCGAAGTGGCTGCGCGTGGGGTCGGGGGAACCCACTGCTTGCACGATCGCTAGTTGGCCTTTTTGGAAAAGCGGCTGTAACGGTTGCAGGCTTGGATGCAGGCCAAAGAAGCCGTCGAGGTCGATGGCTGCTTCTGTGCCGCCTCTTTTTGGTTCGGGGATCGCGATGCTTGGGCGCATTTGGTAATAGCTGCGCTCACCGAAGGGGACGACTACGTTCAGGCCGTCCATCGCGCCTCTTTGGAATAGGACTACCATTTTCTTTTTGCCGGGGTTGGTGGTGGCGGCTATCGCTCTTTGTAGGAATGACGGCATGACGGAAAGGCCAATTAGGGAGATGGCGCCATTTTTCAGGAAGATGCGGCGGGTTAGTGGCATGCGGTTGCTCCAGTGCTTCGGCTCATCGGCGTTGGAATTCTGGGGCGCCTAGAACTAGGCCGGCGATTAGGGATTCGTTTACGTGTTTTACTGGATCGTCGAGGGCGGCTTGTAGGATTTGCGGATCTTCTAGTCTGGCTTCTAGCGTTTGCTGGGTCTGCTCGGCTATTTGATTGTCCAGGAATGCTGTTAACGCGCCGGCTAGGGCTTTGTGCGGATCGGTTTCGGCTTCCGGGCCTAGCAACGCTACTAGATCGGTCTTTGTGCCTGGGACTTTGTTCGACGATAGGGATAGAGCGAAATTTAGGCGATTTAGCAGGGCGCCGGTGTTTACCCAGGTTTCGGATTTGTCACTGTAGCCTGTGGGGGGTTGGGCTTGGAATAACGGCTCGCCCATGCGGCCTACCCATTGGGCTAGCGGTAATGTTATGTCCACTTCGGCGCCTAATGCGCGGGCTGTGCTGGCTGCCAGCTCGAAGGGTTGCTTTACTTTGGCGCGATAGGTTTCTTTGGACCAGAATTCCGGGGAATAGATCATCGTTTTTAGGACGGCGCGGATTTCCCCGTTGCTGGATTGGAAAGTTTGCGCCATGCGATCTACCAGTGCCGGCGGCGGATTATCGCTTACGAAGTGGCGGGCTAGTTTTGTGGAGATGAACTTTGCGGTGTTGGGATTGCTGGCTAGCATTTTCAGGGCTTCTTCGCCGTCTTTCATGCCGCCATAATTGAAAGTGTGGCCGAGGACTAGTTTCTTGCCGTAGGTGTGGATGCGATCGTCGAAGAAGAAATCGGGATCTTTGCGCGGGGCGTGGACGGTCCAGCCGGTCATGCATTTGGCCATTGCGATTACGTCGGCTTGGGTGTAGCCGGCGTCCACGCCCAGGGTGTGGAGCTCCATCACTTCGCGGCCGTAATTTTCGTTTAGGCCGCGGTCTTGTTTTTTCTTGCCGGCTTGGATGGCGCCGCCCGGTGGAGGCGGCATGGATGGGCCGAAGACGCCTTCGAAACGGCGGCGGCGGGCGGCTAGTTCGGCTTGCATTTGTTTGGAGGCCAGGGGATCGGCGCTCAGCCAGTTATCTAGATAGACCAACATCGCCGGACTTTTGGCCGTGGCGATGAGGAGATCCTGGAATTTGCCTAGCGTGTGAGGGCGGATGGTGTCGCGGGTGTAGGCGGTCAGCAGCCAGCGATCCTGGTTTTTTCCGGCGAAGACATTGAAGTGATTGAACCAGAAATCTTCCATTACGGCTTCGAGCTGGCGGTTGCTGTAAATAGCGCGATCCAGCTTGGCCATGCTTAGCTCGACCACGATTCGCTGCGGGCCTACGACTTTTGCTAGTTGCTCTTCGGCGGCGGCGTTGGGATTTTGCGGATCTACTTTTGCTACCGCTTCTCTCGCTTTTTCTTTTTGCTTTTCTTGGTACTCCTCTTTGGTGATGCCTTCCTTTTTCGCGGCTTCATTGGCTTGCGGAAATTTTTCTACGAGCTTGTCGGAACTCATTGCCAGCGTGGGATAACGGGCCAGGCGGGCTTCCAGCGCGGAATCGTCAATGGAATCGGGCTTTAATTGCTGGTCAATCCATTTTTCCAGGCCCATTTTGCGGACTTGCTCGATTTGCCCTGGCGTGGGGCCGTAGGCCAGGCGGTTTAGAGCGTGAAGAATAGCTTGGTCTTCGGTCAGTTCGGTGATTGGAAGCTTGCCTTTCCAGGATTTTGCTGGAGGGGTAGCTTGGACTTGCGGGAATGGGAGTAACGCCGCAGCGAGTAGGATCGCGGCGGCGGCGTGGCAGGCTGCGTTTTTTCGCTTCGGCTTGGGATTGATTTTTTTCACGGTGGCGCTTTTCATTTTGATCGCTGTGGAGGACCGCTGGGTTGCATTAGTTTAACCCTGATTGGAGTTGAAAGTTGCTGTTTGCCGGCGGGAGGGGCCTGCGAGTTACGGCGGCGGAGTTTCGGCGGTGCCCGGCTGAAGCCCGCCGCTACGAAACCGAGGGCGTTGCGGATTGAGGCCGCCGTCGATTTCGGTTCTGCATTTGATCGAGGTCGAAAGAGCCGGCAGGGACGCCGGCGGTACTTGGCTATGGCCTTAGATTGCGCAGGAAATCTTGCAATGTGCGTTGGCGTGGGGGATCTAGGTCAGTGAATTCTATGCCTACGCCTTTTTGATTTACGTCTCTTACTTTGGCTTCTGCTTCTAGATTCAGATTGGAATCTTCTATGCGCAGGCGAAGGGTTTGTCCCATTGACAGCGAATGGTTGGTGCGGATGAATAGGCCGCCTGCGCCTATTATTGAGACTTGGCCTTCGAATTTTGGATCTAGGCCTTTGCAGCGCAGGAATTGATGTTCGGGCAGCAGGATGCGTTTGTGTTTGCGGCGGTCTTCTAGGTTCTGGTGGCTCATTGGTGGGAGGCGCGGAAGGCGTCCAGCGTCCAGGAATCCTGGCCTTCGTCGTGGCGCAGGACGTAGTAGTTGCCGTCATTGGCTAGGACGCGGAAGTAGATAGCGTCGGGGGAATACCATTGGCCATCCACTTCGCTGACTTGGAATTCGCGGCCTCGGAGGGTGAAACGTTGTGGGCGCTCGTCGGGGCGATAGCCTGCGTAGCAGCTTACGTGGATGTCG
>Ga0209655_10000760_pt1 | contig 12268 bp, 10 predicted proteins | sample BogFormECP03_OM2_FD_188236 | JGI IMG/M metagenome (GOLD analysis project Ga0209655, IMG submission 188236) | Bog forest soil microbial communities from Calvert Island, British Columbia, Canada - ECP03_OM2 (SPAdes) (version 2) | ecosystem: Environmental > Aquatic > Freshwater > Wetlands > Bog ...
CGTTCCAAATCCCCTGCTCGCCCTTCTGCATCGGCACAACGGCCGTCTCCCCCCAATCCCGCCAGAGGGTCACCTCTGCCGCATTCGGGTCACGGAAACGGAACGTGACGCTGCCGTCGGCATGCACCTCAGGCGAGACAACGGGCGCTGGCGGCTGAGGGGGCGGGGTCTGCGGCGTATTGTCGCGCGCAGGAACGAGCAGGGCAGAAACGAGAATAAGCATGGCAGAGCAGGCAGCAAGCGAAATTGTCCTTTTCACGAAGCGAGCTCGCAGGGCGAGAAATCCCGAAGCGGAGAGTGTGCATCCGATGGCGCGATTTCGCAACTCGCTGTGGCCTCGAGCGCAGAGCGTATTGTGGGCGAGACCTCGCATGCCCGAGCGGCGGTGTAGCGTAGGGGGAGGCTCCTGTCGGATTGTCGGCTACTCGGAAGTAACTAATGGGTAAGGTCCTGGTAAACGCGGCGCGGGACGCGACGGAGTATGCTCGAATTGCCTCAAATTCTTCGAGCTGAGCGATTTGTCTTCGATACTAGCCAACGAAGTTCGATGAGGAGTGGTAAGGAAAAGGGGCCTCCCGATCTCTCGGGACGCCCCTCTCGTGGCAGCTGCTGCCGATACGATCGTCCGCAGCAACAGACGGGACTAGAACACAAGCTGCGCCTTCACCTGAATCAACCGCACCGCCGCATCGCCTCCCAGGAACGAACCCAGGATGCTGGTCGGCGGACTGACGCCGGGCGCTTGAAATGTCCCGAACTGCGGATTCGCAATGTTGGATACCGGCAGGCTGAAATTGTAATGGTTGAACAAATTGAAGAACTGCAAACCAAGCTGGAACTCTCCCCGCTCCCAATGCGGGATTTTCGTCTTCTTGGTGAAGCTGAAGTCGGTGTCGAAGTAATCCGGCCCGCGGTACACATTTCGGTACCCCGGGGGAGCGAACGAAGTTTCAGACCCGGATGTCGGGAAAGAGCCGGCCGGGAAACAGGACGGAGCTTGAACTCCACCTGGACTGCCGGCGTGCTGCTCTCCCGAGCAGTTTCGGCTCACGGCCGTCAGAGGAACCGGGAAGACCGAGGCGAAATAGCCACTGGCATTTCCTGCCGTGCTTATAGCAGAGTCGGTGATCGTGAAGGGGAAGCCGGTCCGCCAGAAGATGGTTCCTGAAACCTGCCACCCATCGACCAAGGGCGCCCAGCCGTGTCCGCCCAACGCCCTCCGAATGGGAATTTCCCAAACATAGTTGGAGTTGATGACGTGGCGCGCATCGTAGTCAGCAGGACCGTAGTTCGCTTGTCGGTTGAAGGGATTCTGTAGGCTCAATTGGCTGTTCGCCGTGAAACCGTTGAATCCACCGTTCGATACATCATCGAATGCGTGGCTATAGGTGTAATTCAGTTGGAATAAGCCACTTCCGCCCCAACCGGAGAAGCGATGCTGATAGGCAACCGTCACGCCGTTGTAATTGGACACTCCGACGCTTTGCTCCTGATCGAGTTCTCCGAATTGTGCACTCAACGGCGTCGTGGGAAGCGAAGCAATCGGGAATGCCGCGGTTTGAAAAGCATTCAACGAATTCACGAAAATTGGCTCGTGAAGCCCGTGGTTGCCGTTATATCCGATGCTGATCGAATCGTTGCTGCCAAAACCCTTTTGAATTTCAAGATTCCACTTCTGGTAAGTCGGGGCCTGGGTCTTTAGCTGAGTGAAAGTTAAATTTGGCTGAACCGACAGCGTGGTGGCTCCGGTATCAAACGCATTCAGGAAGGCCTTGTTAGCTGCGGTGGCGCAATCAAACAAGTTGGATCCAGGGGTCTGATTGGGGGACAGAAAACCGGGGCAAGCGCCTCCGGCCAAGGTCGAAGCGACAGTAAACTGGTTAAACAGCGGTGAATTTTGAGCCAGATTGTCTGAAATTTGTCCGGGGAAGACGTCGTTGAAGATGCCTACACCGCCGCGGACAACGAAGTTAGACTTAACCCCGCTACCGCCCGCCCCAAAGGGTTGCCAAGCAAAGCCGATCCGTGGCTCCCATTGCAGGTTCTGATAGCTGAATAGGGCCTGCCTGCGATTAATTTCGATTAACTCGTCGTAAGGCGCCGTCGTTCCAATGTCGCTTAACGGCACACCTATGTTGGAGAAGCAAAGTGTGACGCAGGTGGGAACCGATGCGTGCTCCAGGCGCAGCCCCGGTGAAATCGTCAGGTTGGACTTGACTTTCCAGTCGTCCTGAATGTAACCCGCCACCTCATACAGCCGAACAGGCTGATTGAGAGAGGTCGCAAAGCTCTTAATGAAAATACTCCCCTCGCTGTTCGCTCCCGCCGGGTCACCGCCGTTTGCAAAGTCGGCCAAAGAGAACGGCAGTTCGTATCCGCTGCTAAAGGCTCCAAAATCATGGTCGCTTACGTAATTTTTGTGGTACTTGGCACCAAATCTCAAGGTATGGCTTCCAATTGACTTGGAAAGGTCATCCCCAAGCTGGAACTGGGTGACGTTGCGGCCTTGCGGCCAAATGAAGTCGTCGCAAGCAAGTGCCGTCGAGATACCGTCCGCTGTGCAAGCGCCCGGGCCTCCCAAGGAGTTATCGGCTACCCCGAGTGTCGTAGGAAATGCTGCCAGAGTTGACGAGAGGTTCGCGGGCTGGAAGATGGCCGTATACCACGTCGCGGAAACGTTGAACTGGTTAGTCAAAGTTGGCCCGAACGTGTGCGTTTCCTGCATCTGGCCTTGGTATTCCGGCTGAAAGCTGATGGCGTTAAACGTCGAATTCACCGGATCTGTAAACGTGGGCTGAGTCCCGTTGTCGTGCTGCATGCGAATGTAAAATCGGTCGTTCGGACCGATGTTCCAGTCAAATCGGCCGGAAATCTGCCACTCCGGTGCAAAGTTTACTGGAACTTCGAGGATGCTCAACGCACACGGGCCGGCAAGGTTCGCGAATGCGCCACTCTTAGGAACGTTGGAACAGCCATCGCCCAGGCCCGCAGTGCCCGGTGGCAGTGTATCCTTGCCGTTCGCTGGGTTGCCCGCCGCACCGTTAAAGAGATTGAAGATCCCTTGGCCGCTGCCAGGGGCAGCGCTAACTCCGGGGCAAACCCCAGCTATATTCTGGCAATAGTATGGGATCGAGGCCGTGTCGCCCAGGTTGGTCAAGTTCTGGACCACGGCCGCCTCGAATGGTTGAGTCGGTACGAAGATAGTGGACGGGACTGGAATCAATACGCGCAGTCCTTCCGTGTTCACAAAGAAGAACATCTTGTCCCTCTTAATGGGGCCGCCGATGGATGCGGCCCACTGGTTGGCGTTGTCAAAGGGGCGCGGTATGCCACTCTGCTTGTTGAACCAGTCGTTCGCGTTCAAGGCTCTGCCATTCCAATAGTAAACGGCATTACCGTGGAAATCGTTGCCGCCGGACTTCGTGATGTAATTCACGTTAATGCCGGAAAAGGTGCCGTAGGTCGTGGAGAATCCGTTCGTGACCACATCTGCTTCCTGAATCTCATTTGAACCTAGCAGCAGGTTGCTGGAACCTGAGTTGTTGAGGTTTAGGAAGGGATCATTGTCGTCCATCCCGTCGATTGTGAACAGGTTCGAAGTGGCCGGCAGACCAAAGGCTTCGACGTTGCCCATTCCACCCTGGGTATTCATGATCGCGCCGGGAGCCAACTGCGCAATCGCGCTCAAGTCGTTGCCGGGGTTTGGCACGTTCGATACTTGTTGCTCCGTGACGGAAGTGGCTGTGTCGCCGTTATCCGTCTGCAACAAGGGTGCCGCTTCCGTCACCGTCACGCTCGTCGTCGCCGCTCCCAAGGTCAATTGGACATTCAGCGCTGCGATTTGACCTACCGCCACGTTCGAATGGCGCGTGAATGTCTCGAAACCCGGCGCACTCACCGTTACCGTGTACGGTCCGGGTGACAGCAAGTAAAAGTGGTAGACACCATCCTTGTTCGTCGTCGATTCTTGCGTGTTCCCCTTCGTTTCGTCTTTCAAGGTAACCTTCGCGCCTGGAACAATGGCGCCGCTCGGGTCCGTAACGGTCCCAGCGATGTCGCCTGTCGTTGCCGTCTGCGCAGCCATTCGCGTGGATCCCAGCGACAGGACAATCAGCAGCGCAGCGGTCGCGGCGCAAAACTGTTTCCAATTCATAGAACCTCCTGAAAATCCAATCGAGCCTACGAAACACCTTGAGAACACTCGATTGTCATTGCAGGGCGAGCGCCAAACATTGCCCCAGCATCTACAGCCACTTACGAAATGCTTCGGACGGGCGTTCTATGAATTACAGGAGATGGCTGAGCAGCATCGTCCCGCGGATCGGCGGCTTCGTATCGCTTTCGTGTGGCTCCGTCACCATTGTTTGTGAAGGCACAACAACCGGAAGCAGTGTGCAACGAAATTCCAAATACTGGAGATACCATCTTGAGGATGCTTACAAATGTTTCCGCCCATTGGGGCAGCATCACGCGCGATGAATCCAACATAACGAGGTCCGCGCTAGACGCGATTCTTTTCTCCTACTGACGAGGACCTCCAGATTCGATGATCGCTGAGATTGTCGGCAATCGTCAGATCCCTCGTTTAACGCGAGACTCTTAGCGACGCCGCACCCAGAATCTCACGACTTTTCCTTTCCTGCACAAAAACCACTACGCGCAACTTATCGGTATTCCAATGTGAATCGAATTTCACACGGGGCTGACCCGTGAAGGCCGCCACTGCTTTATTCGGATCCGCGACTCCGATCTTGTGCAGCGACCGCAGAGTCGCGGCGTGGTGCAGCAGGTGCCCTGAATTCTCTCCTCGGATGACGGACGACTGCAGGCCATCCTCCGTGACCGCCAGCCACACCTCCGCAACATCCCCCCTGGCATTTCCCGCCAGCTCGCCCACCGACACAGTGAATTGCCGCTCACCTTTTGCTTCGACCCCTCCGAAATCAATTGCGACATTCGTCTCCGCACGGTGTGCCGCATTCTGGATTGCAAGTGCGGCATCCTGTTCGCTGTTCCCTATAAACTGCTTCTCCCCTTCCACAACCATCTGCGGCGTATACACCTGTGTCTTGAAGAACGCCGAATAGGCCATTTGGCGTTGCGTCCACTCCGCTGAAGAATACGGATCGCTCCAGCCTAAGTGATTCCAATAGTCCACGTGTTCTTCCAAGGCTATAACTTCTGCCCCGGCGATCAATTGTTGTTCCTGCAGCTTTTGCAGCAACGCGTCGGCCGGAGGGCACGTTGAACAGCCCTCGGAGGTGAACAGCTCAACGACGACCGTTTTGCGCGCAGTTTCCGGTGGCGAGCTTTGCGCCGCGATTTGCGCAACGAACCCCAACGAGAAAATGCAGAACGCGAGAAATAGCTTCGCTTCGGTTGCCGGATAGTGCTTCATCGCCTCAGCTCCTCAATGCAGTCGCATGCAATTCGTCCGCTTTGCACCTCAATCTCATGGAGCGAAATTCACGATCGGCGGAGTCCTTCGCGTCAATATTAAGTTTTTCTGTGACGGCACAGCCTCCATCCAGCCTGAATGAATGCGTTCCATACGCTGGATGTAGTCCGGAAAATGATTTTCCCGACTAGTCAGCCATTCGTCCAGCGATAATCGGCCGTGCGTGGCAAAGTCCGCCGAGGAAGTCCACGCGGCTTGGGGCAAGGTTTTTAGGAGACTATAAGTGACTCGTCGCAATGTGCGAATGATTTCCATCGCCGCTTTGACATCTTGATAGAAATACCCGAGACCTCGCGACCAGACAGCGGAATCATGCGCAATGGGCGAACTGCCGGGCTCTGCGATAAGACGGCGACACGAGACGTACTCCATCACCTCATTGTCGGCAAGGTACCACACCGTGTCGTGAATGCTCGGGTGATCGGGAGATGCCTTATACTGCCACATTTTTTTCGGAAAACGATGGAGCGCGTGTTCCAACATCGCTGGCGCGCTGCCGAAAGATTCCAAAACTCGCCTTCTCTCCCCGTTCATGGCTCACCCGACGCTGGAAGCTCGTTCGATACACACAATGAAAAGCCGTCCCCCAGCATTATGAAATCGCTCAACTTCAACCAAGAGCTAAATGTGACCACACGCAGACCCGCCGTGACCAATGGTAACCAGCCAGGCGCAGGAGGAGAGCAGTCCAAGTCTGCGCGTGACTAACGCATTTACCGGAAAAGTTGAATCGTCGGGACGAAGACGACCAGCCGGTACTATTCGGCAAAAAGGGCATCGCTGCCGATCCAAATCTGCGCGAGGGATCTAAGGTTTTTCTTATAAGTTCGCGACGCAGTGTATTCCTTCCCACCTCGCATACGCACCAGATAGTCTCCCGTGGTGTAAGGCTGAATTTCCTTCACCCAGGAAGCATTCAACAGCACGGAGCGATGAATGCGGATGAACCCGTAAGGCAGAAGCTTTTCGGCCACGTCCGAGATGGATCCTCGCAGCAAGTAGGAACGCGCCGTTTGTACTAGCAACACATAGTTGCCCTGAGCCTCCGCGGAAATCACTTCGGCTGGATCAATGAAGATAATTCGCCCTTCTATCTTGACGGCGATCTTGGAATAGTTCGAAGCGGGAGCTTTCGGTTGGGTTACCGTCTCCATCAAAAACGCTGTTTGGTCGTTGACTATTTTGTCATCCCCACTTAGCACTCGGGCGTCACCCGAGTCAGCAAATGGAACCTTTTCATGCATGGGAAGCACGCTCCCTTGGCAACGCCTCCGCAACAAGCAAAGCAGCCCCCACTGAAGGCCAAGGTATCGCCGCGGTCGGCGAATTTCCCGGGTACGCTTTTCAGCAGTACAAATAAGAACAGCATGATCCCCAGAAGGGCTGACGCCAATTTTGAGTACCTCTTCTCGGTGATGCTCAGCGCCGGAGCGATGAGAGCGATGCCATCCAAATAGACCCAAAACAGGTGCACGCGAATCCAACGGGGCACCGTAGCCGCCATGCTCCCCGACGACAACAAGAATGGAGCGCGCCGAAGACCGCCATCGCGATAGCCAAGAACAAGAGACCGAACGGCACGATCTTGTCCAGACTCTGTGGCTGCCGCACCTCCTCCTTGAATATGAGCCGTCAGATTGCCAGAGGCGCCACCGTCGCCAAATAGGGTCAAAACACCGGCGTCGGATTTACGAAGGCGCCTGGCACGAGCGGCTCGCGAGTGAATTGTTGGAAATCATCTATAGTCCACCACATGAAATTCACCATGGCGTAACTGGGCGTACCCGCCTCGACCAATCTCTCGCCGAAAGCGGTCGATGACAATAACCACTTGCAGCCAGTTTGGTATGACCACTATCATGGCGAGATGAAGATGGCAGGTAGTGGCTTTTCTCCTCTCGTTTCCGTCGATCGGTCGGTCGCGAAGCCGCTGTACTTGCAAGTTTACGACGCGTTCCGCGCGGCCATCGTTGGCCGAAACTTGCGCGCCGGCGAACGAATTCCTTCCACTCGATCTCTCGCCTCGGAGCTGCGAATCTCTCGAATCCCCGTGCTTAACGCGTATGCGCAGCTACTCGCTGAAGGCTACTTTACGAGTCGCTCCGGTTCAGGAACGTTCGTGTCCAGTTCCCTGTCCGGCCCTCTGGATCCAGCCGAGGAATCCGGCGCCCGGTCTACACGCATGCGCCCAATGCCTCGCCCGGTCGCGCAACAATGTTCCCTGATCCCCCCCTATGAACGGCCCGCCTGGGTGACAGGCACCGGAGCCTTCAGCCTGAGCCAAACAGCCGTGGATGCCTTTCCGTTTCACGTGTGGTCGAAGCTTGTCACGCGCTATTGCAGAAATCTTCATCTCAGCGCCGTGCAGTACGGCGATCCCATGGGACTTCGGGAATTGCGCGAAGCGATTGGTGCATACCTTAGAGCATCGCGCTCCGTCCACTGCGAATGGCAGCAGATCATGATTGTCAGCGGGTCGCAGCAAGCGCTGGATATTTCGGCCAGGGTACTGCTCGACGCCGGAAGCCCCGTGTGGGTCGAAGAACCTGGATACTGGCTCACACGACACATGCTGAGCGCCACCGGATGTCGGCTCGTGCCTGTTCCGGTGGATGACGATGGCTTGGATGTATCTGTTGGAATCAAGCGGTGCCGCAAGGCGCGGGCCGCCTACGTCGCGCCATCCCACCAACATCCACTGGGAGCGACGATGAGCGCTTCGCGCCGGCTTCAACTCCTTGAGTGGGCCCAACGGGCCGGATCCTGGATCGTCGAAGACGACTATGACAGCGAATATCGATTTGACAGCAAGCCCATAGCGTCATTGCAAGGTCTCGACCATTCCTCCCGCGTGATTTACATCGGCACGTTCAGCAAGGTCCTGTTTCCGTCATTGCGAGTCGGCTACGTCGTCATTCCGCCCGACCTTGTGGATCACTTTCTTTCGGTTCGCTACGCCATGGACGTGAGCCCGCCTCACCTGCATCAAGCCGTGCTCGCTAATTTCATGATCGAGGGTCACTTCTCGCGCCACATCCGGAGAATGCGTCTGGACTACGGAGAGCGACGGGAGATTCTTGTCAACTGCATCAGGAAAGAAATTGGTTCCCTCCTGCAGTTCCACGGCGCGGAGGCTGGCTTGCATCTGACTGTGACGCTACCGAAACGCTGCCGTGACCGCGCCATCTCCGCACGAGCGGCACGCCAGAGTTTGTGGCTGTGGCCGCTATCTCCCGCGTATCTCGGGCCAGCGTCTCGCCAAGGATTCATACTCGGCTTTGGCGGCGTGACGTCGGCGGAAATCCCTGTCGCTGTGCGCAGACTGCGGGAAGTCCTGATGCCTGAGCAACCGCGCTGATTTTGCTCAAGACTGGTACACGCAACTAATCAGGCACGTACCCGTATACGGATGTAGCAAGACTGGAATAATGGCCTCCGTGATAGACTCGGCCGATGAATCCAGAGAATAAAATCGAGGTAGAGGGCTAGGGTGCAACCAGGCGGACAGGAATCGTCGTGCGCGGCAGCTTAACGAATTCGTCGGGAGTCATGATTCTCCTCGCAATTCCCAGCCAGGTAATTTGGTCGTATTTTGTCGGTGCAGTGGTTTTTGCAACCGGACTGGTTGTGATTTTTCTTCGCGGCGACTGGCAGAAAGCGCGAGGATTCGACAAGCTGATTCTGTTCGGACCACTTTTCTACGCGGCGCCACTCGCGGCCTTCGGTACCGAACATTTCACGCTGACGGAGGCCGTCGCGTCGCTCGTACCGGCGTGGATTCCGTGGCATGAGTTTTGGGCATACTTCGTAGGCGCTTGCTTTGTCGCAGCCGCGCTGAGCATGGTGACGAGGATTCAGACGCGTCTCGCGGCGAGTCTTCTCGCCCTGACGTTTTTCCTTTTCGTAGTGCTGATGGACGTCCCGGCTTGGATACAAAACCCTCGAGACCGGATTGCGCTTGCGCTCGCGCTGCGCGAATTATCCTTCAGCGGCGGCGCTCTCGCGCTGGCAGCCAGCCTCACCGAGCAGAGGCGCAAATGCGGCGCTCACATCTTTGCAACGATTGCGCGTTACTTCGTTGCAATTCCCGTGCTGTTTTACGGCTTCGAGCAATTCATGCACGGCGATCACGTTCCCGCAGTTCCGCTGGAGCGCATGACGCCCACGTGGATTCCCGGACACGCAATTTGGACATACCTGGCAGCGGTGGGCTACACAGTCGCGGGAATCCCGTTGCTGCTAGGCAAGAAAACCCGCGCAGCCGCCACGTGGGTGGGCTTAACGGTGTTTTTCGTGGAGTTGGTCGTCTACGTGCCGATCGGAGTGGTGGACCGCGCCAGCCTCGACAATGGCCTTAATTATATGGGGGACACATTGATGTATTGCGGGGCCGTTCTTCTGCTTGCGAGCGCCATGCCGCGCGAAGCGCCGTCGCGCGAATAACCGGCTGATTATTGGCCCCGCGAAAGCGATCACCATCAAGGCAGTAAGACTTCAGTGAACCAAAACGGCTTCTTTCTCAATCTGTGAAGGTTCATCCTATCTCCCCCAAAGTGCCTGATTTATGCGGTGGTCTCTATGGGTCGATGCAACACCATCTGATATAGCTCTTCTCGCTAAAGGTGGTGTTATATGAAGCCAGGGAAACGGTTTGGGCTGTCTGCGATTGAGCAGAGCGACATCTGGAGGCGATGGAAGGCGGCAGAGACGCTGCATGAGATTGGGCGCGCCTTTGACAAGCCACATAGCTCCATTCGCTGTTTGTGGTTGCCTCGCGGAGGGATTCCTCCCGCAGTGCGCCGTGGTTGCCGTTTAGCCCTCACGCGGTCTGAGCCAGAGGACATCTGGCGAGGGATCGCATGCGCTTCAGCGATTGGTGCGATAGCTAGAGATCTGGATCGAGCAGCCTCGACGGTGGGCCGGGAGGTCACACGCCGTGGTGGCCGCCCCGCCTATCGAGCGCACGAGGCGGATGAGCAAGCCTGGGAGTCGGCCTTGCGGCCCAAGCAGTGCCTTCTTGCCCTGCACCGGAGGTTGCGCGAGGCCGTTGCGAGTAAACGGATCCTGGAATGGTCGCCCGAGCAGATTTCCGGGTGGCTAATCAGGAGCTAGGGTCGCTTCACCTGATCAAGCACATGGCTTACCGGCATTCAACTCCAGTGCGAGTGTCGGTCGCTCAGCAAGTTTGAATAATGGCTGAGACGTGTCCGCGGGAACGCCAGAAGGAACGATCCGGCTCCTAGGAGCGTGAGGGCAGGCCCGCAGGCCTCCCGCGTCACTCCTGCGAACAATTTCGCAATACCCGCCTTCCAGATCCGCAGTCGGCTACGACAACCCGTCAAGCCAATCACTTATTGCGTTAACTACTGGAGCGGTAGCATCCGGCGGCGGCGTCAGTAGAGCTCGAGGAGAGTTACGCGTTCCATGGGACGCGTGCGGCGCGCTGCATCTAGACCGGCATTCTCGCCTCCGTCGAGAGTGCGGCCCCGTCAAATCTAACGGCTTACGTCTCGACGGTGCGAAAGGGTGGTCCATCCGCCATTGGAGTTTGTGGGTGGCAGCCGGACCACAGTTATACGCTGGCGTATGTTGGCATCGAACCGAGTTGGCCACCCACCCAGCTGCCCTGTACATTTTTCGCTCGTTAGGCGTAAGTTCGTACGATCACGGCGTGAGAGAGATACGTATGGGTTAGCTCGTGCTTCGAGTTCGCTCATCGGAAAAGGGAGTCGGTGACATCCCATGCCGAACAAGGACAAACGGTTTTGGATCCTCATAATCGTGCTTATGCTGGCATTCTATTCAGCTGTGGTGTTCCGTGGATTAACCGAGAGCACGCGCCGCTCGCTACTGCTGCGAGATGAGACCGAAGCGGCGGATCGCGTGTCTATTTCGATCGTGATCACCAACGCCAACCCGGCAACTCACGAACTGACTGCGCAGGTAAGCTTTCGTCTTTCTGGAAACATAGCCAAAGACGAGGTTACTCCGGACGTTGATCTGCACCTGCTGATCAACAATTTCCGAGGAGAGCAGGAGTTCGATTTCCCGAAGGATAGGCGAATGAACCGGATCGACGCAGTGTTTCCTCTTAGCGGTGATTTGAATAAGTACCCGTTGGATAGATATGACACGACTGTGCGGCTTCTAATGACCACGCCTGCGCGAAATGTGCAGCCGGAAGCGCCGAAGATACCCGCAAGTATTCCCCAACATACGCACCCAACCGATGAATTGGCGGTCAGCTCGAGTGCGCTGCGTCAGAGTGTGCCGGTCGCGCTTTCGATCTCATTATCGGCTTCCGTACCGGGCATCCGCTTCGAAGGGAATGTCTCGCGGGGCAGCAGCCAAGAACCTACGGGGATTGTCCTGCATCTCACGCGAGCGACTAATGTGATTGCGGTCTCGCTGATCGTGATGTTAATGATGACAGCCTTGTCTATGAGCTTGCTGGCGATGGCCATAAGGGCCATTACCACAGCGGAAAGGGTGGACCTATTGCCGCTCTCAGTTTCAATTTCACTGATCTTCGGATTGCCGGCGCTTCGCAATATTCAGCCGGGCGTTCCGCCAGTGGGAGCGCTGGTGGACTACGTTACGTTTATCTGGGCCGAGCTGATCGTTGCGGCTTCGGCCGTCATCATCGTGTGGACTTGGTTGTTGCGGACGAGGCCTAAATCGTAGTACCTGCCGAAAAGACTAGTAGTTATCTGGCTCTGTTGACATCCTCGAGAAAAGGTAGCGATGCCTCAGGCGATAGAGGTTGAAACTCAATCCAAGCAACAGGGCTTGACGCATCTGCGTGGGCAG
>Ga0209655_10000762_pt1 | contig 12265 bp, 10 predicted proteins | sample BogFormECP03_OM2_FD_188236 | JGI IMG/M metagenome (GOLD analysis project Ga0209655, IMG submission 188236) | Bog forest soil microbial communities from Calvert Island, British Columbia, Canada - ECP03_OM2 (SPAdes) (version 2) | ecosystem: Environmental > Aquatic > Freshwater > Wetlands > Bog ...
TCTTCGATCGGCGCCCGGTGCTGCTGCCAAACGTCGACCAGCCGATACGGTGTGGCCACCACCACCCGGCCCGAACCCGACCGGTAATAGGTGTGCGCATTCGGCGTGTGGCACCACACCGTACGGCTCATCGCCTCGTCGATCGCGGCAACGTAGTCCTCGTAGGCCCGTTGGGTGACCTCCATAGTGGTGGCGCCACGCAAGGCCATCAGCTGCAGGCACTCCATAATGTAGTGCGCGAGCACCTCCATCGAGAAGTTCGCGCCCGCACCATGTCCCGGGCTGTAGTTCGGCGCCGACATGGTGAACAGGTTGGGGAACCCGGGCACCGTTCCGCCGCGGTAGGCACGCGGGCTGTCACCCCACTCGTCGGCCAGCTCCTTACCGCCGCGGCCGCGGATGTCGACTGTGGACAGGAAGTCGAGGTAGTAGCCGGTGGCATATACGATGACATCGAGGTCGATCTGCCGACCATCTTGGGTGACAATGCCTTTCGCGTTGACCTCCGCCGGTTCGCTGGCCTCCACGTCGACGTGGTCGCGCGTCAACGCCGCGTAGTACCCGCCCGGATCACGGATGATCCGCTTGCCGTACGGCGCGAAGTCCGGTGTGACCTTCTTGGCCAGCTCGGTGTCCTTGCCGAACGTCTCCTCGATGTAACGCAGACACATCTGCAGCAGCACATCGTTGGCCGCAGAGATCGACAGGTGGTCCCTGGCCCACTCCGGGTCCTGCAGGATGACCGGGTAGTTGTTGTCCGCCGTGCCCCAATACGACTTCAGCCGATTCCAATTCGCGTAGTACGGCAGGTGCCGCCCCAGGTAGCGCCGATGCGCCGGCACGTCGTCGGTCAGCCGTTTACGGGGCGCCACCCAGTGCGGCTGACGCTGGAACACCGTCAGGTGCTCCACCTGGTCGACGCACGCGTCGACGATTTGCACTGCGGTGCAGCCAGCCCCGATGATCGCCACCTTCTTACCGACGAGGTCCAGCGACGGATCCCACAACGCCGAGTGAATGCTGTTGCCCGCGAACGTTTCCCGGCCTTTGGCATCGGGCCAGCGCGGGCGGTTGAGGTAGCCGGTCGCAGTGACCACGACGCTGGCGTAGCTGATGTCGCGCTGGCCGTCGGCGGTTGCCCAGTGGATCTGCCACTGTTTGCGCTCGTCGTCCCACCGCAGCGCCTCGACTTCGGTGCGGAACCGGGTGTGCTCGCGCAGCCTGTGCTTGTCGGCCAGCGCCACCAGATAGTCCTGATACTCCGCGCCCTGCGGATAGTAGCTGCTCCAGTCCGGGTTCACCTCACACGACAGCGAGTAGTACGCCGACGGCGTGTCGACGCCGATGCCCGGGTAGGTGGTTGTCAGCCAAGTGCCGCCGACCTCCGCGTTGCGGTCGAAGATCTCATAGCAGACACCCTCCTCGGCGGCTGCCAGCGCGACGCTGATCCCGGCGATACCGGCACCGATGATGGCGATTTTCACGGTGTCGGGGATCGGCACGGTGCGCGGCAACGTCGGCTGCGACTGCTGAAAGCCACCCTGCTCGAGCAGCAGATCCACCTGCTCATCGTCCACCTCGGTGCCCAGCGCCAAGGGCAGCAATCGAGCGAAGAGGACACGGTCGTCAGCGGGCACCGCGTCGGCGCGCCGAGGCCCGCCCAGCGCGTCGATGATGGCGTTCACCAGCGCCTCGGCCGTATCGGGGTCGGTGACACCGGCCCGCTCGGGCGGGTCGGGAATGTGCGAGATCTTGGGCCCGTAGCTGTCGATCACCGACGGGTCACCGGTGCGCTGAGCCAGCACCGCCACCAGGACGCCCGGGTCAGCCTGACGCAGGTTGTCCCGCAGTTCGTCGGGGTCAGGAGCGGCAGGGCCAGTGGGCGATGTCGATTCCGTGGCGGCGGTCATGGCCTCGAGTATCGAGGCGGGCAGGCAAGTTGGGCAGTGGTCTGTCTACTCAGCGGGAAGCATGTCGGCACATGCAAAAGGGTGCACTCCGACCGACGCCAGACAGTGTTCCACTGACCGGGCATCCTCGGAGTTAGCTGGACCACACCAGGGTTGACTCGCTGGCATGAGCAACGACATCACGCTCCAGGAACTGCAAGAGTTCATCGCCGGCTTCTGGTACCACTACGACGAGGCACACTTCGACAAGTTGGCGGCGCGCTACGCCGAGGACCTGCAATACCTGACTCGAAGCGATTCGGGTGCCAGTCCCTTCGAGGAACTGATGTCACCCGAACTGCATGGACGCGACGCGGTCATGGAGTGGCTCTCTGAGCATCGCAAGCAGAGCCCATACCCGTTGCGCCACCACGCCACAAATGTGCACCGCACGGGCACCGACGGTGACATCACCCGCGCGCGTTTCTACATTTTCGTCAACCAAATCGCTAACTTCGTGCCGTTCGCGGTATCGAGCGGTGTGGTCAACGTCGGCATCCGGCGTGCAGCCAACGGCCTCGTCTTCACGGACATGGAAGTCGTTCTGGACACCCAGAACTCGGTCCTGCTGTCCGAGCTCACCGCCGACAACGCCGCTGGCTCGTGAGTGCGCGGGAAACCTTCTCTGGCGGCGTCGCCGTCATCACGGGGGCCGGTGCCGGCATCGGTGCGGGACTAGCGCGATACGCCAGCCGGTTGGGGATGACCGTCGTGCTGGCCGACGCCGACACCGGCGCCATTGCCGCGCTACGCGACGAACTGTCCGCGGCAGGAGGCGCGGTGCTCGACGTCGTATGCGACGTGCGCGAGCCGGACGCCGTCCAAGGGCTCGCCGACAAGACCTACCGGGATGTCGGTCCGGTGCGGCTGTTGGTCAACAACGCCGGAGTCGAGCAGTTCGGCTACCTGTGGGACACCCCGATAGCCAACTGGCGGCGTGTGGTGGACATCAACGTCAGCGGCGTCTTCTACGGCGTGCGAGCGTTCTTGCCGAAGATGATGGCGACCGACGAGCAAGCCTGGGTGTGGAACCTGTCGTCGGTCGGCGGAGTGGTGGCCATTCCGTTGCAGGCGCCCTACATCATGAGCAAGCACGCAGTGCTCGCGTTGACCGAATGCCTGCATCTGGACATTCAATCGGCCGGGCATGCCGACCATATTCACGTACAGGCCGTGCTGCCGGGTGCGGTGGTATCCGACATCTTCGAGTCGGCGGGCGGAGTCGACTCCAACTCTGGCGATGTCGCCGCCGCTGAGGCGCAGCGCGCCGCCATGCTCGACATCAAGGCCCAGGCCATGGATCCGCTGGCTGCCGCCGAGACCGTGTTCGAGCAGGCCGCCAAAGGCAAGTTCTACCTGCTGACCCAACAGTCCGTCGGTGCGGCCATGACTGAACGAGCCAACATCCTTGCTACACAGAGCCTTCCGGCACTGAAATGACAACACCCGCATTGGATCCCGATGCCGCCGCCCGGGTCGACTCGTTCGGCGACGTCCCGCCGATGCGCCAACGGGGGTTGGCGGCGGTGCGCGCGGCGATCGAGTCGGCGCCGCTGCCGGAACAGATGCCCGAGATGGCCAGCGTCATCGACGCCGCCATCCCCGGCCCGGACGGACCCCTTGCGGTCCGGATTTATCGACCCACAAGCGATTCCGCGCATCCTGCGCTGGTGTACTTCCACGGCGGCGGACTCGTCATGGGCTCCAATCACTCCTTCGAGCCGCTGGCGCGTGAGCTCGCGGCAGCATCTGGAGCGACCGTCGTGGCCGTCGACTACCGGTTGGCCCCCGAGGCTCCGCCGCCGGCGCAATTCGATGACGCCTTCGCTGCGACCGAGTGGACGTGCCGCAACGCTGATGGCCTCGGGCTCGACGCCGATCGGATCGCGGTGGTCGGCGACAGCGCAGGCGGTTCGCTGGCGGCCGCAGTTGCGCTGGCCGCGCGCGACCGTGGCGGGCCGGCCATATGCACGCAGGTGCTGCTGTACCCAGGCCTTGATCGCGACATGACGGCTCCGTCGATCACCGCGTTGGCCGATGCGCCGATGCTCAGCCGGGACGACATCGATTACCTGCACAGCCTCGCCGACGGCGACGCGGGTCAACCTCTCGACCCATACCTCGTCCCCGCCTACGCCGCCGACTTGTCCGGCCTGCCGCCGGCGATCGTGGTGACTGCGGGCTGCGACCCGATCCAAGATTGGGGCGAGCGATACGCGGCCCGGCTGCGGGATACGGGCGTTCAAACCACCATTACCCGCTATCCCGGGATGTACCACGGCTTTCTCATGCGTTCTGACGCGACCGTGCGCGGTCGGCTGGCGATCGCCGAGACCGGGGCATTGCTGCGGGCGAAGTTCGCCAACCCGCTCCGGATTGGCCTCCCAACCACCGGACATCGCACAGCCGCGAGGCAGTGACGCTGCGCACAATCACACCAACGCGGAATTGGCAGAAGGAGACAGCTGATGCTCACCGACGACCGGCGGATGGAGCTTTCCGACGTATTGCGGCCGGCGGCACCGCCTCGCGAGATCGACAACGTCTACACCGACGAGCAGCGCGGGCGTCTGCTCGATGTCGTTCGCACCGAAGGCCCGTGGAAGCTGATTATCGCGCAACACTTCGCGTCGGCCGACGAACTGATCGCGACCATGAGCGGCGTCTTCCCCGAAGGGTTTACCCCGTCGCTGGACCTGTTCCTCACTCCGACCTTCCGCGGCTACCTCGCCAATTACGGCGCGGTGCTCTACCCGCAACTGCACGACTGCTTCTACAACGAGCGGTTCCTCGAGATGGCCAAAAGCTACTGGAACGCCGAGTACGCCAAGCCGCAGCTGATGCTGTTTAACATCAACGGACCGTGCGCGAATCGTGATCCGGGGCACCTGGATTCGCCCAGCTTCCGCGGTGTGCGGCACGAGAATGCCCCGACATGGCTGACCAGCGTGATGGGCAAGTCCGGCCTTTTCCGGGACTACCTGATCAAGATGGCACAGGTGATCACCTGGTTTTCGCTCGACAGCGGCAGCGGATTCACCTATTGGCCCGACGGGCCACTCAAGGTGCCCAACCGCGTCCTACCGCCGATCAACAACCGCGGCGTCATCGTGCAGAACGAGATGATGGTGCACCGCGGCGAGGCGAACGGGCCACTGGACCAACAGATTCCGGCTGGCTTGGCATTCGACACCGTGTTCACCGGTGACCCCGACGACCGCGACCACTGGCTGCTGAAAAACGGCGACGAGCTGATTGCGCGCCACCACACCGACCAACTTCGGTTCCTGGTGCACTGGTCGGCCGAGGTGTTCTCCGACCTCGACGAGCTAAAGAAAAACATGGACGGCACCGATGATCTGACCATCGAGCAAGCGATCGACACCATGGTCACGGACGTCAACGCGCAGGGCACCAAACTCGCGATGCCGGATGACCCGCTGCACGACCCGGAGTTCATCCGCACCCTGAACGCGGCTTATGACCTCGGCGGTCCGTCAAGCTATCCAGAAGCGGCACCGATCAGCGACTTCCAACTCGTCTGATGCGTTGTTGTCTAGGCCGTTTCATCCACCACTGACAGGCCACCGTCACGGACCGCGTCGACGATCGAGGCGGTCAACGCCGAACAAGCCAGGAACACGCCCCGTCCCGAGTATGCCCCCAAATTCTGGGGGTCGCGGCGCTCGAGGCACGCAGCGAACGCTTCGACATTCCATTGCGCACTGGTCTGATTCCAGCTGCTCTTTCGAGCGAGTACCTGAGCGCCGCAGCGCCGACAGGCCACCGGCACCATCGGGGAGTCGGACAGCCGGTTGTCGATCCGGAGGGTCATCAGATCGCCTCCGCCACCGACCTCCCGGTGAGGTTCGCTTCGACTGCCTTCATCCACTCCTCGCGTGGGCTGGTGGTATCGAGTTCATGCTCGAAACGATCCACCATGTCCGGCGTCACATCGACGACGTTGACGTAAAACTGCTCATACCAACGTCGAAGCTGATAAACGGGACCGTCCTCCTCGCAAAGTAACGGATTGTCGATGCGCGCCTTGTTCTTCCAGATCGCAACATCCTGCTCGAAGCCCATCTTGACGAAGTCCCCGAGAGCGATCGCGGTCTCCATTGCGAGTTCCTCTGGCAGCGCCTCGGACTTCTTCACGATGATGCCGTACTGCAAGACAAAGGAATTGGCGTCGATCGGGTAGTGGCAGTTGATCAGCACGGTTTTGTGATCGGCGTTCTCGTAGTGATACGTCAGGTCGTCGATCATGAAGGAGGGGCCGTAGTAGGACGCGACCGATGTCGTGCCGAGCATCCGTGCGCCTTCGGTGCCACCGAGATCGGGACGGCCCGCACTGGTCATGTATTGGGTTGCCACATGCCCTTCGAAGATGTTCTTGAAATGCGTTGGCAACGATCCATGGATGTAGAAGAAGTGCGCCATGTCGACGACGTTGTCGACAATCTCACGACAGTTGGTACTGACGATCGTCGTGTACCAATGCCAGTCGGTCCACTCGTCACTAGTCGCACCCGCGATCCGCGGAACCGTCACCTCTGGCGGCGGTGGATGGCCTTCCGGATCGTTCCACACGAACAGCATTCCGTCTTGCTCGGAGGTGATCCACTTTGCGGTCCGGGCAAGCTTGGGCACCCGCTTGCTATAGGGCACGCGCTTGCACCGGCCGTCACCGCCCCAGCGCCAATCGTGGAATGGGCACGCGATCTCATTGCCCTTCACCGCGCCCTGGGTCAGATCGCCGCCCATGTGGCGGCAGTGGCCGTCGAGGGCGTTGATCGTGCCGTCGCCGCTTCGGAAGACCACCAGCTTCTGCCCGAATGCGTGGACGGCATGCGGCTCGCCGTCGCCGAATGCCTCGGTCAGGCCCAAGCAGTGCCAGCCGCGAGCGAATCGGGTCGGGGCCGCCGCAGCTTCGATCTCCCGAATTTCGTCAGTGTTCGACTGCAAAGTCATGTCGTCGTTGTACAACCGGTGGCCCGCTTATGGCAGCGACCGTCCCGCTGGCAGGGAAAAAGCGGTCACGGCGCCTATTCCTGGACCTAATGTCAACTTTGTGACGACTGCTCAACCAGCCACGATCCCTGGCGGCATACCGGTGCATGACACGTTGGTCGACCTCCTCGTCGTGGGCTCCGGCACTGGTATGGCAGCAGCGTTGGCCGCACACGAATGCGGATTAACGGTGTTGATCGTGGAGAAGTCGTCCTATGTCGGCGGCTCGACTGCGCGCTCGGGCGGCGCGCTGTGGTTGCCGGCGAGCCCGATCCTCGAGGAGAGGCGCGCTGGCGACACCGTCGAGCGGGCTGAAACCTACCTGCGTTCTGTGGTGGCCGGCAGCGCGCCGGCCGACCGGTCCACCGGCTACCTGCGGAACGTGACCGGGGCCGTCGAGATGCTGCGGCGCACCACCCCGATTCGGTTGGCTTGGGCCAAGGACTATTCCGACTACCACCCCGAGGAGCCGGGCGGGACCGCCGCCGGCCGAACGTGCGAGTGCCGGCCCCTGAACTCCGCCATCCTCGGTGACTACCGAACCCGTCTGCGACCCGGTGTGATGGAGGTCAACATCCCCATGCCGACCACCACCGCTGACTACCGTTGGATGAACCTGATGGCCCGGGTTCCGTGGAGGGGCTTACCGACCATCGCCAAGCGCCTCGGCCAAGGAGTGGGCGGAATGCTGATCGGCCGACGCTATGTCGCGGGCGGGCAGGCACTGGCCGCGGGACTATTCGCTGGTGTTGTGCGCGCAGGTATCCCGATTTGGACCGACACCGCGCTGCAGCGGTTGACCACCGATGGCGGGCGGGTCACCGGTGCAGTCGTGGGCCATGGCGGCCGCGAGGTCACGGTAACCGCGCGGCGCGGCGTGGTCTTAGCGGCCGGCGGTTTCGATCACAGCATGCCTATGCGGTGGAAGTTCCAGTCCGAATCCCTTGGCGAGCACATGAGTCTGGGCGCCACGTCCAACACCGGTGACGCGATCCACGCCGCTCAAGACCTCGGTGCCGCAACCGATCTGATGGATCAGGCGTGGTGGTTTCCGGCCGTGTCGCCACTGCCGGGGGCAGCACCGGCGGTGATGCTGGCCGAACGGTCTTTGCCGGGTTCGCTGATCGTCGACCAGAACGGCGCCCGATTCATCAACGAGGCAACTGATTACATGTCATTCGGGCAGCGTCTGCTGGAGCGCGAACACTCGGGCAACCCTGTGGAATCCATGTGGATCGTCTTCGATCAGAAGTACCGCAACAGCTACGTTTTTGCCGGCGAATTGTTTCCGCGCATGCCGATTCCACAGTCATGGTACGAAGCCGGGATCGCACATCGGTCGGATGACCTCATTGAACTTGCCGGCAAGATCGGTGTTCCTGGACCACGATTCACGGCCACCATGACACGGTTCAACGAGATGTCGCGAGCCGGATATGACGCGGACTTCCACCGAGGTATCAGCGTCTACGACCGCTACTACGGTGACCCCACCATCTCCCCGAATCCCAACCTCCGCGCCCTCGATGAGCGGCCGTTCTATGCGGTGAAGATGGTGCTCAGCGACCTGGGCACGTGCGGCGGGCTGCGGGCCGACGACTGCGCTCGGGTGCTGCGCGAGGACGGCAGCGTCATCGAGGGTTTGTACGCGATCGGGAATACCGCGGCCAACGCATTTGGGACCACGTATCCCGGTGCGGGCGCGACCATCGCCCAAGGCCTGGTTTACGGCTACATCGCCGCCCGTGACGCCGCAGCGCGCTGATCAGCCCGGTTCCTCGGCGTCGGCCTTCTTTTCGATTTCGTACCAGAATTCCGGTGTGGGCCAAGGGATCTTGGTAGGTCCACCTTTTCCCGGCTGAGGGAATGCGGCTTCCGCCTCGTCAAGCTCCTTGATCATCTTTAGGGCAAGCTCCCGCTCGTTGGCGTAATAACGCTCCGCCCACTGCAACGCGACGCGGGCGTATGCCCAGGACGGATCGGCGCTGGCCCACCGCGCATCCTTCGCGGCCTTGCGGTGCATCTCATCGGCATACGCAAAGTGTTCCTGCAGCAGCTCCTTCAGCCTCTCCGGTCTGGTGAGATGTCCGAGGGTCACCCGCAGCAGTGGGCCATGCTTGAGCGTCGGCGGGTCGACCGGCGCCTCGTTCGCCCACCGGGTCACCGCGTCCAGCCCCTCATCGGTGATCTTGTACAACCTTCGATTGCGCGTGCCGCCGGTGTTCTCGACGCGCGAAGTCACCAAGCCCAGCTTCTCCAGCTTCTTGAGCTCGGAATAGATGTGGCTGTAGGCCGGGCTGTCGTAGAAGAACCGCATGCTCCAGTCGATCCACTTGCGGATGTCATAACCCGAAAGCTCGTGCTCGTATGACAGCATGCCGAGCAGCGCCCAGCTGGTCGCCGCCAGATTCGGCTTGCCTGACCGATTGCTGCCTTCCATTTGGTCAGGCTAACAACCCGGGCGCCTGGCCTTTCGATAACTGACCACTGGCTGGGACACAGCATTGCCGGGCGGACAAGCCGCGATGGACGCTGTGTGTCGACGGGGCTGAGATGGAGGCGGCATGAACGGCGAGTTCGGTGGCTTCATGTGTCCGTGATATCCGACGATGAACTGGCGAAGCTGAAGTCGACATCCGGGCCGTTGGCCGATTCGGTGCGTCGCCTCATCGACGCCACGATCAGAACCCAAGTCGACGCAGCAACTCTCACGGCAGCGAAGGAGAAGATTGACTGCGCCACTAGAGAATTGAGTGCGACGCTGATGCCAGATTCCTTTGGTGTGCGGCAGACCGGCGATGGCCAAACGATGGCATGGGGCAACGTCGTGATCGGTCTGCGCAATCCGGTCGCCCCTCCCCTGGCCATCAACCACGGGGCTGACGGCCTGGTGTGGAGCGACTTCACCCTGGGCGCAGCTTACGAAGGCCCGCCCGGCCACGTGCATGGCGGGGTTTGCGCGATGGTGCTCGATCACCTCCTAGGCGCAACCTCCCACAAGCCGGGAAGGCCCGCCGTCACCGGCGCCCTTAGCGTCCGCTATCTGCGAGGTACGCCGCTGGGCCCGCTGCGGGTAGAGGCACACGTCGACCGCGTGGAAGGGGTTAAAACCTTTGCCAGCGGGCATATTTCCAACGCCCAAGGCATCACCGTCCGGGCCGAAGGTGTGTTTCTCCACCCACGGGAGAGCCGGCGCTGAGGCTAGCTGCGGGCGGGAGCCAGCCGCTTGAGTGCCAGCCCGCCTTCGAACGGCCGGTAACCGAACGCGGCCGGCGCGCGATAGCCGGTATCCTCGAGCGGCGTGTGCACCTCCGCGACCGTGGGCCCGATCTTGGCGGCGAGTGGCGCGAGTGCGTCGAGGTCGAACCGGTATAACCGGCCGGCGTTGCCGCCCAGAATCTTTCGGCAGGCATCTTCGGACCTATCGTGCAGGGCCCAGCGGATGGCCAGCTTCGAGTGCGGCGTGAAGCCTTCCTCGTGCGGGTAGTCGCTGCCCCACATGATGTGCTCCGGACCCATGAAATCGATCATCCCCGAGTCGAAGGGCGCCAGCTCACTGGCCAGATAGCAGTTCCGCTTCACGTATTCGCTTGGTGTCATGGTCAGCTCGTCGACCGACGACCCGCCGAACATCCCGTAGGTGCGGTTGCCGGCCTTGGACTTCATGGTGGGCACCATGGCATCGAGGATGCCCAGTTGCCCGGGCACCCACAGCGTGCCCTGCTCGGTCGGCACGAACCGCAGTGTCGGGTAGCGCTCGAACACCCCGGCAAGGATCAGATGCCCGAGCGTGCGTTGCGCCCAGATCGCCATCTCGGTGATCAGCACCGCGTTGGACGCCGGCTGGTCCATCGGCATCTCGGGGCTGCCGGCGCCCGCATGCTGCACCACCGTGAGGTCCAGATCCGCGCAGAGTGCCCAGAGCGGTTCGTAACGGGTGTGGAACAGCGGTGCGACGTGGGGGTCGCCCGGCGAGACCGGCGGGACGAGCACGCCGCCGAAGCAGCTCTGCTCAGCGCCCCAGCGGATCTCTTCCATGGCCAGCTCGACATCGTTGGGGAAGATCTGAATCAACCCGCGGCGGCGGGCGGGGGCCAGTGAACAGAAGTCGATCTGCCAGCGATTATGGGCCTGCACGCCCGCCCAACGCTTCTCGAAATCGTCGCGGGTCCGGGGCAGGCTGATGGTGATGTTGGGGGTGGTCGGGAAGAACGGCGGAACGGTGTTGGGCAGCAGCACCTCGGCCGCTACCCCGTCGGCGTCCATGTCGGCAATCCGGAGCTCACTATCCCAGTTCCGGTTCGCGGTAGCGATGATCAGGTCGTCGAACGGGCTGATGTAGGTCTGGGCCCATGCGTCGAACTCGTCGTGCAGGGCCGCAGGCAAATACTGCTTGTAGTCGCCGATATCGGCCCCCGCGTGGGTGTCCGTCGAGATGACGACATACCGATCAATCGTGTCCCAAGTTGCAGGCATCGCATCCTCCGGCCTTCTCGCTATGAGGCTAGTCTTCCGAACGGCCCGACGACCGCAAGATCTCCATCTCATTGAGCGGACCATCGGTTGGATTACGCCGGCTCAGCGAAAACCGCGGCATTGTGGAAGCCATGCACATCGGATTCATCGGCCTGGGCAGGATGGGCCACGGCATGGCCGCCAACCTCGTCAACGCGGGTCACACGGTCACCGTCTACAACCGCACCGCCGCCAAAGCCGAGGCGCTGGCCCGCCAGGGCGCCAGGGTGGCGCACAGCGTGGCCGAAGTCTGCGACGGCGACGTCGTGATCACGATGCTCGCCGACGACGCGGCCGTCGAAGAAATCGTGTTCGGCGAGCAAGGAATCCTGGCATCGTTGGCGCCCGGCGCCACCCACATCTCGTCGAGCACCATCAGCGTGGATTTGTCGAGACGCCTGACGGCCGCGCACGGCGGCGCTGAGCAGCACTACGTCGCCGCGCCGGTGTTCGGTCGGCCCGAGGCAGCCGCTGCCGCAAAGCTTTTCGTCATCGCCGGCGGCGAGCCACAGCGGCTCCAGGCCCTGGCCCCGGTTTTCGACACGATCGGGCAGCGGACCTTCGTGGTGTCGGACCAGCAACACGCCGCCAACCTGGTGAAGCTCACCGGCAACTTTCTCATCGCATCGGTCATCGAATCGCTGGGCGAGGTCATCGCGCTGGTCGGCAAAGCGGGGCTAGATCGGCAGCAATATGTCGACATTCTGACGTCGACCCTCTTCAACGCCCCGGCCTATCAGACCTACGGCGGGCTGATCGCACGTGAGGAATACAAGCCGGCGGGGTTC
>Ga0209655_10000763_pt1 | contig 12233 bp, 7 predicted proteins | sample BogFormECP03_OM2_FD_188236 | JGI IMG/M metagenome (GOLD analysis project Ga0209655, IMG submission 188236) | Bog forest soil microbial communities from Calvert Island, British Columbia, Canada - ECP03_OM2 (SPAdes) (version 2) | ecosystem: Environmental > Aquatic > Freshwater > Wetlands > Bog ...
GTTTCGACAAGTGGCGTTGTCAGCGGCACTTGCGCCGGGTGGGCCAAGCCTTCCTGGCAATCTGGGCTCGTGGGAAATCCCAATGATGGCGTGCGCGATATCCCGGATGTTTCGCTGTTCTCCTCGAACGGGCTTTGGTCGCACTACCTGATCGTTTGCTACACGGACACGGCGGGCGGCGGCGCGGCATGCGGCACCAGTCCGGGGACCTGGGCCGGAGGCGGAGGCACTTCGTTTGCTTCGCCGATGATGGCGGGTATCCAGTCGCTCGTAAATCAACGCGTGGGCGCGAGGTCCGGCAATCCGAATGCGGTTTATTACGCCATCGCCGCATCGGAGTATGGCGCCAGCGGCAGCACCGCTTGCAATTCGAGCACGCAGCCGCTTCCTCGCCGCGGCGTTGGCTCGACCTGCATTTTCTACGATGTGACGCAGGGCGACATCGACGTGAATTGCACGACGCTCGCCGGCACTCTGCGCAATTGCTTCCGGCCATCGGGCACGGATGGCGTGCTTACGACCGGCGCGATCACTACGCTTTCGCTCTCGGCGGGCGGATCGGGCTATACGAGCCTACCCACTTGCACGATTTCCGCGCCGGCCAACTCGACCACGGCGTACAACGGCGGCACGGCGGCATCGCAGGCCACGTGTACGGCAAGCATAAATGGAACGACCCACATCGTCAGCGGCTTGGCGCTCAATAACGCGGGCAATGGTTACGTCACCGATGCTGTTTGCAAGCTTAGCGGTGGCGTTGGAAGCGGCGCCACGTGCGTCGCATCGGCGGTCGGAACTGCAACCTATCAGGCGGGCTTTCCAGCCACCACGGGCTGGGATTTTGCGACCGGCATCGGCACGGTCAACGCGTACAACCTGGTGTTTGCTTCGAATTGGTGATTCCGGCGGAACGCGGAGAACGGCGAATGGCGTTACGCGGAGGCAAATAGGCCACGTTTTCGCAGGCGTTAAACGGGCGGCGCAGCAAGCGGGCGCCCCTACGGGAATTAATCTGAACCGGCTTGGGGGATGGGCGATGAAGAATGATGGGAATTTGTTCACGCGTGCGCTTCCGCGTCTCGCGATTTTGTTGCTCGTACTTTGCTGCACGCAGCTTTCCTCGGGCCAGCGGCCTCCCGTCGTAAGAATGGGCGCGCCGGATGACTGGACGCATCATCACCTGATTTTCTCGAATCCCGGAACGGCCGTGGATGCCATGCAGCGCGGCGATTATTTTCATTGGGTGAAGGTGGTGAACGATCCTCGATTTATTTTGCAGCAGGCCAAGCGCAGCGCCGCTGCTCGATCCGGAGCTAATTTTAATTGGGCGTCGCTTCCTGCGCCGGCCCCAAAGTTTGCGACTGCAGAGCCCGCAACGCTCGTTGGCTTTCCGTCCGTCCCGGCGGGAAATCTGCGACGCGGACTCTCGAGAGATCCCGCGGCGGGCGGCGGCGCGGTCGGCTTCGGCGGCGGATTGCCCGGCTCGCCTGTCTGGTCGCGCAAGGGCGGCCATGCCATTCATAGCGACTGGAGCTTGAACATGGGAACCAACGCGACATCCGGATTGGGGATGTTCCCGGCGAAATATTCTTTCGACGTGACCTCGGCGAATTGCGCCAGCGCCGCTGCTCCGGATTTCGTGGTTTACAACACCAGCGTCACGCCCTCGGGATCGCAGCCCAGCATCATCGCGTACGACAATCTTTATTCCGGCTGCACTCCTTCGGCGCCTACGAGCTACTGGGCGTACAACACCGGCGGGACGATCGTGACTTCGGTAGTGCTCTCGTTCGATGGCACGCAGGTGGCGTTCGCGCAGTCGAGCAGCACGGGTGCTGCTAGCCTGGTGCTGTTGAAGTGGAAAGCGAATAACGGGACGGCCACGGCGACCGTCACTCCGATGGCGCAATCACCGGCGTCGAGTTACCGCGGGTGCGCCGCGCCTTGCTCGCTGACCATCGCTTTCAGCGGCGGGGCTAATGATTCTGCGTCGTCTGTTTTCGTCGATTATGGGTCGGACTCGCTCTACGTGGGCGACGACAGCGGCAAACTTCACAAATTCACCGGGGTGTTTGCCGGTGCCACGCCCGCGGAAGTCACCACCGGGGGTTGGCCCGTCACGCTTAGCACTTCGGCGCTGGCTGAGCCGGTTTACGATGCTACTTCGGGCAAAGTCTTTGTTGGCGATTATTTGACCAGTAGCCGGTCGAATTGCGCTTCTGCGACTACACCCTGCGGATTCCTTTATGCCGTGAATGCTACTTCGGTGGCGGTCGTGAAGTCAGCGCGGCTTGATTTTACTTTTGGAATTAATGATGCGCCGTTGGTGGATTCTAATGCGCAGATGATTTACACGTTTGTGGGGGCGGATAGTCATTCGTCTTCGAGTACCAATCCTTGCGGGGCGCCGCACTTTTCTTCTTGCGCGGGCGTTTTCCAGATGCCCACTGGCTACTCGGCGGGCGGGAGCGGGACGGAAGCGACGGTTGGCGCCGGCTTCGAATTTCTGATGTCTGGCATGGCCGACAATATCTACTTCAATTCTGCGAACGCCGCGAGTCCGTCGGGGCACCTATACGTGGTGGGCAACACCGGCTCGGGAAATAACATGCTGTATCAAGTTTCAATCACGAACAACGTGATGAGCACGACTGCGACTGCGGGCCCCGTGCTTAGCTCGAACTTCACTAATCATGTTTTTGCCGCCGGACTTCAGATCACGGAAAACTTCACGGGGACGAACGACTACATTTTCGTCAGCGTGCTCGCTTATGGCGGGCCTTCCGGCTGCGGGACTGCCAGCCTGGCCAATGGTTGCGTCATGGGCTTCGACGTGACCAGCGGCACAATCAGCGGCAGCACTGCGACTACCGGCGCTACCGCCGAGGCCGGCGGCACCAGCGGAATCATTATTGATAACACCGCGTCGAGCCCCTCCGGTGCGTCCAATATTTATTACACGCCGCTTTCCAATCAGTTGTGTTCTACCTCCGCTACCACGGGCGGCTGCGCCATCCAAATTTCCCAGGCGACGCCTTGACCTGGGTCTGGTTTCGTAGCGGTGCCCTTTAGGGCAGCACTGGATCGAGCGCTGCCATAAATGTCGATCGTTACGGCTGCTGCACTGAAGCGCACCGCTACGAAAGGCTAACGCCGGCGCTTTTCCTGCCGATGTTGCGGGCATGCGCGATACTTTGTCCGAACTGGCTCGGCCGGAAGTTTGGCGGTTCGTGTTGGAACAGCTTCCGGGCGGAGTTTACGTTCTCGATGGCGATCTCAGAATCGTCTTTTGGAATGCCGGCGCGGAACGCATTACCGGGCGGCTGCGGCAGGACGTGATCGGCCGCCTGACGCGAGATGACTTAATCACCCGCGCCGCATCCACCCCCGTTTCTGATCTGCTTCATGGCTCGCCCGCCCTCGCCGCGCTTCGCGACGGTTGCTGCAGCGAGAGCGAGGCTTTTCTTCATCATCAAGATGGTTATCGCGTTCCCATCAAGCTGCGCACTTTCGCGGTACGCGACGCCGGCGGCCTGGTGATTGGCGCGGCGGAATCTTTCGAAGAAAATATTGCCCATTCGAAATGGAACCGGCGGCAGAGCAAGCTGATGGCGTATGGGTGTCTGGATAGCGCCACTGGCGTTCTCACGCGCGAATTCTCGGAATCCCGGTTGCGCGAAAGCCTTACCACTTTCTATGCGCACCCGCTGCCGTTCGCCATTTTTTGTATTTTCGCGGATGAGATGGGACAGGTTCGCGGCAAATTCGGTCCGCGCGCCGCTCACGACCTGCTTCGGTTGATTGGGCAGACGCTCGGGCAAAGCCTGCGGCCGAATGATTCTGTCGGCTATTGGGAGGAAGACGAATTTTTCGTGCTGGCGGCGGAATGTAGCCGCGCGGAAGTGGAGAAGGTAGGCGAGCGGCTGCAGAAAATGATCTCTTACGCGCGGATTAAATGGTGGGGCGAGGCGATTCGGGCTAGCGTGTCCCTTGGCGGAACAACTGTGTGCACCGGCGATACGCTCGAACTGCTTTTGCAGCGCGCGCATCAAGCCATGAGCGTCAGCGTCAATGGCGGCGGAAATCGCCTGACTATCCTCGAAGTATAGGCCGGAAGGACAGGGAGGCGTGGAATTGCCGGCTAGTTGCTGGGCCGGACCGGAATGCCACTCGATTCCCGTGCCTGCTAAATCTCAGTAACTGTGCAGGGCGTTACGAGGGGAAAAGCCCGCGGCGCGGCTTCCTTGTCCTCCTCCGCCGATCCTCCCTCATAAGCCCAATCGCCTAAGTGCCATGTTTCGTTGTGCGCCGGAGATACACCCAAGCTTTGACTGGCACGTGTGCGTAGTTTTGCTCTCCGTAGCTTCGCAATCCGTTTGCCCTGACTGATTCTACGTAGTTCCCCCAGAAGTAATAGAGCGTTCGGGTAACTAAAAAGTACTGCCCTCAATCTTTGCTTTCGTACAGTAGTTTCCCAATTTTCATAGGCATACCTTCGCGAATGAATGTGCGCCACCTTGGGAGACACTTATGAAACATGGGATCCAGCTGAACGTTCGTATGCGTCTGGCAATGCTCATTTTTACCCTCGCCATCAGTTGCGCTGCTGCAGGAGCACTGGGACAACAATCGAATTCGGACGTGCTTGACCCCGGCCCGCGAGCCGACGCGGTGGACGCGGGAGGATTTCTTCCGGGTCTGACGACGGCGCAGCAGGCTCAGGCGTCGGACGGCGCGATGCGGTTCATGGAGCCCGAAACGTTTACCGGCGGTCTGGGGCCGCTTTATAACTCCGGCGCCGTACACGCGTGCGGCGCTTGTCATGCTCAACCGAATGTTGGCGGGTCGTCGCCGGCGGCGTCGGCGTATCCCTATATCGGGCCCAATCCGCAGGCCACGGAAGACTACAACGCGTACAGCGCCACGAACATTATTCCGCCGTTCGTTAGCGCTAATGGGCCAGTGCGCGAGATGCGCCTGGTTTACTTCCATAACTCGGACGGCAGTCTGAATCTCAACGCGCCGGATGGCGGCGTGCACGACCTGTTCACCGTGACCGGACGGACGGACAACACCACTTGCACCCTCGCGCAGCCGAATTTCGCCCAAGAGCTGGCGCTGGGCAATGCCATCTTCCGAATCCCAACTCCCGTGTTCGGCGCAGGGCTGATCGAGAACATCGACGACACGACGATTCTGGCCAATCAAGCGGCCAGCCAGGCGGCCGCCGTGGCTCTCGGCATTCCCATTGCAGGCCAAGTGAACCGCAATGGAAATGACGGGACCATCTCGCGCTTCGGCTGGAAAGCTCAGAATAAGTCGCTGCTCATTTTCGCGGGAGAGGCATACAACGTCGAAGACGGCGTCACCAATGAGCTTTTCCCGACGCAGCGGCCCACGCCCGGAACCACGCTGCCGCCCGGCTGCCTGATCAATTCGACGCCGGAAGACCAGTCGAATCCGGGGCTGGCGGGACCGGCGGTGAATAGTGACGTGACCGCCTTCGCGGCGTTCATGCGCATGCTCGCGCCACCGGCTCCTGCCGCTGCTACTCCCGCAACGCTGCAAGGGCAGCAGATTTTCTCGAATATCGGTTGCGCTCTTTGTCACACGCCGACTATGACCACGGCACAATCCACCGAGGCCGCAGCATTGTCTGGCGTTCCCGCGAACCTTTATAGCGATCTGCTGGTGCACAACATGGGAGTGGGACTCGCAGATGGCGTCTCGCAGGGCGGCGCGAACGGCCAGCAATTCCGCAGCGCTCCGCTGTGGGGAGTTGGCCAGCGCGTTTTCTTCCTGCACGACGGACGCACGTCCGACCTCGCGCAAGCAATACGCGAACACAAGAGTCACGGTAGCGAGGCCAACCAGGTGATCGACAACTTTGAAAACTTGTCGCACCGCGACAAGAAAAACCTCATTTTGTTCCTGCGATCGCTCTGATCGAGCCGTGAATTCTGGCGGAGTGGTGCGCGCTTTCAGGCCGGTGGCTTGCGAATGTGAAGTGCCGGCCTGAAGGCCGCCGCTACGAAACCCCGCTGGCCGCTTGGTCCGTACATTCTGGCCTAGTACTCCCCCCATCAGGGCAACGGCGGGTCCTGACCCAAATAGGCACCTCGGTACAGTGGTATCCAAATTTCCATAGGCATAGTTTACGTAGCGAATAGAAGGTCGCGTCACGCAGAAGTTGGGAACGACGCGCTGTTTTCGGGCCCGCCACTCCCGCCGCGCGAAGCGGCACTTCAGAGGACCTGCCCAACCCCAGGTTCGAGTGTCCAGAAGGCTTTCCGGCAGCAACAATTTGAAGTTCTCCAGGACCCAGCCGGGGAAGACTCGGGGAGACATCGTTCATGAAGCAGAGTATCCAGTTCTTTGTCACGAAGCGTCTATCGCTGTTGTTCTTCGCTCTCGCAGTTTCCATCGTAACCACCGGCGCCATCTCTCAGAACAACGGCGACGCTGACAGCTTGGACCCGGGCGTCCGCGGCGGCCCTCCAGCCGCAGGCGGCCCCCGGGCAAACCTGTCAGCGAACTACCAGTCGATGTTCACCGCCGCCCAACTCCGGTTCCAGGAGGTGGATTCGGTCTCAGGGGCCATACCGAACGAAACAGGCAGCGGCCTGGGGCCAGGATTCAACTCCAATAGCTGTGCTTCGTGCCACGCGCAACCGGCCATCGGGGGTTCCAGTCCAGCCGTGAATCCCCAGTTTTCAATGGCCAACCTGGACGGCGCTACCAACCAGTTGCCGGAATTCATTCTCTCGAACGGGCCCGTCCGTGAGACGCGCTTCATCTCCAACCCGGACGGCACGCCGGACGGAGGCGTTCATGACCTCTTCACCATCGCGGGACGATCGGACGCTCCCGGCTGCGTCGATCCGCAGCCGGACTTCGCCACCGCCGTGGCTCAGGGCAACGCCATCTTCCGCATTCCGACACCGGTGTTTGGCGCTGGACTGGTCGAAGACATCTCCGACACGGCCATCCTGGCCAATGCTGCGGCTAATGCCAACATAAAGGCGCAGTACGGCATTACCGGCGTGCCGAATCACTCGGGCAACGACGGCACCATCACGCGCTTTGGCTGGAAGGCGCAGAACAAGTCGCTGTTGATCTTCGCGGGTGAAGCCTACAACGTCGAGCAGGGCGTGACGAACGAACTCTTCCCGAACGAGCGGGACAAGACGACCGGCTGCCAGTTTAACGGCACCGCGGAAGACGATACGAACATGACCACAAATGAAACGGCCTTCGCGCCGTCGGCGTACTCTTCAGACGTCGTGAACTTCGCCATGTTCGCCCGTCTCTCGGCTCCTCCGACTCCGGCGCCGCAAACCGCGCAAACCCAGGCTGGCGCGCAGGTGTTCAGCAATATCGGCTGCGCTCTCTGCCACACACCCACCATCAACACTGGCGCAGCTTCCTTTGTCACGCAAGAATCCAACGTGCCGGTCAACGCTTTCTCCGACTTCCTCGTGCACAACATGGGCAACGGTCTCGCCGACCACGTTTCGCAGGGCGGCGCAACCGGGAATCAGTTCAGGACCGCTCCATTGTGGGGTGTGGGACAGCGTATCTTCTTCCTGCATGACGGCCGGACGTCCAGTCTCGTGGAAGCCATCAAGGCGCATCAGAGCCACGGCAGCGAGGCCAACGCGGTCATCAGCAATTACCAAAACCTGTCACGCACGCAAAAGCAAAACCTGATGCTGTTCCTGCGCTCGCTGTAGGTGTCCGCAGGGGAGGGTCTGAAGACCCTCCTGCATTTCGGCCAGTGAGAAATAGCAACGATGAACGTAGTAGAGGTTCAAGGCCAAGCCGTTGCGGGATGGGCGCCGTCGTAAAGCCTCTATCCTGCGACGGCTCGGCCAGTTCCAAAACTTTCTCTCCTCAGGGCCTCGAGGCCCCGGTTCCAAGGAGCCCGGCGCAACGCCGTCGCTCTCAACCGGGGCCTAGAGGCAAAATCGTTCCAAACTCCGGTCCATAACTCCGGCTTAAACCATCTCCCACTTTTTTTGTTGATTGCCTCGAATTCGCCTGTATCATGCTGCGCCTATACCCTGCAACGCCTCTAATAGGAAGCACGTCATACCTATCGGGGGAGTCCCCACTTGGAGGTTTTCATGAGACGGTTCAACAGGCTAGTCAAAGTCACTCTCGGGCCAGCGTTGTTACTTCTTGCAGCAGTTTCGCTTCATGGACAAGCGCAGAATCCCTCTGCGACGGTTCCGATTCGCGCGGTCGTCTCGGTGGTTGGAAAGAACTACTCGGAACCCCCGAAGGTCACTAAAGAAGATGTCCAGGTTTACGACGGCAAAGATAAATTGACGGTCTCCGAATGGGTGCCCGCACAAGGCGATCGCGGAGCCCTCGATTTCGCGGTAGTGATTGACGAGGAGACCAGCACCGATCTCGGCCTGCAGCTCAACGACATCAAGGACTTCATCAAGGAAACGCCGTCCGGCACGCGCGTGGCGGTGTTTTACGCGGCGAATGGCACGGTGAAGATCGCGCAGGATTTCACCGCCGATCACGAAGCCGCGGCGAAGTCCGTGCGTCTGCCGCTGGGAAATGGCGGCGCGTACTCGAGCGATTATCTCTCGGTAATCGACTTGATGAAGCGCTGGCCGGCCAGCGGCGCGCGCCGCGAGATGCTGCTGGTAGCGGATGGAATTGACCGCTTCCGCGGCGATTTTCCGTCCAGCCCGGATCTCGACTCGGCCATCGCTCGCGCGCAACGCTCCGGCATCATCATCCACACCATCTTTGCACGCGGTGTTGGATTCATCGGACGCAACTTCTTCCGCGCCAGCCTGGGGCAGAGCAATCTCTCGAAGATCGCGGAGGAAACCGGCGGCGAATCTTTCTTCCAGGGCATGGAAACGCCGATCGCCTACGCGCCGTTCCTGAAACAGCTCAACTTCGTGCTCAACCATCAATACCTGGTAACCGCGCTGGACAAGGCCCCGAAAAAGGCGGGCCTGAGGCGCATCCGCGTGCGCACTGAAATTGGCGGCGTGGATATTTCGGCGCCGGAGAGCTGGTGGGTACCGGCAGCAGGGGGCGCGGAGTAATCCACACCGCATCATTTTACGGGTGAAGGATAGACAGAAAAGGCGTCCCGCATCGCCGGGACGCCTTTTTTTTGGGCCGGGGCAATTTTGCATAACTGTGCGAAATGGAACTGCGGAGCTTTTGCTTACGCCTCATGATAAGTGCATGCTGCGAAAGAAAGCGAAGAAGCGGCGTGGCGATGCTACCCGCGAAAGCGTCATGAAAGAGATGGCCATGCCGAGGATTACCAGGTCCGCGCGAATCGCGGAATTGAAGCTGGCCGCCGCGAGAATTCCCGAAGAGCTCAGCACCACCATGTCCGGAATTGTTGACAGAATCATCCCATCGCCGCGGCCCAGCCAGCCGGAACAGGCGAATATTGTTGTGGACGTGCCGGACAAGCGCTATCGCGATCTGCGCATCGAAAACACCTTAATTGACGAACATGGCGATGATGTGAGCCTCAAAAAGGGCGCGCACGTCGAGGTTACGCTGACCTCCAAAAACGAGGGAGACTCAAAACATCGCCAATAGCGGAATGTACTGCTGGATCCGGTATTTCCCAGTCTTCATTGCTTAACCGCGCTGTAATCCAATCTTCATGTAGTTGCGAAACACTCATCTTTCCCAGACCGAAGCGACGTGCGCGATTGGGTGTTGTAGCGATGGTCCCGCACGCGGGACCGGCTTCTTACGAGCGCAATCGTAAGCCAGTACCGCAATCATGCGCGGCGCGAAACTGTAAATTCACTTTGTAGCTGGGTGTGTAGTCCGCTCGTGAGTGCGGCTGTGGCTAGAATTATCTTCGCCGGAGCCGGCCCTTCGCACTACTCAGGGTAAACGGGGACGCCCTTCAATAATTCTCAGGGCAAGCCAGCGGTACGTGGGGATCGCTACATTGAAAAAGTTCGCTTTCATCGCGCTCGCATATCTCTGTTTTGCTCCCGTTCGCGCCGTGCTGCACGCCCAGCAGGCACCGGCCAATGTGTGTCCACGTCTTGCCGAAGGCAGCGCGGTGCCAGAACCAGCCGACTTGCGCAGCCAGAACGGCGTGCTCAAAGTTGATCTGTCAGTGCGCAATTCTAAGGACGCGAGCGGCGCTCGCTATTGCTACGTCTCCGCGGACGGCGGCGTGTCACCCACTCTGCGCCTGCATCCCGGCGATCTACTCATCCTGAATTTGAAGAATGAGCTGGCGGATCCAACCCACGCCGCATCCGCAATCACCTCAGCAGCTGCGAATCATGCCCACATGCATCCAGCCGCCGATAAAAATGCGGACGCGTGCGCGAGCGGCGCCATGACCATCACCTCCACCAATCTGCATTTCCACGGCCTGACCGTTCCCGCCGTCTGCCATCAAGACGATGTCTTGAAAACCTCGATCGCTCCTGGCGACCCGCCCTTCGAGTATCGCTTTCGCATTCCAGAGAATGAGCCGCCGGGTCTCTATTGGTATCACCCGCATATTCACGGCTTCAGCAAAGCACAAGTCATTGGCGGAGCTTCGGGCGCCCTAATCATTGAAGGGATCGAGCGCGCCAATAAAGAAGTGGCAGGATTGCCGGAGCGCGTATTGGTGATTCGCGATCAGGATTTGGTGAATCCGAACGCCCCGCCATCGAAATCGGAGCCGGTGGTCCCCAAGACGTTGATCGATCTCGACGGCGACGCCGCCAACACCGGCACCGGCTTCGGCCAACCGGCGAAAGATCTGTCGATCAATTTCGTGCCCGTTCCTTTTCCCGATTATCCGCCGGCCGCAATCAAAATGAAGCCGGATGAACGGCAATTCTGGCGCGTGCTGAACGCGTCGGCCATCACTTATCTCAATCTGGCGGTTTTATTCAAGCGCACGCCGCAACAGCTCGGCATCGTGGCTCTCGATGGCGTTCCGCTGAATCAGAATGGCGTAGCTGACAACTCCATCGAGTGGCGCGATCACATCGGAGTTCCGCCCGGCGGCCGGGTGGAATTCATCGTCAAGGGTCCGCCGCTCGGTGTGCCTGGTCTTCTCGTCACGCGCACGGTGAATACCGGCAGCGGCGGCGAGAACGATCCGAATCGCGCCATTGCGACCATCGAATCTACGGAGGATGCAGCGGAACCGCGTTCCACACTGAATACTTCGCCTGAGCCGCTTCCCGCTCCGAGCGTGCCCTGGTTGGGAAATGTCGCGCCTGTGCGCACACGCAGATTATATTTCTCGGAGAAGTTACTCGATCCGAACAACCCCAACAGCGCGACTACCTTTTACCTCACTGTGGATGGGCAAACACCGGCGGCTTTCGATCCAAATTCGGACGTTCCCAATATTGTTGCGAAGCAAGGAGATGTGGAGGACTGGATCATTGAGAACCGGTCGACGGAATTGCACGCCTTTCATATCCATCAGGTGCATTTCATGCTGCTCGACTGGTTCGGGACTCCGGTGAACGAGCCCTTTTTGCGCGACACCATCAATGTGCCATTCTACGACGGCACGACGCTGCAATATCCGAGCGTCAAGATACGAGTGGATTTCCGCGATCCGAATGCCGTGGGGACGTTTGTGTATCACTGCCATCTGCTGGAGCATGAAGACGGCGGAATGATCGGGACAATACGGGTGGAACCGACGGACGCGACCAAGCCCGCCGCTCGCGGCGAGGCAACGAAGGGATCACCGAAAACCATTGCTGAAGCCAAGAAGCAGTAAAAACGCGTTCAATCCCGGCGACTCTCCGCCACAAATCAACTGACATTCATCTGGTACTCACGTTCCACCAACCTGAATGTAATCAGCTGGTAATAAATTTCACAATGTCCGGCGTCTTATCATTTTCCATTCACACCAGAAACATCTCATTGCAACACTTCGAGATTACTACTGCGTGAGGCGGTAGAGACCGCCTGGAAAGAGGAGGGTTCATGTCCTACAAGTCTTTCGCTTCGAAGTCGGTGAATTATATTCGGATCGGACTAACATCATTGGCGCTGTTCCAGTTCACGCTGGGCGGCCCATTACTTAACTCGGCTCAGGCGCAAGAAGGAAGTGCGACGAAGGCGCCTGCTGCCAATGATGGAAACACAGTATCACCGATCAAACATGTGATCGTGATCATCGGGGAAAACCGGAGCTTCGATCACGTCTACGCCACGTATAAGCCCGGGAGCGGAGAAAAAGTAAACAATCT
>Ga0209655_10000766_pt1 | contig 12198 bp, 11 predicted proteins | sample BogFormECP03_OM2_FD_188236 | JGI IMG/M metagenome (GOLD analysis project Ga0209655, IMG submission 188236) | Bog forest soil microbial communities from Calvert Island, British Columbia, Canada - ECP03_OM2 (SPAdes) (version 2) | ecosystem: Environmental > Aquatic > Freshwater > Wetlands > Bog ...
AAGCCATCCGACCAGCCATCCGCTGATCGGCAGAACGATCGCATTGGAGACCAGGTAGCTGGTCAGTACCCACGTGCTCTCGTCGTTGCTAGCTCCGAGGTTGCCCGCGATGTGAGGCAGCGCCACATTAGCGATGCTCGTATCGAGGACTTCCATGAATGCCGCCAGCGAAACTGCGACCGCAATGATCCACGGGTTTCCTTTGGGCTGCCAGACCTCCTCTGCCGAAGAACCAGATCCTCCGACCGTCATCGGACCTTCACATCAGGATCAACGGACAGGCCGGGTTTTAACAACCCGTCCGCGTTGAACTCCTCGCCTGGAGCGCGTTCAAAATCAATGCGCACCGGCACGCGCTGCACGACTTTCACGTAGTTTCCTGTCGCGTTCTCTGGAGGCAACAGACTGAAGACCGATCCGGTACCGCCGCCGATATTGGTAACGTGCGCTTTCCAGGTACGGCCGTACGCATCCAGCTTGATCTCGACGGCTTGACCTGGCCGCATGTGCGCAAGCTGCGTCTCTTTGAAGTTTGCTGTCACCCAGACATCGGCAAGCGGCACTACTTCTACCAACTCCTGTCCGATGCTGACGTTCTGGCCCACTTCAACTGACTTCTTGCCGATTATTCCTGTCACTGGAGACCGAATGACGGTGTAGTCGAGGTTAAGCTCGGTTTGAGCGAGTTGCGCTTTGCGTTGCAGCACCTGCGCATCGGCTGCTTCCGCTCTTGCACGGATCACTGAGACCTGTTGCGGCGCGGTCTGAGCGCTCCGTAAATCATCACTGGCCTGCAGCAATTTCCCTTGCGCTTGCCGAACTGCTTGTTCAGCCGAGTGCATCTGGGCGGCGGCCGATGCTACCGCCGCTCTATTCGCCGCCGCTGCGGCTACCGACGCGTCATACTGCTGGCGTGAAATTTCCTCCTTTGCGACAAGTTTTCCATAGCGCTCCAGGTCCGCGTTGCTTTTCGTCGAATTGGCTTCCGCTTGGTCCAAGGCCGCTTTAGCAGACTCGAAATTTTGCTCCTCAGCCCTAAGTCCCGCCTGTGCGTTTATAACCGCGGTTCCTGCTGATTCCAGGTTGCTGTGCGTGGTAACCGAAGTGATCGGTACGTTGTAACGGGAACTTGCGGCGTTGGCCAGCGCGTCCGCGAGTGCAGCCTGGGCCTGATTCACAGAGATCTCATAATCCTGAGAATCGATCGTCACCAGCACATCACCAGCCTGAACCAGCTGCCCCTCCATGACCGGGACTTTGAGCACGTATCCACTGATCCGCGCGCTTAACGGCATGATGTGGCCATCAACCTGTGCGTCATCGGTGCTTTCAAACAGAAATGCGTCGCGGATGAAATAGACAGTGCCCACAACAACGACAAGAAGAATGATGAATCCGGCCAGGGCCTTCCGTGGATGGTCCTGCAACGCGCGGCGAGCGTGGCTGGCCTGAGCGCGCTTTTCTCGAGGCTCCAAAATAGGCGTCTCAGGTCGCTCTCCCGTGCGACTGCTTTCTTCTGTCAACACAGCAGCATGCTTTCTGTTCGAGTCTCCGTTGCTAACGGGCATCATTTATCTCCATCAAATTAACGGGGGCGGCCGCGCCCAAACTCGCTAAACCAACCGGAAACCATTAGAAAAGCAAGGATCGCTAGTGCGGCCACCAGTGCCCACGCAATCACAATGTTTCCCCTAGACTGAAATCCTTCCCGAGAACTGCGCGCGCTCCCGCGGCCGGAAGTATTTCGTCAATGCGCGGCGCAGTCTTTGCCGGCCCCGGTACGCTCGTGACTTCACGGTAGTAATTGACAGCTTCAACATCCTTGCGGTTTCCTCGGTCGAATATTCCTCTAGCTCGCGGAGACGCAGAACCTCCCTGAACGTCATTGGAAGTTCACCCATCGCTGACGCGAGGATCTGCCGAAGCTCCTCTTGGGAGTGGCATTGTTCGGGATTCGGAGTATCGTCCGCGATTTCAGCGTAGAAAGGTGAATCTCCGCCGCCAACCGGATCTTCGAAATGGAAATCGTTCAGTCGGCGCCCGCGCAGTTTCATCAGCGATTGGTTCACTGCAATGCGCGCAAGCCAGGTATAGAAGCGGGCCTCCCCACGAAATGTGTCCATGTGCAGGAAAGACCTGACGAAGGAATCCTGAGAAACCTCCTCGGCGTCCTCGTGATTCCGCGTGATCTTTTGGGCAAGCCGGAAAATCCGCGGGCCGTATCTTGTCACGAGTTCTGCAAAAGCATCCGGGTCGCGTCTCCTGACGGCGCTCACCAGCGTCATTTCTTCTGTTCCCGTCCACTGACGGAGTGGACCCTGTGCCCGTTCGGTTTCATCGATCCTGTCTGGCAAAGCTGGTGGCATAGTTTTGATCCCTTTCATCCTTGAACGCTGGAGTAGTTGAGTTCGACGCAAGCGCCGCAGTGATTCAAACCGATCTTTCCGGTGTAAAGGATCATCCACGCGTGAGCCGTAAAAATGAGGCGATCATCCCGGACAGACCGCGCCTTCTGTTCATTTTCAGTTCCTCAATCAGGTCAGTGTTATTTCGGCCTCCGGCGATGAATTGTGCACCGTCTATTGACATGGCACGCAGCAACCTTTTCCCGCGCTCGTCTATGAACGTGAGTCCTTCGAGGTCCAAGATGCACGCGCGTCCCTTGCGCATGTGATTTGCGGTTCTCCATTTTCCCTTCACAGCGCTAACCTGAGGTCCAATCAGGCGGCCCTGCAATACCCATCGAATTTCCGTTGGGGTTTCGGTGATGATGATCGTCAGCACTTTTCCCTCGCGCGCGTCCGCGTCGGGCGCAACCACTTGCCGATATCCGGCGTAGGGAACCAGTGGTATCAGTAGGACAGTGGCGGTCGGATTCGCTTCTCCGTCGAGAATTCCTGTTCGCCTCATTGCGTGCATCTCTTGCGCATATGGACTTCGGTGCCTTCGCGTTCAAAAGAGACCTCGTCCATCTGCGATTTCATTAGCAAGATGCCTCGCCCATTTTCGGCCGCGAGATTTTCGGCAGCCAAAGGATCGGGGACCGCGTGTGGGTCAAATCCATTGCCCTGATCCTTGACGACCACAGACACTCCTTTGCCCAATTCGCACCGGCAATAAACGTGGACCAGCTTCCCCGGATCCAGACGGTTGCCGTGAAGCACCGCATTATTGAGAGCCTCACGAAGGGCGAGCTCCACGGAAAACTCCTCGCCCGAAACGCAGCGCGATTCTGCGATTAAGCGAATCAATCGATCCACCAGCGGCGAGATGGCCTTAACCTCACTTGGCATCCGGGCTTCGATTTCCAGGCACCGACCAGTCCCGCATGTTCCCAAAAACTCTATTCGTAGATTTGCTGGATTGCTCACGATGAGCACTCCCCAGGTCTAACTCGCCGCTCTCTTCACGCACGCAGAAACATTGCAATGTGCCCGCCAACAGCGGGCTGGAACAGAACTCACGCCAAATGATTGAAGATAGAAGGGCTGTGCACCGCGACAGGCGGTTTGCAGGCAAACTGTCGGCGCCTCCGACACTTTTTTCGACAAGTGTCGAGCGACTACGACACTTGGATCCACCCATTGTGTGCATTTCGCATTGGCCCTTCTCTCAAAACCGCTTGTTGCGTCTGTTGCTTAGGGATGCATCGCGTTTGGCGCAGATCCAGTCCTCTGGCCCTGCATTTGCACTGTCCATGGACAGAGCGAAAGGAATGTTGAGGATCACCGCCTGCGACGCGGCGGTTGGATCGCGAAACGGCAGAAATACAGGAGGCACGAAAATGGGTTCAGTCAAAGCGGTAAAGGAACGAATCACTGGACGGGAACCCGAGTCTCAGACCAGGGCACGCGTTGTTTCACGTGTGCTGCGCCCTAGTGATGAGGAGGTTCGACGAAGAGCTTTCGAGATACACGTTCAACGGGGCGGGCTCCGTGGATACGACCTCGATGACTGGCTGGAAGCAGAGAAGGAGCTAACGGAGAAGCCGCACCGATAAAAAACCGGCGCGTCTGCAGGCCAAGCCATCGTGCACCGTGGCGCCGGCCCGCTCTTCTGGCCCTGCTTTTGCGTTATCCAACGACCGGGGAGAAGGAACGGATGCTGAAGATTACGATCACCACCACCGCGAACGAGGAACTGTGGACCTTACAAGGCCGCCTCGTCGCTCCCTGGGTCAAGGAACTGAAGGCCACCTGGAAAAAGGCACCCCCCTCTACCCAAGGCTGCAAGCGCATCGTGAACCTTGATGAGGTCACGTTCATCGACCAGAGCGGGGAACGAATGTTGCGCTGCATGGGCAACCAAGGTGCGCGACTGGTCGCAAGCGACGTGTACGTCAAGCATGTGCTCGATCGCCTTCGGAGAAAAACGTATTAGTAGACGGCAGTCATGCGTCCAGGGATCAGCCAAATGAGTGATTTCGCGCAGACCAAGACGCCGCAATCGCTGCAAGAAATGGAGCCCATTCTTGAAACACTGAATGACGGCGTCGTCATCGCAGACGATTCTGATCAGATTCTCTTTGTCAACGCGGTCTTCGAGGAAATGACGGGATTCCCTCGCAGCCGGATCATCGGCCGGAGCGCCCGTCAGTTGTATCATCGGGCCGAAGATTTTGCTTTCGCCCAGGCGCTTAACCGAAAAGCCCTGGAGATGGGGCGGGCCCGCGAAGAGTTCTTCCTGCCCACGAAAGACGGCGGGCGACTGCCCGTGGTGGTCAGCCTGCGCGCAATTCATGGGCCCGATGGAGGACATTTCTCGGTCGTGACGTTGACCGATATTTCGGAACAAAAACGCACGGAAGAAGAGCTGCGCGCTGCAATCGCGGGGCTCGAAAACTATCAGCAAACCATTGAACAAGACCTGCTGCTGGCCGCCCGGGTGCAGCAAAGTTTGGCACCCGAGCCCTTCCTCTGGGGAGCTTTGCGTGTCGACTCTTTCTACCAGCCGGCGCATACGATTGGCGGCGACTTCGGCCTTGTGAGGCCGTCGGACGAAAAACATCTGAATCTGCTAGTCTGCGATGTCTCTGGTCACGGCATCAGTTCTGCGCTCGTCGCCAACCGAATATACTCGGAGACGGTTACGCTGCTAGGTAATCGTGCGCCGCTCGCTGATGTACTTCGCCGATTGAACTCTCTAGTGATTCAGAATATTGGCACGCCAGGATTTTTCTTCACACTGGCGGCCGCCCGCATTGATCGCGGCGGCCGGACCATGGAATTCGCCGGAGCCGGGCACCCCCCAGTCATGATTGTTCAACCGGGAGCCGAGCCTCGTCTGCTCCGGTCCCGAAGCACGGTTCTGGGCATGCTGCCGGATGCAGTGGACGCCGATGCCACGCTTTACACAGCACTCGAGCATGGTGACCGCATCGTCCTGTACACGGACGGCCTCACCGATGTGGTCGACTCGCGTGGCGAAATGCTCAAAGCGGAAGGATTAGAAAACTTCGTTCGCGACACAGCGCTTCTGCCGTTCGGCGAAATGAAGCGGGGTATTCTCGATCGCGTCGCCGCATGGCGCGATGGCCCGCCGGTCGACGACGTGTCACTCGTGCTCGTCGAAGTATGCTGAAGTGCGACTTACGAAATCTTTCGCGGATCAATCCCCAACTTCTTCATCCGTGTGAGCAACGTGGTCCGCTTCAGTCCCAAGCGGGCCGCGGCGCCCATCGGACCCCCGACGCGTCCCTTGGTCTCTCGCAGAATTCGTACAATCCTATCTTGTTCGTCAAAATTTCGCGCTCTTGCCGGAACCAAGTTCGCGCTGCCGTTCGCCAGTTCCGGTACACAGATCGCGAGCGTGCTGCTGCGCGTCAGGATCACTGCACGTTCCACAAGGTTCTGAAGCTCACGAACGTTTCCGGGCCAATGCCAACTTGCAAGCTTCCGCAGGGCTGCAGCGGGGATATTTTCGATTCGCTTTTGCATGCGGCGCGCGTACTTCTGGCTGAAGTATCGCACCAGCAAGGGAATGTCTTCCGGGCGCTCGCGCAAGGGAGGAAGGCGAATGGGAAAAACGTTGAGGCGATAATAGAGATCGCTGCGAAATTGCTTTTCTTCAATCATCCGATCCAACTCACGATTGGTCGCGGCGATCAGCCGAATGTCGACTTTCGTCGTGCGTGTGCTTCCCAGACGTTCGAATTCTCTATCCTGCAAAACACGCAGAAGCTTTGGCTGGAGTTCCAGCGGAATATCACCGACTTCATCCAGAAACAACGTGCCTTGGTCAGCCAGTTCCAGTCGGCCAATCTTCTGTGTGACCGCGCCGGTGAAGGCGCCTCGCTCGTGGCCAAAGAGCTCGCTTTCGAGCAATCCCGTCGGAATCGCGGCACAGTTTAGTTCGACAAATGTTCGCGCGTTGCGCCGACTGCGTTCATGAATGGCGCGCGCCACAAGTTCCTTGCCGGTGCCAGTTTCTCCGAGCAGAAGCACGGTCGAATCACTCGTGGCAACCGTTTCGGCCAGTTGCAGCGCCTGCCGTAGCGCCGAGCTCTGCCCAATGATCCCTTCAAAATCCGACGTGCTGCGAATCTCCTCTTCCAAATAGAGCTTTTCCTGTGCGAGCTTGTCTTTTAATTCGGCGATCTCACGATAGGCCAACGCGTTCTCGATGGCGATCGCCACTTGCCCTGCCGCTCGCACCAGGAAATCAACGTCGTCCTGGCTGAATGATTTCTCCGCCCTGCTGGCGAGTGTCATCACTCCGAGCGTTCGGTTCCGGCTGATCAGCGGCAATGCGAGGCCAGACCGGATGCCTTCTCCACGGGCCATTTCACTGCTTGCCGGGTCCTTCGTGAAATCCGCAAGCGTAGCCACCAGTGCCTTGCCGGTCTTGAATGCACTGCCCACGAAGGATCCCTCGATTGGGCGCACCAAACCCTCTTTCGCCACTCCCTTGCCTTCCGGGAAGTCCATGACCAGCTGGCGCAAATGGCGGCGTTCCGGATCTGGCAACCACATACCGACGAAGTCGCAGTGCATGTCTTGCCGAACGCTCACCGAGATTGCGCGCAGCAGATCGCGAGGCTCCAGATTCGAGACCAAGCTGTTCGTCATGTCCAGCAATAGCTTCAGTCGGTCGCTTTCGCGTTGCGTTTCCGATCTTGGGGTTGGCGAGTCCGTAGAGCTCAATGAGTGGTTCGGTGTCAGGGAAGAGCGCATCCTTGCATTACCCGACGTCCAGTGTCGCACAAATTCGCGCGGCTTTTCCGAGTCTCCTTTGCTATTTACTTTTTCCCGCACCGGTTGACGCCTGGCTAAGCGCAGTCATCGCCGCCAAGGAGTCCATGTAGTCCCGCCAATGCACGATCTTGCGGTCTTTGATGGTAACCACAGAGATGAACCGGTTGTCATAAGAGGCACCGCTCGCGACTATCCTGCCGTGTACCTCGTATTCGATGATCACCACATGCGGGTCCTGCGATCGGTGAATGACGAGCGCGTCCGCGCCATGCAGGACGATGCTGTTGCCGTAGCCTGCGTAAAGCGCCAAGAGCGCCTCACGACCATTCAATACTTGGGGCCAGCCTGGGAAAATATATCGAAACTCGAACACCGCAGAGTCGGCGATCGTATCAAAATAGTGCTCGCCGTCAACGAGACCGGCCAGGCCCTGCAGTGCTATTTCGAAAAATGGATCGAGCGCCGTGAAGGCCGCGTACTTAGGATGGGTCACAAGTTGACTCCTGTCGTGGTGCGAGAAATTTGTGGATTGCCTTTTCATCTTCAGGTCCGCATAACTGTCGTGCGTAACTTTGCGACGACGCCTGCCCCATCATTAGACGCTTGCGATTGGTGGCGCGAGTCGGCCGCCGCCGAAGGAGCTACTGGCGCGATCGATCTCTCCGAAGAACACCATGATATCGTTGGGATCAGTGCCCGCGCCCTCGAGCGCTTCGACGATTGCCGCCGACAGACGCTTCTTCCTATCGGCATCGGTCCCGGACGACACAAGCACTTCGATCATCAGCATCTTCTCCGTTCGGGGTTTCGGCAAACCAGGATAGTTCTGATCGACTTTCAGGTCGGCCGGCTCAAGACAAAACAAGCGTTGGAACATGTCGTCGTCCGGATATCCTGCCTTCACGCTTGCTTCATGTATGGCTCCAGAGATCGCGTTTTTTTCCTCAGCAGTTCTGCCCGCTTTCATCGTCACGGTGAACAATGGCATGAGAGCCTCCCGGTAATACAAGGATAGCCGAGCTGAGCATTCCGGCCGGACCGGGCGACCGATCCTGAATGAACTCAATGTGATTGTAGCTAAGGCCACACGACGCAGGTCCAACCATCGTTCGCGTTGCTACACAGTTGCAGTCACCGCCAGCGCCAAATTGTCGCTAGCGGAAAGCGACGAAGCTCACGTTGCTGCCGTGGTCGGTGTCCGAAACTTGGAGTTCGTGCCTCAGATTGCCGGCTGCGCCTCTATTTATCGGAGTGTACTTTTATACTTAACTGGGGTTAATATCATGGCGCATGGCCAACGAATGCGACACGGACTTCAAGGCCGCTAGAACTCTCAATTAAGCCCGACTGGGGAGCGCCGAATTCACGACGGGAATATCGGTTCGAATCATGATTTACAAAGCGACCTTCGCAGCCCTTTGCCTCTTTTTGTTTCCCGCGGAGGCTTGCGCGCAAGGAGAAACCACGAGTGCAATCGTGGGCCAAGTAACTGATGCAACCAGAGCAGGCGTTCCGGGCGCTATAGTCACTATCACAAGTCGCGAAAGCGATGCGCGACGTAGTGCCCACACAGACGACGAGGGCAGGTTTAATTTTCCACAGTTGAAACCGGGCACTTATTCAATCAACGTGGAAGCAGCTGGATTCGAGCCGCAGCGGAATGATGTGGTGTCCGCAGGCTTGGGCCAGAAACAAACAGTTGATTTCATGCTCAAGGTCGCGGGTGCAAACCAGACCGTGGAAGTAAGCGCCCTGCCTCCGCTCATCAATCCCGGGAATCCGAACACTTCCACGAATCTGGACGCACCAGCGCTGGAAAATCTTCCGAATCCAGGCGGTGATTTAACGTACCCGCTGCAGTTTTCGGCCGGTGCGTTGGTCAATACAGCGGGCAGCGGCAACGATTTTGTGGGCAGCTCAAACGGCTACGGGAACGTGGAGTTCAACGGGCTGCCGGCTCTTTCCAACGGCTACATCGTGGACGGCCTGGAAACGAACGATCCACTCACGAACCTAAATAGCGGACTTTCGACGAATCTGGTGCTGGGGTTGAATTCAATTTCAGAAGTGACGGTGAACACGCTGTCCTATGCCGTTGACCAAGGGCGGTACGGCGCGTCGCAGGTAAACTACGTTACCAAATCAGGCTCGAATCAATTTCACGGAAACCTGTACGAGCTGTGGAACGGCTCGCGCTTCAACGCCGCTGACTATTTCACGAACGCGACGGCGGGGAACCACAAGCCGCGTTCGACCGTGAATCATTTCGGCGGCAGCCTCGGCGGTCCAATCGTCCACGACAAACTATTTTTCTTTTTTGACTCTGAATGGGTGCGGATTGCATTGCCCATCGTGACGGCCACAACCGTGCCGACCACGGCGTTTCAAAATTACGTTCTCCAGCAACTACCTGTGGGCGGAGTGGATTCCGTTACCGGCTCGGTCTACCAGCCTTCGCCCCAATCGGTGCCGTTCTACCAGAAGATGTTTTCGTTGTATGGAAATACCGGCGGAACGCCTCTCGCCGTGCTGGGGTGTCCGTTCGACGTGGGCAGAGCGACGCCGACCGTCGCTAATGATGGAAATGGCTGCGCGAATCGCCAGAGCATTTCGCATTCCAGCGACGACCACGAACAAGTGCAGACCGCGCGCGTGGATTACAACATCAATCAAAACAATACTACGTGGTTTCGATTTCAGGCGGATACGGGTGTGCAGGCCGCTTACACCGATCCGATAAATTTACTGTTCGATTCGATTTCGCCGCAGCCGCTTTATTCATTCGCCGCGGGCTATACGCACGTTTTTTCGCAGAATCTGGTGAATTATTTTAATCCGGCCTTTTCCTGGTACGAAAGTCTGTTCGGTCCCAGAGATTTTCAGGAGACGCTGGCGGCGTTTCCGATCGTGCTGCAAGGTAGCGGAGCGAATGCGCCGTTTACCACGGTCGGAGGCCTAGACAATACATGGATTCAGGGCCGGAGGGCTTCTCGGTTTTTCATCAACGACAATCTGGCCTGGAGCCACGGGGCGCACGAGCTGCGGTTCGGCACCAACACGCGAATTCTCCGACTGAACGATTACGATTTCGGCGAGGGCAGCGTGCCTACGGTCGTTTATACGACTTTGCCGCAATACATTTACGGTGTAGCATCCACTGCCACCAAGACGTTCCCGCAATCAGCGAACGAGCCGTTCAATTTTCTGAATCTCGATTTGTACGCGCAGGACACCTGGAAAGTCTCCCGGAGCCTGACCTGGACGTTCGGCCTGCGCGACACTTTTAATTCCAACCCGCTCAATCCTCACGACCAGATTGCGCGCCTGCGCGGTTCGTTCGCTTCAGTCTCGCATGATGTGAATCAGCCGCTCAACGCGGCGATTCAAACAGGTCTGGGCAACGTGTTTTCATCAACTCCGCTGGCGATCCTGCAGCCGCGCACGGCGATTGCCTGGCAATTCGACCCGAAATTCGTGCTCCGGGCCGGCTTCGGTATTTTCAGTGACATTTTGCCAGGAAGCATCGCCGATGTGGTCGGCGTCAATCCGCCGTTCGTAAAAACTTTTCAGGGCGGGCTGCTGGGGACTGTCGGCGGTACAGCAATTGCACCGGGAGTTCCGGGGAGCGCGGTGGACGCGACGGTGGCGGCGAACCAGACCTTTAGTTCGGGATTTTCGCAAGGCCAGCTTTCCTGCGCCGCGCTGACCGCGAATCCGGCGACCTGTCTGCCTCCCGTCGCTATCGCAGCGGTGCCGGAAGGAGAACTTCATGCGCCCTATTTCATGGAATGGAGCCTTGGCCTCGAACATGAATTAGGAGCGAACGGAAGCGTGCGCGCGCAATATGTCGGCACGCGCGCCGTCAATCAACCGTACCTGACGCAGGTCAATGGTTATCAGACCGTGTGCGATGGCTGCTTCGAGCCGTTCCCATATCAGCAATCGACAGACCCGCGATTCGGAGCGGTGACGCAGTTTTCCACCGGTGCTAACAGCCACTACCACGGTTTGCAATTGACGGCGATGAAGCGCGTCGGAAAAAGTTTCAGCGGACAGGTGAACTACACCTGGAGCCGTTGTATGGACACGGTCTCAAACGGCGGATTCCTGCAATTTTCGGCGGGAGGAATTCTTTCACCGCTGCCAGGAGATTTGGCGCGAGATTATGGACCGTGCGATTACGACATCCGCAACAACCTGAACGCGCAGTACTTGTACCGATTGCCGCTGAAGCTGCGCAACCGCGCGTTGGGATACGCGCTAAACGGCTGGCAGATTTCCGGCACGGTGTTTTGGCACAGCGGAATTCCGTTCTCGGTCTTGAGCACGCCGTATTCGGCGAATGGAGACGGCATCGTGAACGGTAGCGGCCCGCAATTCGCGAGCGCTGTTCCCGGCGCGCCACTTTACGAACACAGTCCCATTCCTGGTGTCACACAACCGGGCACAGTTCAGTGGCTCAACCCCGATGCTTTTGTTTCGACCGTTGATCCAAGCACCGGGGCGTGCTTCGGAGGTGACAGCGCCACGAATTGTCAATTCGGGAATCTCGGTCGTAACGCGTTACGCGGCCCTGATTTCGTCTGGAGCGACTTCTACCTCACAAAGTATTTTGCTTTGGGCGAAAAACTCAAACTGCGGTTCGATGCCCAATTCTTCAATGTCTTCAACCATCCGAATTTCGCACTTCCGAGCATGGTTCTCGCCGGCGTTCCGGGAAAGCTATTTACTCAGACTGGGTTTGGCGCGCTTACATACACCACTTCGCCGCCCACCGGACTGCTCGGCGTGGGTCTTGGCGGCGACAGCACCCCGCGCATGATCGCGTTTCAATTACGCCTAGATTTCTGAGGCGGCGATCACTAAATGTCTCGGCCCCGAACGAATCCACATGCCTGATAAACGCTGCCAGCTCAACCGGTCGATGCAACACCATCCAGTGCATTGATTCGACAATGCTTGTGCGGGAGAACCATCTGTTCGGATGTGCTCGATCAAAACCCAG